>VSKX01061051.1_pt1 | contig 11023 bp, 12 predicted proteins | sample 4799481 | NCBI WGS metagenome assembly VSKX01 (sample SAMN12179537, study PRJNA552185) | sponge metagenome | biome: deep-sea hydrothermal plumes; feature: spots directly above weak diffusing fluid; material: sea water; isolation source: sponge from the Swan site of a hydrothermal vent ...
CAATGGAAATGACTGACAACGAAAGTGCGGATCTTCTTTTGAAAGAGCGAACCAAATTGTTTAACCAGATCTTTGAACAGAATTATAAACGGGCCTAATGATCTTATTTGTTTAGACTCATTTGTTAATTGGAAAATACTTGTGGAAGCTGGTAATTTCGATCTCTAAGATGATTATTTTAAGGTTAAAAACTCATCCGATAGCGTCTTTAAGCTGGCACTTTTTCCTTCTTGATAATCTTTAATCGATTTCAATATAAGGGGACTTCTTAACTGAGGTTCTAATGCCTTAATTTGCTCCAAAGTAAACCAATGTGAAGCTGCAATTTTTGGGTCTTGAGGTCTCGTGCGTGGGGGTTCAAGAGTTGTACCGTATTGATTTACAATACAATGAAAGGTAAATCTCAGGAAATCTAAACCTTCAGCTGCTTTATATTGATATATTCCAGTTATAGATTGACTTTTTGTGGCTATACCCGTTTCTTCCAATATTTCACGTTCACAAGCACTTTGTAGACTTTCATTTGCTTCTAAGTGGCCTGCCGGTTGGTTAAAAATAGTCTTTCCATCAATAACTTCTTCGACCATTAAAAACCATTCTTGCCAAACTACAATTCCAGCTACAGTAACATTGGGTTTGAAACGTTCTGCCATTTTTGATTCCTGAATACTAATTATTTAAATAGAAGTATAGGGTATTTCGATATACTCGCCTGATGATAGCATTGCAACATTATCTTTTTTTAATGAATATTTGCCAATGCTGTATCGGATAAGCCTCAAAGTTGGGAATCCTATTGCCGCTGTCATTCGCCTAACTTGGCGATTTTTTCCTTCGCAAATTTGTATTTCAATCCAACTTGTAGGTATGCTTTTTCGCTCTCGTATTGGAGGTACACGCTCCCACACAGGTGGTTCGGTAAGTGTTTTTGCTTGCGCTGGCAATGTTAATCCATCTTTTAATTCAACACCTTTTCTGAGTTTTTCTAAATCATTTTCGGATGGCACTCCTTCAACTTGAACCCAATACTTTTTAAAAACTTTCTTATTAGGTTGAGTCAGCGCAGCTTGTAGTTTTCCATCATTGGTCAATAGCAATAAACCTTCACTATCCCTATCAAGTCGACCCGCTGCATATACGTCTTTAATTTGAACAAAATCTTTTAAGGTCTTTCTGCCTTGTTCATCAGTGAATTGGCACAAAACATCAAAAGGCTTATTCAGTAAGACCAGTTTAACTTGTTCTGGTGCGAAGTTATTTTTGCTCGATTGAGTTCTATTTGGCTTTACTCTTCGATTTGTTGATTTATTCATTCGATCGAATTTATTAGCATGTTGAGTATTTGAACGATTTTGATTCACTTTATATTGGTTTTTAATAGACTGTGTGTTTATGTTGACAGTCTACTGGTCATTGAGCCATTTGGGAATTTGAATATTACTGTTAATGATTTATGATAACTCACCAATTATAGTAGATCGTCACGAAATCAATTTTACGTATCACGGGTCTACTTAACCTGACTCTATTCGCTTTACTGAAACTTTCGGAAGAGCAATACAATAACAATTAGTCTATCCACTCATGTAGGACGAGAAATGAAAGATAAATCTCCAACCATTATTTATACAGAGACAGATGAAGCTCCAGCACTGGCTACTTTATCTTTATTACCTATCATTAAGCGTTTCACCGCTGCTGCAGATGTAAATGTTGAAACGCGTGATATTTCACTATCTGGTCGTATCATTGCAAATTTTTCAGCGTATTTGACTGAAGATCAAAGAATCTCTGATGCATTGGCTGAGCTTGGTGAATTGGCTAAACAGCCTGAAGCAAACATTATTAAATTACCTAACATCAGCGCCTCTATTCCACAATTAAAAGCTTGTATAGCAGAACTTCAAGCTAAGGGATATGCATTGCCAGCTTATCCAGATGAGCTTAAAACAGATGAAGATAAATCTGTTAAAGCTATATATGACAAGATCAAAGGTAGTGCTGTAAATCCAGTATTGCGTGAAGGTAACTCAGATCGACGGGCTCCTAAATCAGTTAAAAACTACGCCAAAAAACATCCGCACTCAATGGGCGCATGGGCGTTAGATTCTAAGTCGCATGTTGCACACATGACTGATGGTGATTTCTTTAGCACAGAACAGTCTGTAACTGTAGCAACTTCAACTGCGGTAGATATCATACTTACAGAAACAAACGGCACTAAAACGGTGTTAAAAAGTGGTATAAATTTACTCGCTGGTGAAATAATAGATTCAGCAGTTATGAGTAAAAAAGCACTAAATGCTTTTTTTGATGCTGAAATTGAAAATGCTAAGCAAGAAGATGTTTTGCTTTCACTTCACCTTAAAGCAACCATGATGAAAGTGTCTGATCCAATCATGTTTGGTCATGCCGTTAAGGTTTTCTATAAATCATTATTTGAAAAGTATGCCACTGAATTTGCTGAATTAGGTGTAGACGTAAACAATGGTTTTGGTGACGTTCTTGCAAAAATCAAAAACTTATCAGCAGAAAAGGGTGCTCAAATCGAAGCTGATATCATTGAAATCTATAAACAACGTCCACCTTTAGCAATGGTTGATTCAGATAAAGGTATCACAAACCTTCACGTTCCTAGTGACATCATTATTGATGCATCAATGCCAGCTGCGATTCGTTCGTCAGGAAAAATGTGGGGACCAGATGGTGAGTTGAAAGACACTAAATACATGATACCTGATCGTTGTTACGCGGGTATTTATCAAGAAACTGTGAATTTTTGCAAAGAACATGGTGCATTTGATCCAAGTACAATGGGAAGCGTACCAAATGTTGGTTTGATGGCACAAAAAGCCGAAGAATATGGTAGCCATGATAAAACGTTTGAACTAGTAAATTCAGGTGTAGTTACTGTTGTTAACCAAAACGGCGACGTGCTAATGACTCATAACGTCGAGCAAGGTGACATTTTCAGAATGTGCCAAGTTAAAGACGCGCCAATTCGTGATTGGGTTAAACTGGCAGTAAATCGTTCTCGCTTAAGTGCAACGCCATCTGTATTTTGGCTAGATGAAAATCGTGCTCACGATGCTCAAATAATCGCGAAAGTTCAAACCTATTTGAAAGATCATAATACATCAGGTTTAGACTTGAGAATTTTGTCACCACAAGATGCGACGATATTTACACTAGCGCGGATCAAAGAGGGAAAAGATACAATTTCTGTTACGGGTAATGTATTACGTGATTACTTGACGGATCTTTTTCCAATTCTCGAACTTGGTACCAGTGCAAAAATGCTATCGATTGTTCCTTTAATGAATGGTGGTGGATTATTCGAAACTGGAGCAGGTGGAAGTGCACCTAAGCATGTCCAACAGGTTGAAAAAGAAAATCACTTACGCTGGGATTCACTAGGCGAATTCTTGGCGTTAGCAGCCTCTCTTGAGCATCTAGGGCACAATACTGGTAATGCTAAAGCAATTGTTTTATCTAAAACACTTGATGAGGCTATTGGCGAATTCTTAGATTTAAATAAATCGCCATCAAGAAAAGTTGGTCAATTAGATAATCGCGGTAGTCATTATTACCTTGCGAGCTATTGGGCGAAAGCGGTTAGCAAGCAGACTGATGATGCCGAGTTGGCATCTGAATTTGTGGAATTAGCAAGTCAATTGGCTTCAAAAGAAGACGTAATCGTTGCAGAATTGAATGATGCGCAGGGGCCAGCAATTAATTTAGGCGGTTATTATCGCTTAGATGCAACTAAGTCAATTAACGCAATGCGTTCAAGTAAAACATTAAATGCTTTGATCGGTGCTTAATTACTGATAGTAAGAAAAGAAAAAGGCAGAGTATTGACTCTGCCTTTTTTGTCCGTAATACCAGCAATGTTATTTTGCAGCTGTAATAGCCGATGCATGCATGCCTTTAGGGCCTTCTTCTACCTCATAATTCACCGGTTGACCGGCTTTTAGAGTTCGATAACCTTCCATATCGATGATAGAATAATGTGCAAAAATATCTTCACCGCCTTGATCAGGACATATAAATCCGAATCCTTTGGCGTTGTTGAACCACTTAACAGTTCCGCTTGCCATACTTCAACTTCCTTCTGTTGTCTACTTCCCAGTAAGATGGCTAAACTAAAAAGTTCACCACTTGGTGACCAGAATGAAATTACTAAAAGAATATGTCAAGTTAAATTTAACAATAAAGCAACATTAAATATTTATTTATGACAATACACTAACGAAATGTCGTTCAAAATAATGAATCAAGATGAAGTTTTATTTAATTACTTAAAATTTTAGACTTGTTGATGTAATGTACATATGCGCAGATAGGTTTAAGTTCCAAATATAGGTACTATAAAAAAAATGAGTAAAATAGGTAGCATAGAGCAACTTGAAGAGGTTACTGAAGCACAAGTCGCCCGACCTTCAATGTATCAAGTGATACTAATGAACGATGATTACACTCCTATGGATTTTGTTATCGAAATATTGCAAACATTTTTTAACAAAAATGAACAAGAATCAACAGACATCATGTTAACGATACACCACCAAGGTAAAGGGGTTTGTGGTGTTTATCCGTTTGATATTGCGGAAACAAAAGTGTTGCAAGTTAATCAGTTTTCTAGAGAACATGAACATCCGTTACTTTGTACGCTAGAGAAAATATGAAAATAGATTACGCTATGTGTATGGGATTATTTTTTTGGGGGCGCCTATGCTAAATAAAGATCTTGAGATCACGCTGAATTTAGCATTTCAACAAGCTAAAAATTCGCGTCATGAGTACATGACAGTAGAACATTTATTGCTAGCACTTTTGGATAATCCATCAGCGCGAGAAGCATTACATTCTTGTGGTGCAGATATTGATAAACTTCGGGATGAAATTGCTCGGTTTATTGAACAAACTACACCTTTAATGACAGAACCTGATGTTGAGAAAGAAACACAACCCACTCTTGGTTTTCAGCGTGTCCTTCAACGCGCGGTTTTTCATGTTCAATCTTCTGGACGAAATGAAGTTACCGGCGCAAATGTGCTTGTTGCCATTTTTAGTGAGCAAGAGTCTCAAGCTGTATATTTATTGAGGCGTTGCGACATTACTCGCCTAGATGTCGTTAATTTTATCTCTCACGGTGTATCGAAAGCAGATGATAATGAAGGTGCGATTAGTTATGAAGTTGGAGATTCAGAGGCTGGTGCAGAAGAAGAGAGAAGCACATTAAGTCAATTCACAACAAACTTAAATAAACTCGCCGAAGAAGGAAAGATAGATCCTCTAATCGGTAGAGATAGTGAAATAGAAAGAACCATTCAAACCCTTTGCCGTCGAAGAAAGAATAATCCTTTATTAGTTGGTGAGGCTGGAGTCGGAAAAACCGCAATTGCAGAAGGGTTAGCCCTAAAAATACATGCAAGTGAAGTCCCTGAAGTAATGATTGATGCTACGGTCTATTCGTTGGATCTTGGTGCATTGCTTGCTGGTACTAAGTATCGTGGCGACTTCGAAAAGCGTTTTAAAAGTTTGCTGAAAGAACTTGCTAGCGATGAACATTCAATTCTTTTTATTGATGAAATCCATACTATTATTGGTGCTGGCGCAGCATCAGGTGGTGTGATGGATGCTTCAAACCTTCTAAAACCGTTACTATCAAGTGGTAACCTAAGGTGTATGGGTTCGACGACTTTTCAAGAATTCCAAAATATTTTCGATAAAGATAAAGCTTTAGCCAGACGTTTTCAAAAAATTGACATCAACGAACCGACGGTTGCAGAAACAACTCTTATCCTTAAAGGATTAAAAAGCAAGTATGAAGAACATCACAGCGTTCGTTATACACATTCAGCTTTGAGCACTGCAGCAAGATTGGCAGCGAAGCATATCAATGACAGACATTTGCCAGACAAAGCCATTGACGTCATTGATGAAGCTGGCGCGCGTATGGTTATGCAACCGTTGGGTAAACGTAAGAAAACGATAGGGCAAACAGAGATAGAAGAAATTATCGCGAAAATTGCTCGTATCCCAACAAAAACGGTCACGGCCTCAGATAAAGATGTTCTTAAAAATCTTGATCGCAACTTAAAAATGGTCGTCTTTGGTCAAGATAAAGCAATTGAAGGATTAAGCTCTGCGATAAGGTTGTCACGCAGTGGATTGAGTATTGATAAAAAACCAGTAGGAAGTTTTTTGTTCGCAGGTCCGACTGGTGTTGGTAAAACAGAGATTACTAATCAGTTGGCATCTTGCTTAGGGATGAAACTTTTACGTTTTGATATGTCTGAGTATATGGAAAGTCATGCGGTTGCGCGCTTGATCGGTGCTCCACCGGGTTATGTTGGTTATGAGCAGGGTGGACTGCTAACTGATGCCGTGATTAAACAGCCGCATTGTGTTGTACTTCTTGATGAAATAGAGAAAGCGCACAGTGATGTTTATAACTTACTCTTACAGGTTATGGATCATGGCACATTAACGGATAGCAATGGCAGAAAAGCCGATTTTCGAAATGTCACTTTGGTTATGACTACAAATGCTGGTGTACAAGAAACCATACGTCAATCAATAGGATTTAAACAGCAAGATCACAGTGCTGACGCTTTGTCTGAAATTAATCGTGTATTTTCACCTGAATTTCGTAATCGACTGGATTCAATCATTTGGTTTAACCATTTGGACATGACCGTGATAGCCAAAGTTGTTGATAAATTCTTAGTTGAACTTCAAGCACAGCTTGATGAAAAAAGTGTGAGCTTATCGGTAACTGATGAAGCTAGAATTTTGTTAGCAGAAAAAGGCTATGATAAAAATATGGGAGCAAGACCCATGAGTCGAGTTGTTACTGATCTACTGAAGCGACCTTTAGCTGATGAAATTTTGTTTGGAAATCTCGTTGACGGTGGAACCGCAATTGTTGATGTTCTAGACGGTAAGATTAATGTGTCAACTGAAAGTGTAAAGAAGCTAGTTAGCTAATATAATCGTAAATACATCTAGCAACAGAAAAACCCGGAATCCCGGGTTTTTCTGTTGCTTGAAGTCTAATTAGCGTGCACGGAAAACGATGCGCCCTTTAGTTAAGTCATAAGGTGTCAATTGTACTGTTACTTTGTCACCAGTAAGAATACGTATGTAGTTTTTACGCATTTTTCCAGAGATGTGCGCAGTAACAACGTGACCGTTTTCAAGTTCTACACGAAACATTGTGTTTGGCAAGGTTTCAAGGATAGTACCTTGCATTTCAATGTTGTCTTCTTTCGCCATTAAATAATAGTCCCATTAGCCTTCAAATATAAAAATCGGGCGTATCATGCCCCAATTTAGGGTTAGTGTAAAGAGCAGGTTGGTATCAATATAAAACAATTAGTTCTAACTATTTTACAAAAAACATATCGATTGATAATGAATCTAATAGATACAATAGGTTAATCAGTTTTCCAACCTTGTTCGGTTAATATTTCATATGGACGATAATTCGTCTTGTAATTCATCTTTCGATTACCATCTATTTGAAAACCAAGATAAAGATAGTCTTTATTGAGTTGTTTTGCTAACTCAATTTGGAGAAGAATTAGATAGCTACCAAGTGAATTCTTAACATAACTTGAGGAAAAGAAACTATAAACAGCGCTAATGCTGTTGTTAAGTACATCCGTCACTGCAACGCCTATCAATAATTCACCATCATATAATTCGATAAATTGAGGTTGCTGCCAATCACAAAACAGGAATTGTTGATACTGCTCTCTAGTTGCTGGAAACATAGGTCCATCGTGATGACGTTTATTTATATAAATCTCATAAAGGTAAAAATATTCTTCTTTTATCTCTTTACTGTGTTTCCAAGTTAAACTGGCATTATTTTTAAACGTACGCTTTTGACGTTTTGAATAAGTGAATTGTGATACCGATAATCTGATTGGGCGGCATTCACTGCAAAACTGACAATGAGGCTTGTAAATAGCATTGCCGTTACGTCTAAAACCGAGGTTTAACAAGCGTTCATACATTAATGAGTCTAAATTATATTCAGTTAATGTAAGTAATTGTTCTTGTTGATTCTCAAGATAGCTACAAGGAAAGGGTTTAGTGAGGCCGAAATATATAGCATCATTTTTATATGTTAATTCAGTCAATTATACTCCCCCTTTCCGCAGCACCCTAGGTTGCCAGCAATCACTCTTAGGTTGCCTTGTCCTTAATCCTGTCAGTAATTTAATGAAATCTTTTCTTATCATTGGTTTAGCGCCTAGACTTTTTAAGTGAGGGTTCATGAGCTGAACATCGATTAAAGCGAAATTATTTGATAACAGGTGCTGTTCTAGTTCAAACATTGCAACTTTAGATGCATTCGTTCGAGTATGGAACATGGATTCGCCGCAAAACACTTTTCCAATACTGATCCCATAAAGACCACCAACTAATTTATCATCTTCCCAAACTTCTAGCGAATGAGCTTGTCCAATGTCATGTAAGGCGATATAAGCTTTCTGTATTTCTTTCGTTATCCAAGTACCTTGCTGTTTTTCTCTAAGTTTGGCACATTGTTCAATTACTTGGCTGAAACTTTGATTAATCGTAACAGTCCATAAGTTTTTTCGAATAAACTTACTAAGACTTCGGCTTATATGTAGGTGACCAGGAATAATTACCGCCCTTGGATCTGGTGACCACCAAAGAATAGGGTCTTCTTGGTTAAACCAAGGAAATATGCCATTCCAATATGCAGACAAAAGCCGTTCTGTCGATAAGCTACCACCAATGGCTAATAGTCCATTAGGCTCATCAAGTGCTAAGCTTGTGTCAGGAAAAGGTTGTTTATGATCAGAAAGAAAAGTTAATGAATGCACAATTATCTATTTTTTTAAAAACTTAACTATAAATTAGCGGAAAAATGCCCATGTTGAAACCTAAACTGTTTACTTTGATACTTTTTTGCTTGTTGACAAGCATTGCTAGCGCAGCTCCTTATAACCGAAATAAGGCTGAACCCGTTGAGAAAGTCGTTTATGGGGACATAGTGTCGTTAAGAAATATTACACAACAAGAATTAATCACTGATAAAAATAGAAGATGGAAAACATTTGGAGGAGCTGTTCTTGGAGGCCTGATTGGCAACCAGTTTGGTAAGGGCAGTGGAAGAGACGTTGCTACAGTTCTCGGAGCTCTAGCGGGAGGAAGTATTGCTTCACAGAATACCAGCCAACCTGAGTATAAAAAGTATCAGCTGATTGAACTTATGATTAAGCAGGATGACAATGAAACCGTTATGGTTGTACAAGATAAAGATTCAGGAATGATCTTTAACTCTGGTGATAGGGTAAGAGTTGTGTATTTGGTTGGAAGGGTTAGAGTCGATATAGCTATGTAAAAGAAAATAACACTCCTGCTAGATGAACAGCAGGAATATTATTAGTTATATACTTTAAAAACCACGAGGTAGAGTGAAGGTTCTACCTATTGTGGTTAAACGATCTAACCAAAACTCTTTTGGTAGCTTGCCACCATTTGAGTTTTTAGTTTTCATAACAGCAGTTTTTTTAGCTTTTGTTGCTGTTTTGGTTTTTGGTTCGACTTTAGCAACGCTTTTAGCTTTTGGTGTTTTCTTAACAACGTCAGATGCTGAACCTGAGTCGAAAGATTGTAACATCGATTCTAAGTCCCCAAATCTCAGTGACTTTTCACCATCGATTTTGTACCAGCTACCTTTTTGATCAACGGTAACCTTACGACCTTCATGTTTTAAAATGGCAGCTTCTAAAGCATTAATTGTTTCTTCTTTGGTCAGTTTCGGCATGGTTTAACCTATTTGTTATTAATCTGTTGCAACATATTTATTGTAATTCTAGCTCTTAATAAAGTCCAATCGAACTGTTGATACAATGTTGCATCGGTCAATTTTCATGTTATTTAGGCTCTTTGGCATGTTAAAATTGAGATTCTTCTTTCAATTAGAGTGGGCACTTGCATGACACGACAAGAGTTAATCAACTACTTAGATAACTATTTAAGCGTTTCCCAATTTAAAGATTACGCACCTAACGGGCTTCAAGTTGAAGGAAAAGAGCAAATTTGTAGGATTGTTACGGGTGTTACGGCTTGCCAAGCATTGATAGATGAAGCTGTAAAAATAAACGCTGATGCCATTTTGGTACATCATGGCTATTTTTGGAAAGGTGAACCTCAAATTATCGTAGGTATGAAAAAACGACGAATTAAAGCGTTGCTCCTTAATGATATTAACTTATTCGGATATCATCTTCCCTTGGATGCACATCCTATTGTTGGCAATAATAAACAACTGGGCGATAAACTTGAGATAGTGAACGCAAGTGTAATTGCAGGTGTTGCACAAAATCTTATCTGGAGAGGAGAGTTAACTAGATCTGTATCGGCTTCAGAGCTTTCTGATTTGATTGATAATAAATTAAATCGTAAACCTTTACATGTAGGACATTCAAAATCTTCAATTCAGACTGTTGCATGGTGTACAGGAGGAGCACAAGATTACATAGACATTGTTGCAGATCTTGGTGTTGATGCTTTTATTAGTGGCGAAGCATCTGAGAGAACCTTTCACAGCGCTATTGAGCAAGGTGTTCATTATTTTGCGGCTGGTCATCACGCTACTGAAAAATATGGAATACAGGCTCTGGGTGAGCATCTAGCTGAACATTTTGGTCTTGAACACCACTTTATTGATATTCCAAATCCAATTTAGTTACTCATGTTACGCAGCGAGCTTAAATTTAGTGCATAATTCAGGGTATGGACAGAGAAATAGTAGAGCTGTACAGCGATTACCTACTATCCAGCTTTGGACAAGTTACAGCCACAGGGATGTCTGCATTACTGGATGGTACTTACAGTCATGATCAGGTAACACGACTCCTTTCAACCAATGATTTCGACAGTAAGACTCTGTGGTGCATGGTCAAGTCTACCGTTCGTCAAGTTGAAACCGATGACGCAGTGCTAGTTTTTGACGATACCATAGAAGAAA
>VSKX01079341.1_pt1 | contig 11009 bp, 11 predicted proteins | sample 4799481 | NCBI WGS metagenome assembly VSKX01 (sample SAMN12179537, study PRJNA552185) | sponge metagenome | biome: deep-sea hydrothermal plumes; feature: spots directly above weak diffusing fluid; material: sea water; isolation source: sponge from the Swan site of a hydrothermal vent ...
GAGCTCAGCAAAGTTGCTGACGCCGAGTTCGTCAGCAAAGTTGAATGGGTAAGGATCACGAGTCACAAAAGCGAATATCGTGCCGGTCCATGACAGACAGACACACACACACACACACACACACACAGACAAAATCTCGACGTTGCAGACCAGGAAGGGACTCGCTTCGCTCGCCCCAATCAATCGTATTTAAGGCTGAAAAGCAAGAAAAAGTGCAGCTGCCTATTGAATAGTCGTAGGTGACATGCTTAGACGTACTGATCTATCTACTTGTATTCAGCCTTCTAGCTAAAAGAATCATTAGTATAACAGTTATGTTTATTGCACCTGGAGCTGTCCAATACCCCAGGCCAGTAAAAAGCCGAGGATGGTGATACACCAAAGCGACAGTCGTCGTACGAAGCCAGTTTGACGAGCACGAAATGTCTTCTGAGCAGCAAGAGCCCGAGGATTGAATAATGAACGCCTTCTCTCACTCTCCTTCTCTTGTGGGTCCATGATCACCCTGCTTATTAGAACAAAGGGTGACTTGCTATTAAATAATTAACCGCTCAAGTATCAACTTACACTGATTTTTGGGCTACAGTTTTTCCAACGCTTATTCCAGAGCTGCTCGTATTCTTCAGGCAGGCTAGTCTAAGCACGATGTACATGCACGCTGCGCTAGACTTTATACCATCATCAACCCGGTAGTATTGGGGCGGAGTCTTCAGTCTACGAATTATCGGGCCTGTGGTCAATTATTCGAGGTTGTTTTTTGTTAAATTTATACCACGTACCGGGGAATACAGAGGCAGCAAAAACATGTAAATGGATGAAAATGATGTCATAAAAAGGATAAACGAGCGTGTGACAAACTTGTGTGACAAAAAAACTATATGAGAGACTGATTACTTTCTAATAGAAAATGAAGAGTATTCATTTCGTGAGATTGCTCTTTCGTTAGTGAACTCACACCGATCAATTCTCGACTTTGGACTCCCTTCATTCGCCAACCAATGCTTCCTGCAACACAGCCACAAGTCAAAAGTATACTAATGCAGTCTTGATATAAAAGATCCAAGAGACCAAGCAAGATACAGTTAATACTGATACGTACAAACTACGTACATACATGGTTACTATGTTTGATACTGGTCCCTGAGCGACGCCAACAACTGTGCCTCGTGACGTGTTCCTAACCCAACCAACTATTCCATGTTTCTTGGCTATAGATTGCGTATGCTACAGAAAAACAATAGATACAATGATGTATAAACAGCATGCTCGAACTTAGTATGATCTATCCCTTGACCTGTCAGACTCAAATGGACCAGCTCACCTTTCTAAAGAAAACACCTAGATAGGGAGAGATGCAAGGTTATATTTTGTATTGCTGTGGTGGGTGATTGAGTCAATGACACAATGATGCATGGTATGTAGAGTCTGACTGACTAGTCTAGGGGCAGCACTGCTAGCTACTTCAATTCAGCCAACTTAACTTACCTTGCACTTTACCAATGACTTCAAATGAAATAGATTGAGCCATTGGTACACAGCACCTATGCAAGAAGGCTCCTAGTCTCATAAGTCCTCCTCGCCTTTAGATTTCTATTTATTACAAAGTTACCTGGGTTGCAATTCAGCCCCGCCCACTACCTAGCATGACTGTGCTAAAAACCAGCTCCTCCCTGGCCCCCCCCAAGCATCGCGTGGGCCTAAAAAGAGGGTGGGGCTGAAATCAGATTTGCAAACTGCTCTGCTGTTGAAAAATCAAATGACAAAAAAAAAAGTTCAGGGTTGGAAAAAGTTCAAGTGTTTTTTATTGCAGACAATGAGTGTGGGGTTATAACGTCCTCCCAGAGTGTCAGTGTAGGCAAGAGGTGGATTACTCGTACTCGAACTCACAGAAGAGAGCTCATCAGGAGTGATGGTTCTTAACAGCTGCCCGTCTCCAATTGACCACAACCTCACACATTCATCACTGCAAGCTGTAAAGATTATTATTGAGCTTGCAAGTGAATAAGCTCCTGCCATAAAGTTGACAGATATTGACTATCACAGAAACTCTAATCTGAACACATCATTAGATTAAAGGTAACAATAGGCTGTCAAAGGTAGCTCATTTTTCAGAAAAAACATGCAAAACCAGAGCCTTTGTTTTCTATATGCTATGCAGTGCACATCCACATGGCTTGTGACGAAAATTTTACTGCCAAATTTTACAACAAGATAATGACAAAAAAATTGGGTTCCCCAAGAGAGGTTCCCCAAGAGAGGTTCCCCAAGAGAGGTTCCCCAAGAGAGGTTCCCCAAGAGAGGTTCCCCAAGAGAGGTTCCCCAAGAGAGGTTCCCCAAGAGAGGTAAATCCCCTAAAAGTGACTCACCTGTAAACACATATTTCTCATCACTGTCCACCTGACTGCTGTAGGATAGGCAGTCATTCACATGACTGTTGTATTGTAGCACCTTGGCTCTCATTCTCAGGTCCCACAGGCTCAGCTATACAGAGCATTAGACCATAATAATTATTATGATAGTCGCATTGTGTACATATAATATAATTATGTACACAACAGTGAACACTCATCATCATAGTGGACTAGCAAGCAAGCACAGAACAGTTACACTCATCATCATAGTGGACTAGCAAGCCAGCACAGAACATTTATTGCTTGGAAATCGGTTAACAGCTACACTATCTACTGACAAACCTTCGAATTAAAGGCACTTGAGATGATATAATTGCTATCTTTCAGTGACTGGATGTCGCAAATACTAGAGAAGACTCGATCTTCTTTGGGTTCATACAACTTCACAAACCGAGATGGGGGATATTCGCGAAGGTCCCAACCAAATATGGTTCCATTCCTATAACCAGCAAACAGCTGCCTGCCCTAAAGAAAACATTTTGTCATCATTATCGAGATTATGAGAGCAATATACCTCATCACCAAAAGCCAGAGTACAAACAGAAGAGCGGAAATGTTTTGGTAAACTGCAATATATTTTTGCACCAATTTGTACGTTGACTACACAAGTGGTCCCATAATTTCCTCCAACTGCAAACGTGTCATGTGTGTAGGGGGAGATACGGATACAAACGGGAATTTGCCCACGAGACATGTGCATTTCCATTTTTTTTTCTCGACGATTGAGATCAGACCAACTGCCACAGGAGTAGAAAATATTTGTGCCGATCGACTTAAGAATACTATTTAGACAGTAAAGAAAAATAATAAACCACATGACTAGCTGCCATGGACAGTGTGTACACATTTTTAGGATACAAAACATCACTGTCAACTTGAGAGCCAAGAAGTCTGAGATCTTGTATTTCGTGACTAGCCATCTACCAATAATATAAAATTTTCTTTTTTTTAGCAATCCAATCTTACCACAGAAGACTGAAAAGGGAGTTCTTTCCAATGAACATCGAATGAAGTAGGAGAAACCGTACAACAAACAAACTTTTGTGCCGAACATAAGTCATCATTTGTTGCATAGAGCAGTACAATGCTACTACCATCCTTGGTGACCTAATGGGAGGAACAATTTTCAAAGCCCATAGCAACTCTACATGTATAAAATGATGTCAATCTTTTTTGATTTTGAGAATAAAGTCCATGGGTTTTCAGAAATTGGCACATTTGGTACCACAAAAAGTACCTAATGTAAAGGAAGCTGGTTAATAAGCACATACGCTTTTAGGAACAGTAAGTAGCAAAAAGTATGCGATTCTTATTAACTAGGTGCGCATTAACTAGGTGCGCTATTGGGTGCACAAATTATTCACTGGTCTCAAAGTTTCCACAGTCTGAATTGTTTGGAGGTGCTGATGTTAGGAAGTAAACGTACAGTAAGTATAGATAGTAAAACTAAACAAGGGCAGGCCACTGGTTCACTGTAGAGAAGTAGGGTACTCTTTAGAGGTGCCATTATCAGAGGTTTACCTGTACTGTCTACAGTCTACTCACCCACATATTCGTTAAGCTTCTAGTAGGGCCAGGATCCACATTGGCTGTCCCAGAGAGATGCAATGAACCTGCCATACACTTGAAATGTGACCTACAAACGACATAACTACAACAATACACAAAAATGAGAATATAGCACCTTGGAAGACAGGCAGTGCCAATACCAAGTTGCCTCTTATGAAACAAGTTATATAGGGACAAATCTGGGGAGAGTTTAAACGCTGACTTGCAATCTGTGACTAATGGTGTTTGTTTGGAGGATGGAATGACTTGATTGAATATGGGCAACTCAGCAAAGTGGCTGGGCGGTATCTTGAAGTATCGTTTCTTAGTTTCATCATAGTAATAACCAGGGATATCTGTGTGAGAGAATGGATTAGTACATTACAGTACTGCAGTGCAGTCATGAGTGACTCTCAGCATAGATAGTAGATCTACTATCTATGCTGCACTGAGAGTAAGTTATAATTATTGTTACCACTCTGACTCTGGTTACCTGATGTAGATGGATTTGCAGCCATTTTCACAAAAAGTGGTAATGATCGAGCAAGTTACATGTAGATATACCTGTCCCTATGCCGATTTTTTGTTTAATAGAACGATATATACAATGGCTATAATACACAAAGATCATAGTACTACACTGTGTCTACACTGTGGTCCTAGGAAAGTGCACGGCACTAGTCCACTCTGTCCAGCTGTGTTGACTGCACTCCACCATTGCTCTCCACGCCCACCCCGATCACTGATCACCAGCAGGTCTCCTTCGATAAAACTCAACTCATCTTGCTCGGATGTGTGTCGTGAAAATAAGGCATACACTTGAGCATTACTACCGACTCCAAGATTAGTTTCGCAATCTGAAAGAAAATTTTTTTTTTTTAATTTCCTGGTTCATATAAAATATTCACATAATTATTAGCTTACCCATTAAATAATGTAAGCATTCAATTGCCATTTTATTTGCTTCTTTTTCTTCATCTTTTCCTTGTCTCTGAACTTCACTTTCTTCAGCAGCGATCTTCAACGGTGTGTCTCCATCTTTAGTGGCCACGAACAGCGAACCACCATTCTCAACAAGATAGCGAATGATATTTAAATTGCAATACGCAGCAGCACAGTGAAGTGGAGTCCTACACAAAAAGAGAAAAAGCAATAAATTATAGTACTGTGTATGTAGAGAGAAAGTAGCTATATACTGTATAGCGGGTATATTTCGAGGGTATACATTTTCGCGAATGGACCTCTACAAAGGATTTCACGGATTTTATATTCGTGGATTCACTATTTTCGTATTGAACACACCTACTACATTATAAATATTCGTGAGTATAAATTTTCGTGGTACATGCTTTATCCGCGAACATTTATACCCTTGAAATATACCCGCTATACGGTATATTGCTATTCGGAAAACACAGACAGTTACCAGCCATCAATATCTTGAGCATTGATATTGCAGCCCATTTGCACAAGGAACTCTACCATCTCCATGTTACCAGAGCATACAGCATTGTGGAGACATGTGGCACCCTTGTCACTGACCTGAGAGCAGCTGCCAAGCTATAACATACAAACATGTTATAATGGACATTATTTGATAGATGACACTTACCTCCTTTATGCAATCCTTCAAAACATTCATCTCTCCTTCAAGTGCAGCATTTAGAATTAATGCTTCTTTAGCAAAATGAACTTTGCGGCTTGTATTTCGTTTGCCAGTAGATATGATGCTATGTGAAGGAACATCTTGGTCACTCATAAACCACATCTTATCTTCTTGGGGAATAAGCAATACCTCTGGTCCTTCAGCCTGCAATTCAATCGTAGCAGATTGGTCTGTGTTGTGAGATGGAGGGTACGCTTCATCCTCGATTTCATGTTTTGTTTGCAAAGATGACTGAGACGAAGATGATCGGGATGAAGACGTATCTACCGGCTCAAGTTTCATTTGTGACAGCATTTTTCGGAATGAGATGCCCTCTTCTTCGACAAGCTGCTTTGTTTTTGCTTCAAACTTGCTTGTATGCCGCTTCTTGGAAGTAGACAATAGCATAGGATCTCGTTTTTCAACAATAGCCGAATGTTGGCTTTGGCCTAACGGAGAAGTTGAGTCTTTTGCTTGGGGTACATTGGTAACAGTTTTATTAACCAAAGGAGTACTTGTTAAGAGGGGTTGATCTAATTCATTGAGCTCCTTTTGTCTCTGTTCAAGAAATTTCTTCTTTTCGGCAAGTAATTCCATTTGTGCTTTGAGTTTGGAAGTGTAACTTGCATTAAGTCTGTTTCGTGTCTGCAATGTAGAATCTAGTTTATAATTTAGTTAAAAAATGAACAGCATTACCTCCAGCTCCCTCCTAAGCTTTATAATGTCTGTCTGAACATGAGAAAGGTCCTTTGGTCCTCGCCTATCTTTCTCTTCTCTCTTAACAGAAACGTCTTGATGTAGTTTAGTCAATCTTTTTGTCAGTTCCTGCTCCTTTTGACGTAGAGTATGAGTCTCTTTTCTCAGCCTCGTGGAAGTGATATTAAGGTCTGCAATTTCTGAAGCTGCACGAAAACAAAATACAATTTAGTTACGAGCACGGTGGAAAAAACAAAACATACAGAGCTCAAGATTTCTGGTCTTTTTGAAGTTCAACTCTGTCTGTAATGAATTGAGTGGTGCTGGTTCTAATGGACCCCACAATGGATCTCGCTTCGTGATTCTATTGAGCAAGAGGTTGCTATACTTCTTTTTGCTTTGCCTCAGTGCCTGTTCTATCACCCACTTAGTACAGTACAGCCTCTGTATGCAAATAAGCATTAAAAAATGCATAGCACACAGCCTAGGTACCTTATGTGTCGGCTTCTTCAAGAAGAGCCTTGGATGAGAAATCAGAGCAGCTTTTTCTCTGATCCTGGTTTCTACAAAAACATATTTGCCATAATTGTGGGCAAGGAATTAACTCATAGTGTGTTTAGCTTATACATCATACCAGTTAGTAAGCAGCTAGATGCACATGCGTGTTTGTCTACCTTTTCCAGGTTTTCTGCTTCTCTTTTGCGTCTGTTGAAGTTGATATCGTGCACATGACTGCCCATATTGGTCTCCCCACTTTTTACTCAGCATAAATACATCGTCTTGCGACGAAAGAGTTCTCTCTAAACACACATCGAATGAATTTTGTGGTGCATTAAAAAATACACTCACTACAAGTGTTCCATGTTTCAGCAACCTGCCACGCCCCCCTTTTGGAGTCTGAGCATCTGCAGTTCTGCAATATATTCGAAACCGTGTCTCCACGCTCTAACTCAAGAACAAGACTGGAGTGACGTCCAGGTGGACAAGGCAACACATTAAACTGCACTGAGGACAACATATATCTAGCATCGATCTTAGGTTCTACTCTGTTTAGAGTCTAGTCTGGCGGGGCCATCTGATGTTGTCAATCTCTGTTCACCCCGTGACGTCACCAGACAAGACTTCCTGTGGGCGTTGCTGTAGGGTGTGGTTATATCTACGAAGAAAAGAGCAGCCTCTGCCAGCTCTGCTGAGCCTCTTTCCCTGCCTGGTTGTTGTACATCATGCTGTCCCAAGTATTTATCCTCTCTCCTAGAGGAGATACTATTGTCTTCAGAGATTGTATCCTTGGCTACAGATAGCCTGGGACTCAGGCTGGGTGTAGCCATGACTATATATTGAACAGGCAGACTGGTACCTCTATACAGACATTTCTATAATCTCTGTCATATAATGTGTTTAAAAGTAGTGATTCGTACAAGTAGTGATTCGTAGTGTGCTTGATATATCAGTACTCCCATAATCGTACCCACGTATACATTTCACATTGTGTGTGTGTGTATTTACGAACTGGTAGCTGCTTTGCTTGACTCCCTCATCAGATAGGGCAGACATTCCTAAGGGGTCTGCTGATTTATTCTACAAGCAAGTAAAATCGTGGAAGGAGACAAAAGGCACACAACCACCACCAACAATTGTAACATATTATCATGCCATTGTTGGTTCTCACATTATAAATACGTTTTATTCAGCAAAGTGAAGACGGCGTGCACTTTCTGTACGTGAAGAGAAATGGTCTCTACTTTGTTTGTGCCACAAAATTCAATGTTTCACCGTCTTATGTTTTAGAGTTTCTTTCTAGGTAAGCGGCAAGAGCATTCGATCACATATGTTTTCATAATAGGCTATCACGTTATTATGCTTTCAGTTAGAGGGGTAGTGTTGTTTTGTGTCACTGTATAGTTAGTTATGCACTGTTTCACTTTGTGTCTCCATGTGTGTGTGTGTAGGGTAGCAGGACTGTGCAAGGACTATTGTGGAGTACTCAATGAAGAGGCCATTCGATTAAACTTTGTGCTCATCTATGAACTATTAGATGAAGTCATGGTAAGTGTACTGTAGTATAGGTATAGCCACCCACTGTGCGTACAGCTACCCACTGTGCGTACAGCCACCCACTGTGCATACAGTCACCCACTGTGCACACAGTGCAGTCAGGTTGTATTTTTTAAAGATCTTGGAGGGAAGCTACACTGTATGCCACTGTGTGTCAGAGAGTGTGAGAGATTTTTGGGATTGAGGGGAACCCGTATAAATACATGTGGTTATACGGTTTGATTTTGGGGCCTCATCTGTCCCCAAAATCTTATTATTGTACGTTTTGGTATAATTTTTTTGCTAATTTGTCAATTTGGATAACTTTTACCTGTTCATCTAATTATCCGCGTATTATCCGCGAATACAATATTTTTCGACTTTATTCTCATTCGCAGGAATAGCAGAAATTAATAGCCACGAAAATGTATGTTATTGTATAATTTGTATGTTGTTGTACTTGTAGTGTGCTACTGATCACCTACGAATTCTTTTTTTGTATCATTATAGGACTTTGGATATCCTCAAGGAACATCAACCGAGATCTTGAAATCATACATCTGTAATAGTCCTTGTCCAGTTTCCTATGATTCCAGGAGTGGGGTTCAAAGGTCACAAGGCACCAGTACTCTACCCAGCCACGCAGCCAACAAGCCAATTGCTACTACTCTAGAGACACTCAGAAATCAGAAAAATGAGATATTTATTGACTTATTGGAGAGGCTAACAGTCCTTGTAGGATCAAATGTAAGACTAGTTATATACAATGTATTTGTACAGATTCTGAAACTCTAAATGACGTTATGTTAGCGTAGTAGCTGTTGATTTCCCTAGATAGAGTTAAATTAGTTTTACACCTCACAATTTTTGATTTTGTGGCGTGTTTGTAAGGCTAGGCAAAGTAGATTATTAGTTTCTCGTCAGCTTGTTTTTGACAAAGGATGCGGGCGGACGGTTATTTTTCACTATTCATTGTAAAAATCACGCATAGAACACAAAAATCTCAATAGAAGCTCGTGTGATTTGAACTTTAAAGCAGTCTACTTCAGTGAAAGTGGGCGCTGATGCTACTTAGCTAACAATCAAGTTTGCCTGGCCTAACCATGCATGCTAGGCTTGTGACTCATATCAGCTCCTGCATAGGGCAACGTGCTACGATCACATATCGATGGCTGCATTCAAATGAAGAGCTTTCTGACTGGAGATGCTGAGATCAGATTAGGACTCAACGAGGACCTCACCATTGGCAGGGAGAGAAGTAGCGGACTCGGAGGTGTGACCCTCGATGATTGTAACTTCCATGAAAGTGCAGAAATGGAAAGTTTTGAGAAGGACCGCTCGCTAAGTATCATAGCCCCCGATGGAGAGGTAACTAAGTGTATTGGTAGCGACCTTTGAGAGCCTATAACTTGGGTTATGTCCAATTATTTTAAACTAAAAAAATAACTAATTTTAAAAATATATTGTGCTTGGATCTGAATTTTGTGGTAGGTCGAAATTTGACATACCATAAAGCCCTGGTTCACGATACGACGATCGTCCTTCATTTCGTATGATTTCGTAAGCTACCGTCTGATTACAACCTGAGTCTAATCTAGCGTTTCGTACGTTACATTACGAAACGAGCGTCTATTGTCTTATCGTGAACTAGGCTTAAGGCTGAACAATACATTTTCTCAATGTAGTTTACACTGATGAATTATCGTGTGACTGGGGAATTCCAAAACAGCATACCATTTAGAGTGTACACAACTGTTGAGGAAGGAGACCTAGCCAAGAGTCTCCGACTCTGTGTCAGGCTTAAGTCGGACGTCACTCAGAAAACGTGAGTTGTACATTGTACCAGGAGTACATCTTCATGTACTCCTGATTGTACCAATACTTCTTTCGTGCTGTGTAATGGTTAAGAGTTAACTGTTCGTTCACAGATCAGCCACTAATGTGACAGTACGTATTCCAGTTCCCAAGGCAACAACCAGCTCTTCGCACGAACCTTTAGGTCCAGGACAGACTAGTGAACTTAAACTGGCTGACAAAACTTTTGTGTGGAAACTTAAGAAAGTGGAAGGAGGAGTCGAACAAGTGCTGATCTTGAAGGTACAGTCACTAATTATCATAAAGATGCACATGCTAGTACAGTGTAGTCCACTTAATTCAAAGTCGTAAATCCTAAAAAAAAATTGAATTAAGCGGAATTTTGAATTAAAGGAATCATTTGTTGTATGTACAATGTTAGCAGGAATTCAGAAGAAACAGAAAATTCGTGTTCAGCGGATGTGAATTAAGTGGACTACACTGTACTTTGCCATGGGAATCAGTGTAAAGCCTAGCCTCCTACGCAGGCCCCTAAAAAGAAGGAGGCCTGCCACTAGTTGCACGCGCATGCGCATAATTATTGCATACTTCGTCCGTAAAATACAGTAAATTCGTTATAATGATATACAAAAATAAACGGTGAAAATTTACTAGTTTGAGCATGCTTTACAGCACTAGAGAAGCAAAACTTAGACTGGCTAGGACCAACACTTTAACTACACCTTGAACAAACATAAACGGACAATGTAGTAACTTGCAGATTACTGTACGAAACTCTGAGTTGTTATGTAATAAATTTACTGACAGTATACGTAGATATCCGTATTACCCAGAATCTGGGTAATGGTTAGCGCATGCGC
>VSKX01051033.1_pt1 | contig 11003 bp, 18 predicted proteins | sample 4799481 | NCBI WGS metagenome assembly VSKX01 (sample SAMN12179537, study PRJNA552185) | sponge metagenome | biome: deep-sea hydrothermal plumes; feature: spots directly above weak diffusing fluid; material: sea water; isolation source: sponge from the Swan site of a hydrothermal vent ...
ATACAATGCTAGCTATAATGTAATACCTCATGCTCAACAGCCCGAGTACACAATGCTAGCTATAATGTAATACCTCATGCTCAACAGCCCGAGTACAATACAATGCTAGCTATGTAACCAACAGTTGGAGCATCCACCCAAGGATGTTCAGCAAAATTTAACTTTGAGACCCTATAACTTGAGCTAGGAATGGCCAATTTAAAAAATAATTGGTGCATTCAATAACTCTTTAGCAGGCCTTTAAAACTATGTGTTCAGATTTGGTACTCTTTTTGGCACCAAATTCGCCGCCATGGATTGTAAGTGGGCGAATTTTCCAAAATAATTAAATTAAACGCATCATCTTACAGAGTTTTTTATGGGCTTTCAGAAAATCATAAAAATTGAACAATTAAAACTGCATTTGTTCATACTAGTTAACGACTACTATAGGGCTATAGTCATGAGGCCTACAGATGACTGAGTCATTATCATTTTGTCAACAGAGCCGTATATATGTCCTTGTTGAGAAGTCAGAGCTTCAGCGGAGAGAATGCATGGGTCTACGTATATACACTTTATTTTGCTGTGAGAGCGCTATATGTAGCTAACATATTATGGGACTGAGTTAAGTAAGCCTGGTTCACTATAATTATGATGATAGTCCTTCATTTCGTATGGTATCGTAAGCTACCATCTGATTAGAACCTGAGTCTAATCTAGCGTTTCGTACGTTACGTTACGAAACGAGCGTCTATCGTCATATCGTGAACTAGGTTTTAGGGAGGCTAGCTGGGCTATTCAGATCTGAAAACCTCCCCTTCAATGCCTTGTTCGGAGGTTTATCTGTAGTGTTATATCAGCAACTTGTGTTGTTCAGGTATGTGGTGGTGTGGAAGGAAGTCAATGGATCTGTGCTCATGGATGTCGACATTTGGAACAGCAATACATAGCTCCTTTTCTACGGTGTATGCGTACTTACTTACTTTTTTGATAATTGTTCGCATGTGTGGTTCGTAGTACAGTGTACATGTCCAGTGCGTATTTAATAGCCAACAAAAACAAAGTACAGTTAGGGGACACCTAGCCTCGAATCCAGGCCGTGGTGGAACATAAAAAGGCCTGGGAACAAGGCTAGGGTACACCTTGCTTGTGCACTGAGGGACAACTAGCTAGAGTTTTAACTCAACTTCAACAATTGTTCCCATTGTGAGGTTAGAGTACTGACTATGTCTGCTGGTAATTGTCCCCGTTGGTCTCTCGTACTGATCTGGGAAGGAAGAGTCGTGACAAGCACCTCTGCTACACTGTAATGTCCTCTTGCTGCTGCCTGCAGAATATTATAGGAACACAAACTGGAGTGACGTTATAGTGTTCATCATAGCTCACTTTGTGCAGAGAAGTCTGTCCGTCACTGTCTCTCAGCCCAGAGTCTGCCTTGTGTCGTAATAGAGTTTCTACTACAGACAGGTGGCCGCAATATGAGGCTCTGTGTAGTGCGGTCACTCCACCGGGAGTCTGACAGTTGACGTTGGCTCCTGAAGAGATCAGACACTCACACACCTCCTGGTGACCACTGCGGGCTGCGTAGTGCTGTAGGTACGTGGAGAGAGTTAAAGCGAGTAGGACTGAGTATTGGGATGGTGACTTACCAAGGCTGTATAGCCAGCAGAGTCTAGAGTAGAGGGAGCTGTCCCACTGGAGAGTAACTGTCTAACTCTAGTGATGTCACCATCCATCGCAGCCGACCAAATGCCACGCTCAAAGTCCAACTCCTGTACTGTCAAAAGACATTAAAAACATTAATAAGTGGCAGATCAGAACCTGTAACGTTTGTGAGACTCCGAGAGTTTGAGGAGCACATATATGTGAGCAAGACTCCATATTCGATACGCCCTTGATATACTAGGCAGCTTTAATATGGGTACGGGACAGAGCATTGTGGATAAGATCGTTGGATCTCCAGAGTTGATTGTCTATACAAACCACGCCTCTTATTATTATAAGGGCGTGGTCTCGTTCTAGGCTTACCGCTTTATTTTCCACGAGAATATTGACACTTTTCATGACTCTGGTGTGAGAGTTTCTAGTGTTACCTACTAGTGGAGAAAGTCGCTGGCCGCTTATAGACTACGGACGACTCGACTATGTTGAATCTTAGACGTGTGCTGTGGCTCAGTGTGATGTGTTTGTTAGTTCACGGTCAAGTAAACATCACCTGGTTTATCCCTGCGGAAGAGACACAGCGTCTGAATCTCCCCGGCCCTGGTAAGACATTCTAGTATAAACTGTTTTAATAAAGCAGTCTAGTCACGCTAGGGAGATTGTGGGCTGTGGTTGACATGTTCACTTTACAACTAATTGAGTCTGTTGTGTACGTGTACACCTACACGTACGTACACACCTGTGTGTGGTGTAGTTGTAAGAGCTCTCTCCCATACAGGCGGACGGCTGTATCTTATCGAAAACAATACTATTCTGCAGCCAACGTTTGAGCTGCCTGATCTAGCCGTGTCTACTCGTCTACGAAGTCATTGGCTTGCTCACGGTGACACTAGTGACTCAACAGTCATCGTGGGCAGTGTATACTACACCTTCAGCACTATTTCCAGTAACGAGATGGTGTTAAAAAACGCTGAGTTTCAAGGTATTCTCAGGGAGAATTTCTTCTACTCTGATCGTGGTATGTGTGTGGGGACATAATTATGGCATGGCACATTACATGTACCTACTGCAGACTTCAATGTGACCTTCCCCTGTGTGACACCGATGGCAAATGACACCGCTGACTTTAAGCTGCAGTTTGAAATTACCACTGGGCCTTTAAAAGGCCAGAGGATTGTGCTGACAGGTACTAAGAAATGTATGTGCTCGCCTAACTCCTGTAGTGGCACTGAAGACAGTGTTGATCCTAACCTGCCCTTCTACGGTGTCATTGGCTCTGTGGGGTGCCTCATTGCCATTGTGATCCTAGCCGTCGTACTGTATCATTGTATCATGTGTCGCACTCTAGTGACTCAAAGACGAACCGACGAAGAAGAGGAGTAAGTCACACCTCTCACACACACACACACCTCATACACACACACACACACACAGCCCCACAGAGTTGTCTTTAAAGGATGTGATCAATATGACTGCCAGTCAATCGTTCACTGCGCGCACACCGTCCCAAACTGCTGGTGTCACCGAGTTACCAATCACTAACCTTCCCTCCAGTCCCCTACACTCTCACTCCTCCCTCACTGCTCCCCACACACTCAGCAGCAGTCTACGCAACCTGCACTCATTCAGAGACCTCTTTGTTCACCGTAAAAGAATATCTATTGGAGTCGTTCTCAAAGAAGGTGAGTCCCCCTCTTGTGTGTGTGTGTGTGTTCTATTTGGCTAGCACATTTTGGCAGGTGTGTTTGGAGTGATCTATGATGGTTACCTTGGCAATGCTGAAGATGATGTAGAAGGAGTGACCCCTGTCATTATCAAGACTGTTAAAGGTAGTGTTGACTGTGTTGAATGGTGTTTATATGACTATTTGATTGGTGTTCCCACAGACAACACTCCTGACATTGTTGTACACTCGCTGCTCGAGGGTGGCTCTACTCTGAGGCATGTGTCTCATCGTCACCTCTTACCTCTGCTTGCCTGTCACGCCTCTGACTCCGAACAGCCCATGCTTCTCTTCCCCAAGACAGCACTGGGAACACTCAAGACAGTGCTCCTGCGTACACGAGACAACAAGAGCACTGTGGGGAGCTCCTCTTTAAAAGGAGCCATGGTAAGCTATCCCTATTCCCCCCAAATACATTGCCCATCACGTTGTTTCTCTCTTACAGGCTCTAAGCACTCAGGATCTAGTGATGGTGGCTGGACAGATCTCCAGGGGGATGTACCACCTCACCAGAAAGGGGCTCACTCACAGAGACCTTGCTGCCAGGAACATCTAGTGAGTACCTCGTACACTAGCCATGTGTGTAGCACTATATACAATCGTCTATATCTTGAGTACCTCATACACTAGCCATGTGTATACAATCGTCTATATCTGCAGCATCCATGAGAACCTCCATGTGAGAATTGGTGACCGTGGACTGAGCTGGGATCTGTGTCCAGAGGAATATTCTCAGATGCCCGATGGAGAGATGTGTCCAGTCAAATGGATGGCTGCTGAAGTGCTCTCAGAGAGGACCTACTCACACTACTCTGATGTGGTATGTACACCTGCCAGCTGTGTTGTGTTATAGAGTACTGTATGTTCACAGTGGTCATTTGGCGTTGTGCTGTGGGAAATAATGACGCTTGGGAAGATTCCTTATTCAGAGAATACGGCTGAAGAGATGCTCTCTCTTCTAACTGCTGGCCAGCGACTCTCACAACCCAAAAACTGCCCTGATGACTTGTGAGTACCCTCCCTGTACTAACAGTGAGTGTGAACTGCTATTGTTGTCTGTGTAGGTTTGTTCTCATGGGCTGGTGTTGGGCTCTCACTCCTGCTGACAGACCACGATTCAGTCATCTCACTCTCAGACTAAAAGAATTTTACGAGAAAATCTGTTCATTTGTGTAATGTATGATACATGTTTAACTGTGCACCACTGTTTTTTTTTTGCTAATACATGCATGCATTAATCATTCATTCACTTCATGTTTGTTCTAATGGCCAAATGATTGTGTGAATTGGCTCTCTTCACCAGAGCGTTGCCAGTGATCTCAGTACTCAATCACATGAATGAAGTGCTGCGAGGACTTTAATTAAATTCCAATTGTAGCCAAGTGGATAGAGGTTATAAAAAACAAGAAGACAACTATAAAAGCAGCTTTTAATTTGTGAAATGTGACGATCCTCCTCGATCCGCACTATATAGTACTACATCGACTCAAGCACATCAAACCACATACCTAACACGCTCCACCTTTGTTGTCTCTGATTCGACATAAACATCACAAAAAATATACAAGACAACACTTCATGATTGTGCAATGTTTAAAACAGGAGTGAGCTGAGATGAGTGGTGTGAGAGTGGGTCAGCAGTCAGTTGCTTCAGACGGGCACTGTAGTCTAGCAACCTGCAGCATAGACATAACCATTGAACCACATTACCTACCAACCTGTGAGGAAGTGATCTCACCATGTGTGTAGGTGGTGTGGTAGTCTGGGAGGATGACCATTTGCATTAGGGACACTGGCACTCTTTAGGTCAGAGAATCTTGCTTCCATTTCTCCCTTGAATGGGGCTGCTGCCTGTGGCAAACCACTTAAGGCTTGCTGAAGAATAATAAGCCCTGTTTACACACACCCTCTAAACCGTTTCCTAAAGCGCTTCCTGTCAAAGCGCTTACGTGTAAACGCACTAAACTGATTTGCATGCGCTAAACTGCTTCCGGATGTGATTTGAAACCGCTTCCAATAGTGTAACAAACAGTACAAAAATCTATTTGCGTTCACCTGGTCCCCAGAAGTAAAATGCACATCATTGATAAAACATCATAATCTTTTGACTAGCTAAACCTACAAGTTTTTTGAAGCGATAGTTAGAAGCAGCGAAACAGAATGATGCTAAAATTCATCGAAGATACAGTGCAAAAACTGAGGACCAAGTGAACGCGAATAGACTTTAATAGTACGTACGTACACATACTTACATAAAGGAGAGCAGCAGTATGAGCTATGTACTTGTGAGAGGCAGATAATGTGAGATCAGTGTGCATCTGATGGGCCAGAGTGGACACGTTGTGTAGATTGCTCAAGTGGGTCCAATATCCTACACAACAGCAGCACGTAAGCTACACAGTAGAGACACCAGTGCACTCACCATCCATCACACCACTCTGCACTCTTGTCAGCTCTTGATCGGGCTCTTGCAAGTACAACTCAACACGAGGGAACAAGTAACCAATTCCAGTCTCTCGTAGATAGCTCTGCATCCATGGGTGTAATGATCATACCCATGCCAGGGCAGCACACAGTATAGTGAAGTCCAACCTTGTTTGAGTCATCGCAAAAATAAACACACCATTGGAAAGGCCTGAACTTTTTTTTTTGACATTCCAAACACGGTACGGATTTTGACCAATCATAAAAATTACGCACACTTCGGCCATCATAAAAATTGGCCATCTTAATAGCTAATAATTATGCATTTTAAAAAATGGACTAGGCAGCTACAAAATCTGCCTGCTGAATGTCCCAAATACTTGACAAAGCAAGGGAGGCAAACCCAGTATGTGCTTGCGTAAGTACCTCAACATCCTCTGCTTCTCCTGCCTTACACAGTGTGTCTCTCATAAGGCCCAGAATAGCCCTGCTCTGATAGTTACCGCCCCCTTCAAACCACACCCTCCTATTACCGGTAGACATGACCTTCTCCTGGAAACAGGTCAACACATATCACAACTCGACAAAAGACATACTTTGCTTTGCAGTAGAACAGCTTCAAGTTGCACACACAGGCCCATTATGTCCATTGCCACAGTCTCCGGTCCAGAGGTAGGAGTCCACAACGGCTCATCCAACTGGACAAGAACTAGAGGAGCTCCACTACACTAAACCACACACAGTATTTAGTAGCATTGTGTGTTACCTTCATAAGAGGGCAGGTAGATGTACGGAGAGGCGAGGGCCTGCCATGCCAGAGAAACAGTTGGAGTCTCCATATAAATTGTGTGGACCGGCACGATATTTGCTTTTGGGACACGAGATCCCTTACCAACTTCTACGTATTGCGCATGCTCACACTTCCTCTCCTGCCTGCGTACGTACATGTACATCAGCGTCTTCTCACGGGACACACTGTGTCCACCTCTCAAATACTTGCATGGGCATAAAAAAATTATTTGTGACATATAATATTGTGATCCATTTCAATGACAATAAACTCCCCCTAGGCCCTATACACAATCATTTCATTACAATCTAGAGAGACTAGCTAAGTGCAAAGATGGGTGAATTAGTTCCCAGCTGTGTCCAGGACACGCTGAAGGCAAGTGATGACTCTAATTGGGTCCTTCATATCAATAATATCTCCAGCAGAGCACAGCTGTATGTTGGGAGGGAGGGAGACAGTAACAGACGTGCCAAGTAACAAAATACCTCACCTCCTCTTCGGGAACTTTGAGTGTTTTGCAAGCATCAATGAATGCTGATATATTGATTGTCTGCTTGATACGTGATATTTTCTGGAGGGGTGGATGGATAATAATAACAAAACTATAATCTATTCACATTGAGAAGTCCCAAACGTTTACCTAGTCTCGTGCTTGCTAGTGATACGCAATAAGCACCATTAGATTCACCGTACTTTGCCGAGTAAATGGTTCTACATTCGTTGTAATAGGACATACGAACCCAAAATCCTACGTAGAATATCTAGCATAACTATGACCACATTGAAATGTAAGTACAGTGCCACTCAAGGGTTATTTTACGCCTGCGACTTCTCAACGTGAATAGACTATAGTCATTGATCATTCATCACCTGTCCAGAGGGAGGAGTATTGATTGTGGATATGGTGCCTGGATGTAGTTTGTTGATCAGTTCACAAAGGAGCACTCCGTCTGACACCCACTCTCCCACGTCCTCTGTCAACTCCACTCCCAACAGACCCTCCACCGCCTACACACACACACACAACCTATCACACACACTCACACACAATCGCTGACTTACAGTTTTGACATGTTGGTTTTTCTCCAACACAAGGTTCATTTGCAACTGCTGGCGACGGATAGTGTAATTAGGTTCACTCTTTTTGAGGAACTTGAACACATCTTTCTCCTTCTTCTTGCGTGGAGAAGTACCCTTAGTCCAATTATCTGGCTCAGCAGTGAGCTCTGTAGAGGGTGTACTCTCTGGGGTGGGTATTGGTGGGCGCCGTTTCTTGACTACAGGTGACCCCTCTAGTTCTTGAATCACCACCATTCCCTCAACGTTAAAAGCAGGTGTCTCGTCCGTATCAGTCTGCAACAGAGGTACGTGTCAGTACACAGAAGTGAGCAGTAGACAGTGCATACCTTAGTGGGAGTGGTGGGCTCACTATCGAGAGTAGGTGGTGTCTCATTGGTTGGAGTGATGCTGCCCTCACGATCGCTCTCAACGGCTGGGTCATGTGGTAATAATAATAGTATTATCATGGTTTACACAAGCACTTTCATGATTATAGTCCCCACCCGTATGCTGACCCACCCAACCCAGTGCCCTCACATCACAAATACCACGCAGACCTAAAACTCATGCACTTAACAGGCTACAGCTATAGAAAAACATGTTGACTTGACTCGTAAAACAAACAGCATGGTATAGGTATGTATATAGCATGTGTAAAACATGATTGATTTTACTAGGGCACTGGGGCTCTCTAGCTATTAACTAGGATAGTTAGTCAGACAGTGGACTCGTGTGACATGAGCTTACGAGCTGCTTGTCCTGGGTGCAACTCCAGGGCAGCCTGTATGCAAACAAATAAAACACACATAAAAAGAGTGACACTGACAACACAAGGTGTGCACTCACTGGTTTGTTGGCCCTCTTGGGAGAGTCTCCAGACACAGTCTGTGAGCGGTGGGCCTGTGAGAGTGGGTGATGAGTGGGTGGAACTAAGCACTTACCGGAGAGTTTCGCCTTGCCTTTTCCTCGTCACTGACATTAGCCGACGTGCTTCTCTCGGCAGGAGGAGCGGCACTGTATTTATTGGGTAGTACAACCTTGGCATTTTGAATGTGCGAGTTCCATGAACCACTGCGGGGTTGTGTCTCCCCTGGCAACATGCGACCTCTGACATAATCATCCGGAAAAGCATCATTCTTACGCTTTGGAAGCGTGTTGGATCCTCCAATTCTGTGTGTGTGCGTGTGTATGCACACAAACTGTGTATACAGTGAATACACATGTAAACTGGTTGTGGGGGAAGGGGGGCATTGTCAACTGAAGCCTAGACTAGACTAAAACAGGAAACTAAAATAAAGCTTACAAACAATAAGCGTGTGTCAACTCACGTCTCCTCTCCTCTTTGCCCAGTGACTGGCGGAGAGGCCGAGCGCTGACTGCGTACTTTGTTTTTCGGTTTATCTTTTTGTAAGTAGAGTCTCTGTGCTGCCAAACGGTACTCCTCTCTGCTTTGGTCCAGCAGTGGGCTCTGGGATACACAAACGATGAGCAACCAGCTACTCCACAGTAGCTACCCACTCACCGGAGGCTTGTCCTTGTCCTCAGTCAAGAACTGTGTCATGCTCCAGTGGAGGTTCCCTCCTGTGGGCGTAGTCTCTCCCTGCATCAACCATCACCACACAACACACATAATGCATGCACATCACATAATACACACGCATCACATGCAACACACATCACACAGAAAAGACATAATACATACTGTCAGCAACACATCACACAAAACCTAAACACACTAGCTTACATCTCCAAAGGTCTTGTTGACGAGCGATGTGAGGTCATCCAGCAGCCCTTTCTGTTCTCTATAGACAGCAAACACAGAGTAAATAAACGTAAAATAATAATTATATGCATACATAATAGTACGTACCCGTTCTTGATGGGGGTGCTCTCAGACACAGGTCTGGACGAAAGGGATCGTTGCTTGTTCCTACGACGGTTCATGCTAGAGTCACGTGAGGAGGCCAGACTCGAGTCATTGCCTCTCTTGTCAATCTCCTCAAAAAACTTGAACATGTGCACCAGACCACGCAGACACAGCTGTGAGGGTGTGAGGGTGTGCAAGATGGGAGGACAGACTTACTTGTGATGGGGGTAGCTCCAGAGGATTGTCCATCACACGCAAAGTTTGAATGCTGGCGAGCAATCGGATGCTGGGTGGCAATCGAGTGATTTGATTGGACGACACATCTAGGAACTGTAGTTCTGTCAGCTGATATAAATCTATGGGAAAATAAAAGCCGAGTAAAAGTAGGCCACGAGAAGGAGATAGTCTCACCTTCAGGCAACTCCCTGAGGTCGTTCCTGTGTAGATCACAGTACTGAAGAGAAGAGAGCTCCGGGAAGGATGGAGGCAGCTCTTGGAGGTTGTTACAGCTCAGGTTCTAAGGAGAAATGTATATGCATGTCAACATGCGTGCTACTAGTATGGGTGGATGTGACTTACCAAGTATTGGAGGTATCCCAGTTTCCCAAACTCCACAGGAATGGACACAAGACGATTGTTGCTTAGATTGAGTGCCTTAAGCTTCATTCGACACACCTCAACTGGCACCGTTTGAATGAAATTACGACTGTGTGAGTGCATGAGAGGGTGTGGTGTGTACGAGAGTCCATGAGGGTGTGAGTAGGTGAGCGAGGAGTGCATGTGTACGTGTGTGTGACCGTGACACCAACCTCAGGTCGACTGTCCGCAACTCTGGGAGAGTGGATATTTCTGCCGGAATACTACGAAGGCTATTGTGGTGACATGTTATCTTCACGAGACTCTTGAACGAAACCACTTCCTTCGGTAAGCGATCAAACCTATTTTTGGAAAAATCTACGGCGTGTGTATGTACGTATGAATGTATGTAAAGGGGTAATCACATGTGCCTACTCAGTATACTTACCAGCCTCAACGATCTCAGAGTAATCCACCAAGTCGTGAGCAACCACAGGGAAGCTACGCAGGTTTCGCCCGGTCAAAGTGAGCACTCCGGTGTCGTCGGCGTCCTCAAACTCTTTGTCAATGGGCCTCTGATGTTGAGCCATCTTCTTTCTCTTCTTTCGCACACACCGGGCACCCTTGACGCCAATGTCAATGTGACCGCCGCGTGATTAGTATTGGCCACGCCCTCCTCAATTAATCTCGTACCGTACTCTTTTCCTAGGAGTCTATAGCCTAATTAGTCGAGTTAGTAGATCCAGATGCATGGCGCATGCTCAGTAGAGTAGCACAACTACACTGCAGTGCAACCTCGCTACGCACGTGCATATTTAATCAATAGCCTAGGTAATGATCGAAATGTAACGAATCGTCAATTTAAGAACCATTGTCTAGCTTATGAGCAGAACGCTTGAAGAAGGACCTTCTGAGCTGTA
>VSKX01037604.1_pt1 | contig 10999 bp, 8 predicted proteins | sample 4799481 | NCBI WGS metagenome assembly VSKX01 (sample SAMN12179537, study PRJNA552185) | sponge metagenome | biome: deep-sea hydrothermal plumes; feature: spots directly above weak diffusing fluid; material: sea water; isolation source: sponge from the Swan site of a hydrothermal vent ...
CGCTTTACCCTTTTAAGGCAAAACTACACGCACGCACACACACAGTACGGTGTCTTCCTCTTACACATTAACATATTAGCACTTCTGACATATGCTCACTGACACAGCTAGTGACCTACCTACGACCAAACAAGGCAGGGAGTTTATTAGGTGGGTACTAACCCAGGAAATAGAATCAGTTACTCACAGTCATGTGAAAGGCAGTGACAGTACTACACTAATTGTACGTGCCGTACAATTAGTGTAGTACTGTCACTACACTAATTGTACGTGCCGTACAATTAGTGTAGTACTGTCACTGCCTTTCACACAATTCCATACACACAGCCAAACAGTTAACACTCTTTTAGGGTTTTTATTTGAGTCATTAACGTATGAATTCGGAAAGGTAAACAAAATCCGAGTGACCAGTGCCATGCAGTGTATTAAGCCTAGTTCACAGCATAAACGAACAGAAATCGGTCCTAATCGACCCATAGACTACCCAACTGATGCAATGCAAGCTCCAGCATCATATTGTTAATTAGGCTCTTTATCCTACCCACCTGCAAGCTCCAGCGTTATATTGTGAATTAGGCTTTCCCTACCCACCTGCAAGCTCCAGCGTCATATTGTGAATTAGGCTTTACCCTACCCACCTGCAAGCTCCAGCGTCATATTGTGAATTAGGCTTTACCCTACCCACCTGCAAGCTCCAGCGTCATATTCAATACCAAGAGTACATAAAGAGGAGTTGTACTACTGCATGGTACTACAAAATGCACCACTTACTTTATGATGGTGCTCCATTGACTGGTAGTCATTAGTGTTGCAGCAGACATCATCACTACAGACACAGGGAGAGAGACAGTTCAACCACAGTGGACAGATAGGTAATCACCACACCACCCACCTACTACTATTCAACCACCTGTGGCCTGTAAACAGAGGGGGCTACATAGTTGTCACACACTGTGACAGTGACTACTACAGTGGCTTCTCACCATTGACAATAAAACAGCCAACAAAGATGTAAAATTACAGTGTAACAGTGCAGACACGAATCAATACGGCTCAAAACGGTTACTTTTAAATCAACTCTGGTAAGCTAGGAGCAAAACACTTTATTTTGTGTTGTAGTGTGCAGATGGGGATATGGGCCTAACAATCTGTCCTTTCAAGAAAAGGTGATCTCACTCAATACTGTGGTCAGAGAAAGCCACCACATACACACACATACACACTACACGCACACACACACTACACATAGCTGCATGCATGCTCACATGCACACACAGTCAGCAAAGTACGCCAATAAACAGACAGTGAATACTATTAACAAAGGTAGATTGTAGCATTGAGTGGGCTAGCTGTTTATTTATAGGTGTTGCTAGGGAACTCATATGGTAAATAACCACAGGTTACAGTGAATCAAATTACACATGGTTTTGGTACCAGTACTGTACAACTATCACATGCTCCAAACAACAATACCATATTCATAGCCTTGAAATATTCAATAACACCTGCAAGTTCTCAGTCACATGGTTGTACGTATACTTACAACAACTGTAAACTAATACCACATGCCAGGCACGTTCGGAAAAGTGGAAAAATGAGGCATGTGATTTAATACACAGAAGACACTTCTACCGAGGGCAAAGAGCTTGAGTAGTTAGTATACCTTGTCTTTTTCAGCTCTGTTGTGTCCTTTGGTGTGTCTACTCCAGCGACGATAGCAGGAAGTATTGCAGCGGCCTATTGTGCAGAGATAAAGACCAAGTTAGACACTACTAATTGTGCATGTCCTGTAACTATATTATACACATGCACAAGAACTAGTGCAAATTGATTTGAGTTGAGCCCTCGTTTTCTAGTATAACTTGGCCATACTTCCATATTTCTTGCACTATTGTTCTTATATTTAAATGCCGCTTTAGACAATACCTTTACAATAAGCTCACCAATCAAAAGTTAGCAATTTTCATTGTAGGGCAGATAGGCAAAATTTACTATGTTCACAAATGTAAATTTACTTCCTGTCTACTACCTGTGGGCTCAACTCATATCAACGAGAGTTAACTTTACTGCGGGTGCTGATGCCTTGAGCTACAATGTAACTAGCTAGGAAAAAATTGCAAACGGAAAATGATCAACCATGACTGTTGCTAAAAAAGATGTATAAAAGTTCAAAGTCCATAATTATTAATGGCTGCTGCGCTGCATGACTCTGAAACAGTTAGCAGCTCTTTTCTCACTCCTGCAGCTACCAATAGCTAGCGTTCTAGTGCAGAGCTAAGAAGTTATATCTTATATGATGAGATTTTGCTACGCACGAGTCTGAAGAGACTGCGAAGAGACTGCAATGGCCTTCAAGTTAGCCATAACTCGAGAACAAAGCATTATTTTGCAAATCCACGAAATTGAAATCCAAGAAAACATGACTATAAGCCTATAGAAACTCTTCTTGCACTTCATTGATCCTTGAGCAGCTGTAACAGTCTACACAGACACACAGACACAGACAGACAGACAGACAGACACACACAAGTATTGCACATGCGGCATAATTAGGGACTGAGACTTGGAGCAGTAGCTCACTGCACTGTCATGTGTAGAAATGACCACATCTATTATGTTGTCAGTCTGTTTCAAGGGAAGTGAAATACTCTATAGCAACTTTCTGACAGTCTGTACACACAGTGAGTACTCTGTGCAGTGTAGAATGTTGTCATACAGTCTCAAGGACCTTAGTCTAGCACACACTGAAACCAACAGTAGACAAAGCTGAGTATACTATGTACAGGACAGTCCTCTCAGTATTACGTATACTGTGCACATGGGCAGTCCTCTCAGCCTTTTTTACGTACACTATGCACATGGGTAGTCCTCTCAACCTTCTGTATTACGCAGTGGCGGATCCAGATCCAGAGGGGTATCCCAGGGTGCTACGGAACCCCCCTTTCAGACAACACTATTGACGTTTTTTTTAGCTAGCCCGCCGCTCGAAGGATCAGCAATGCCACTTTTAATATAGCTAGCCACTTACAATTTTTTATCCTCTTTTTACGTTGCTAGGCTATTCTGACTAAGCGGCTATTATTCGAAACACTACTGAAACCCCAGTTTCGAATAATAGCCGCTTAACCGTCCTTTCCAAATTTCTGGATCTGCCACTGTTACGTATACAATGCACACGGGTAGTCCTCTCAGCCCTCTGTATTACGTATACAGTATATATACAGTGATTGCACCCAGCTAAACTAGGAGTTATACTGCACGAATGGGATTGGTTTGCTTTTACTCTGGTGTGTGGGCAAACACACAGCCAAACATGGGAAACAAGCAATGCACACACGCTGAAAAACATCCTCTTGATATGATATGGCAAATGCAGTAGGAACCACATGCACACACACACATGTTAGCCTTCCAGAACACACCGCTACCACTGCTTTTTCAAACCACACACAGGGGCCACAATTCATTTCCAATGAGAATCAGACTGGCTTCTTGAATTTGAGGCTACACAACAAAGGCCCATTGTCCACACAATAACTTAGCAGCTTTAACCACAACAAAGGTATGGTCAATTGCAGAGCCTGGTGTCTCCAGGACAACAGAAGGCAACATGAACCTTCTTTGAAGATAATATTAGAGCAGATGTTCTTAACCAACAATCAAATTCTAGAGCATTTCAGTGTCATGTGAATGCTTATATATATATCTGCTAATGATAATGAATGCAGTGTCAATATAGTCAACAGCACCCATACCACAGCTAGATCGAGACTGCTGGTAAGCTACACTCTTATACCTGGAGACTACAAGGAACACATGTGCTACTGGAAACTCCCACTAGCACACAGTATACTTGAATGAATGTGGTGTTAGACCACGGCAGTTGTGCATTATATATAAAAAAACAAAAACACTCGATGCCATGTGTAGGATATACGTAGTATGCTGTAATCAAGGGATTTGTGTTTAGGGGCAGATTTGTTTTCAATAACACTGGCTCTGATTGTTTTACATTTACATACATTACATATAGGGAAAACCAGAAAAAAATATCATTAAAACTTTCCCAAAACGTGTACTATTAGTTAGTACACTTGGAGCGATTTATCACCTTTTCAGTTTTCAGAGTTGAGGTTTTCTCAGACGAAGTATTGTGAACGGAGGACTCTCCTTTCTTCCTGTTCATCAGCTTCCTACAGATGCATTATGGAACATATTCAGTTGGGCCATTAGAAAATGTATTGTGAGAGTGCTGTTACAATTGTGTCCGTACTCAACACTGCTGAATAAAGAAGCTTGTCTCTCTAATTATCACCTAACCAATACATGTACATTCTTACTTCTTCCTTCTTCCAGATCTCGGCATCTTTATACTAGCTAGGTACACTCACAAAAACTACAAAAAGCCAGTGACTAACTTAATGATAAATTCACCTGGAAGCAAACATTTTATAAACAGCTATTGCTTCATTGCTCAATCATTCTACTCTGGGTATATAAACTATCCCAACATAAACTGAAACCACACTGAGTTATTTTCTCGGTAGTCCCTAGTTATTAAGGAAATGAACAAGCCAGCATGCAATCAACATCCATCCCCAAGCACTAAATTACATCACCATGCTGCATTGCAACATGACATGCATGTCATGCTGCATTTTGCAACATGACATGCATGTCAGTCAACAGAAGACAAGGACAACATTGGGAGTGCAATTTCCTTGCCTGCATGTGGTGCAATTATTACCTCTGATTTTCTGCTCTGAATCTAGGGGGGATAGCAACATTCTTCTTCTTCCTGCAGTAAAGACAGTGTAAATAATCTCGTGCACAGCATGTACGTACGTACGTAGGTGGTTAATATAGGACAGTGTCAAATAAGGAATCGGTAAGCATGATAATAAAATATTTAGCTATTGCATTTGTCTCAGTAGACCTTTCGTGAGTTCCCTTTGGTTGTTTTTTGTCTGAGTCTTCAGCTGCTGCTCCTGCTGGTGCATGGAGAGTGGATGTTGTTGCACTGACCTCTTTGGAAGCCTTAAAGTCATGTTTACTGGATGACTTGCTGTCAGAGCGACGAGATATTGGTATTTTCTTGTTCTTGGGGCTGCCACTCTGTGGTGTGGAGCTAGCAAAGTGGTTCTGAGTGTGATAAGCAAATTGTCTGGTTGCAAACACTGGCAGTTGAACGTCAACAGGCTCCATCTGTCTGTTTTTGTGAGTGGTATGCTGCAACATGGAGCTCAACATAGTTACTAGATAGAACGATGCTTAGCTAGCTCTGCTGGCAGTCTGCTAACAGAATAAAGCCAAAGGCAACAACATGCACACGAGTTTGAGTACACTACTGCAGTGTTTTACATCCTGTGTACACATTGGTCCCATGACTCGACTCCAACGTGTGTGTACATTCTTTATCACATCCGATCTCCACAGGAAACATAGTACGTAGATATGACAGTCCAGACATGACGTCATCAAACATTTGTAACGATCTTTACCAATTTAACCACATGCCAGCCGATGATTTCTCAGCAGGAAATGAGATCGAGAGAGATCGAGAGAGAGAGAGAGAGATAGTAGCTACAGTCGTAGAGAGGTTTTAAACGTGTGCATGTTGTAGACATGGATGGATACAAGCAAGTCTCCTCATGGGGCACTGATAAAGTCGTTGCCTGGATAAGAGGTATTGCAGTATAAAAAGCACAGAAAAAAAAACAGTTTCAAAATGAATTCATGATGTGTAGAGCCATGATTACACTTTATCTAATAGTATAAACTATAGGCCCTGATGGAATACTTTCTTGTGCAGCTATTAAAATGTTCTTTGGCTGTGGTGTATTCTCAGGCTAGCTAGTAGCCTCCTCCACAGCTAGTACAGGCCTTCGACAGAGAAAAGAAGGCCTGCTACTGACTGTTCACGATGATGTCATTTTTTTACTGAGCCGTATACACGTTATCCAGACCTTAGTCAGAATCTGACTGAGGTTAGCGCATGCGCAAGCAGTCGATACAGCCGAGGCTAGCTAGCTAGCTACTTCAGTAGTGGGTTAATGGCATATTTGATGTGTGGATACTGCCATGTAGTCATTATACTAACAAGAAAACAAACCTTGATCTGTTTGGCAACCACACTTTTTCTTACCGTCTGAATGCTTTTGAGTGTTTTTTATTCAAAGGTGTTGGTGTATTCCAATGTAATCTCTGGAATTCTCTCGTCGTTATAGACCTTTGATTTAATACCTTTGTGAAAATTATCAAAGCGACATTCCAATTTGGTTTTATCAGACATTAGTATTAGTCAATTCTGTGTCTCGTATAAGTTCCGTGAGTAAATGGTTATACACTGTGTGTTGTAGAACTTTGTATAAAGTAGGGACTCTGGAGACAATACTAAAAATCGTCAGTTTTGTAGTACAAGTCTTCCCCCAAATGCTAGAGTTTTGTAGTAGCGCAAGTCTCCCCCCCCCCCCCCCCTATATTGTGTATAGTTGGGAATTAATAACTGTGACATTACCCAAGGGAATTGGGTAACAAATGACCCAGAACAACAGTACCAGGTGATACTCACTATATTGCCAAATACACAAAATGGTAACCTTCAGTTCAGTTGCCATGATACATGCTGTCTATTTATGTGTGTGTCAGCTGCTAGTGGTCCTAAAAGTGGGAATATGACGCAACGTCAAGAATAGACTTATACAAGTACCTAAAATATGCAAGCAAACGCAATAATATTTTATCTTAAGTAGTATCAAGTTAGTACACAATACAAGTCAGCCTAGGGTCAAATTGATTTGAGAAAAAATGGTTCAAAATGCAGCTAACTTTTGACTGGTAGGTACACCTCATAGTTGAGATAATTGTTAGAAGAGACTATTTTGTTCAAAAAAATTGGTTGAAGATAACAAGAAATGAGGGCTCAACTCAAATCAATTTGACCTTAGTTCACAATATGACTCAACAGCATCCAATGCGTCAGTTGCATGTGTTCTGTTTGTGCAATGCGCCTGCATTGTGATGCACTTTTTTTTCTGTATTGTGAACCAGGCCTAACTAACTTCATCTCTGCTATTCCCAAGTGATAACGACAACCCTGTGCAGGTTTAGACTACTCTCTGGGTGAGCATATCCCTCAGCTGGAGACCCACTGTATTTGTGGTCACGATCTGCTCAAACTCAGTCAGCAACAGCTGGAATATCTCAAGGCATGTACCGCATTTCACTATCCTCATTACTCTGTAGCTAGCTAAGGTTAAATTGGTTTGAGAGTTGAGCCCAGGCAGTAAGCAAAACCGGTTTAAAATGCAACAAACTTTTGACTGGTAGGTAATCACCTCATTTTGAAGTAATAGCTGTATCAGGTTATCTTACGACATGACTTATCATTTCGGTTCATCAGTTTGTATGCAATTTTGTTTGTGATTTGGTTTTAGTGTATACGATTTGTTTTCATAAGTAGTACACTTTATCGCTCCAATGAGGGGCTGCTATATGCTGTGTTTTTATTTCAACAAGGTGCTATAAGCGTAAGCAAAGCACTTGAGTTATGTGTGCGTCTTACAGGTATCCCAACTGGGTCATCAGGAGCTGTTACTGGAGGCAGTCGAGCAACTATCTACATTGGTGCGTATGTGTGCTCTTTTCCTATACCGTATAGCGGGATATTTTTATTGTGTTAAATTTTTGTTATCAGGCCTTGAAAGCATTTTCGTGGTCTCATTTTCGTTGTATGTCCTGAGCATATCATCATAGTAGCCTACGGTCTAGATTTTCGTGGGTTAATTTTTCGTTTGGGGGCTCTCTATAACGAATATTTCCTGCTATATGGTATATACTGTCTAAGTCAGTGCTGTGCTTTCTGTATTGGCTCACAACAGATTTAGTTTGTCCCTCACGCACGCACACACACACACACACAGGAGAGTGGACATACTCGTAGCTCCACTATTTCCCTGGCCAGGACAGTTTCTAAGAAGACCTCTCAACTTATCAGTGCCTTACAGCGCAAGAGTGCCAGTGTTGATAGTGGCATAGCCCTGTCCAGGATAGAGATGACAGCTGGTGTTATGAATGCTGCCAAGTCTCTGGTCAGCTGGCTCGAGAGAAACCCCTCCTCCATTGTTTCAGACTACAAAAGCTTCAGAAAAGACATGCTCAAGAGCACCCTAGAGCTCTCCAGTCTCTTAGTGAGTCATAAGTGTTGCTATACTGAAACAGTTTCTCAATGTTTTCTTTGCATTATAGGAAGAGGACTTTGATGCCAGGACAATGGTGGAAGCTGTGAGTGGTTACATTGTAGTTATATACACTTCAATCTCCTGCCTGTATATACACGTGTACTCAGTTCTAGCTTTACCATCATGTCAATACCATCTGGCTGTAGCCATAACTACTACTACACATACGTCATTAATACACAACTTGCAGTGTCGTAGAGTCCTGAAGCTCACTTCAGGAATGATGTCGCCAGAGAATTTCTCTGTTGTTGATCCTGTGAATCTAGTGGCAGTCACTTTGAGTCCTAGAGAGGATACTGGGCTGGTTCGTTCTCCTACACATGCACCCATGATTGATTGACACGTGTCTGTTCTGTAACCCTACTAGTTTCACAAGCTGTTATCTGTTATTTCTTCTTTTTTCACGGCCGATTTGTAAATGTTTTGCCATTACTATCTTTCATACTCACACACACACAGGGTTTCTCCATACAGAGAACCAGACAGGGCAACCTTCTAGTGAGTAGTGTCAGTGAAGGGGTAAGTGTGTAACTGAAGCTCTTGTAGTAAAACGATAACAACTTTAGCAGTGTTTTGGCTCTTAACTACACTCCCACAGAGTGCATGTTTTGTCATTATCTTTAGTTCCAGAAATCTCTTGTGTTGCCACGTAGCTCTTATTACACCTTTTACTAACCACTCCCCTCCTCCTCCTCCCTCCCACCTCCCTCCCACCTCCCTCCCACCTCCCTCCCTCCCTCCCTCCCCTCCCCCACTAGAGTCCAGCTGAGGAGTGTGGGCTGAGCCAGAGTGGTGTAGAGATTGTGCAAATCAACTCTCAGAATGTGGTGAGTACCTGTAGTTGAAGGTGATCGAAGTCGTAAGTTAATTAGGCTAGTGTGTTTGCAAACTTCTTCTTTGGGAGTCAAAATAAAATAATAAAACAAAAGCGGGAGTCCTTGGTTTTGTTATTCCACTATACAGTGTACGTGTGCATGCTACAGTTAGACAAGAGCATTTCATTGCTCACTGTCACTGACTGCATGGTCATCACTACCTGAGGTACATGTACAGGTAAACCTCTGAACAAGGGCATCGAAGGGGACAGAGCCATAATTATGTCCTTTTGTTGAGAGGTCAGAGCTTCGTCGGAGGTTTGTCTTTGTTTTGTTTTGAAAAACCCATAAAAAATCTGTAAGATGATACGAACAGCCTGATTTTTCACCCACTTGCAGTCCATGGTCGCAAAATCAGCATATTTGGTGCCAAAAAAGTACCTAATCTAGATGCATAGTTTTAAAGGCCTATCAAAAAGCTTTGAATGCACAAATTAGAATTCCTGGCTCAACTTATAGTGTTTCAAAGCTGCTACTGCGTCAGTTGGAGGGATGCTCCAATGATTGGTTACCTTGTATTTCAGTTGATGTTGCTATACGTTTGTTTATTACACTGTTTTCATTTGGCGTATGTGGTCATGTTGCTCCTGAGAGGTAAATTTAAATGCTAAAGCGGCAGAAGGTGCCGTTGTTTAAAGGTAGAAGTACAGTAAGTATATAGTAAAACTAAACAGGAGCAAGCCATCAATTCATTGTAGAGAGGTAGGGTGCTCTTTAGAGGCCACTATCGGAGGTTTACCTGTACTGTTGGTCACATGATCTCCTTCCCTCCAGGTTGGCTGGGAAGTGAGCAATGTGGTGGAGACTCTCAAACAGTGCGGACACGAGGTCTGCCTCATCCTCAAAATCCCAAAGTATATTGAAGGAAACAAAGAAGAAAAAGATGACCAGACTGACGAGGGAGTTGTAGCTGACAGTAGCAATGGGTCGTGCGAGCTCTTACACACAGTGTCCAATCAGATGGCAGAATCAGATGGACAATCTGTGGACGATGTCGACATGGAGGGCTGTGACGGTATACAAAGTCCGGAAGGTTTTCAAGGAGACACGGACTTGAGCAATCTTCAAAGCATCTTTAAAATGAGTAAACAGTCGTCTCTGGATCTCAAACGAACGGCTAGCTTCCCCCTGACCGACAAAGAGAGAGCGGGGGCCATTCTGGACACAGGGGGTGATGAGGAAACGGATGGCGGCTCTGACAAGTCCTCACCTCTGACCAGGAGCTCTCCGCGAATAATCCACACTAGAACCTCCAGTGCAGGATTAGTGGACAAACAGGTTAGTATGGAGGTTTTAATTTTGTAGTGTGTGTATGTGGTAAAGGGTAGTCTTTGTGGTTTGAGAAATACACTTTAATACTGGTAAAGGGTAATTTTATTTACATAAATATTTCGTTTTTTGTAGATTTGTGCAGCAGAGGGTGCTACAGCGTAAGTTATATAATTATATATAACTATATATAATTATATATAACCAGTGCATGTGCACTGGTGTACACATTGTTAGTCATGCCTTACTACAGGACGTCGTATAGAACTCAGATCATCGGTGGAGTTGTGATGAGAGTGCCCATCAATGAAGGTAGCTATGCATGTATGTCTTCAGCTAATACCGTATAGCAGGAAATTTTCGTTGGGTTAAATTTTCGTTATCAGGCCTTGAAAGTGTATTTTCGTTGTATGCCCTGAGCATGTCATCATAGTAGCGTACTATCTAGATTTTCGTGCATGAAAACTATGGAGTTGGGCGTTATTTGGGATTGAAAACGCAAACTTTTGACGGGTTGAGTCAAGATTTATTGGTGCTTGAATATGCCAATACATCAAAATTAATGGTGCCGATGACTTCGTTATATCTGATTTCTCGCTATTTGGGAGCAGCGCC
>VSKX01017181.1_pt1 | contig 10994 bp, 9 predicted proteins | sample 4799481 | NCBI WGS metagenome assembly VSKX01 (sample SAMN12179537, study PRJNA552185) | sponge metagenome | biome: deep-sea hydrothermal plumes; feature: spots directly above weak diffusing fluid; material: sea water; isolation source: sponge from the Swan site of a hydrothermal vent ...
ACTCGCGCATGCGCATCTGGGCAGCCTCGAATGTTAGCCGCGACTCATTGGCAAATCAGTTATCCGAATATTTCAGCCATCCGAATGAGGTGTGGACGCCAGGTGTTCGGATAATCGAGGCTCAACTGTAAAAGAATTTTGGCCAATTAGTGACTTTAATTAGCTAAGGTCAAGTGGTTCTCCAGCCTCTGGTCCTCAACCACAAAACCACAAATTAACCATCACTAAATTTACAAGTATTCATCTTCATGGGCAGATTCTTGACACATTACCTTTTCTGTGCATGATCCATATTCCAGGAAAGAAATGTGTTAATTATGCACTAGCTTGCAACTCCAAAACAGCAAAACCACAAAATATGAATATTGTATTAAAGATAATGATATTCACATCTGGTAATGTAATTGTGGTTTGGCTGTTCAAGTGCTACCCACATCACAAATTTACCCCTATACAGCATTGTCAGGTATTAGGAGTGCATGAAGATTCATCTTCATGGGCATATTCTTGGAATGTGTGTACACACATTCTGTAACTTACCTTTTCTTGGAATTAAGTACAAGATCCATATTCCAGGAAAGAATGTGAGCTTATAAGCCCCATAAAATTACCGTAAGGGTACGGTATGCATTCATAACTGAAATAAATTAAAATGTGCATACATTTATGTGACCTTTATAAAACTGTTAATTACACACAGTGCATGTTAGCCTCCTTCACAGGCCTTCAAAGAGGAAAGAGAAGGCCTGCTACCGACTGTTCGCAGATACTTTTTGTTTTTGTCTGTATATTGTCCTCTCGAGTTTACTAATTAAATTGACCTTGACCTTGATACCAGGCCTAGAGTTGTCGACCTGGCGTTATTTTAGACACAAATCGGCCTGGGGACGAGGCTAAGTGCATGTGTGCTAATAATTGATGTGAAATAGTTAGGGCTGAAACTGGTACGTGAATACTGCAACATAGCAAAGGGAAGAGACTGGTTGGCTGCAACATAGCCTCCATGAAAGGAGAAAGACGGCCTGGTATACACTGTCTGTACATGCGTCAATCGCCCCAATAATCATGGGGCGATTGACGCATGCACAGACAGTGTATATCTTAGTACATTAGTGTTTGGTTTTGTAAAGCACATGATCGGATATTTATGATGTCATTGCACAAAACAAAAGAGCAGTTTTATTGTGATGGCTACTTTCTCTTCCGTTCTTGCTCACACTCTCTCCTGTGTTGGAGAGCCAGATATGGTCTTGAAGGACAAGCAGCTCGAGGCGCTGAAGCATTTGTATAATGGGAGTGACGTATGGCTATAGCAAGTCTATCTGTTTCCAGGCGCTTCCCTTCTTGTTTGATGTGAAGCTTGGTAGAGTCTATAGCGTGTTGTACTGAAAAGAGAACATATTTTCTTCACATCCAGTAAACTATTACAAAAGCGGCATGAAACCATCTCTTGACTACTGTACTAAATATAGATGAAGCTGACCATGTAGGTGACTGTACACACGGGCTCCGTGGTTCCGTGGTTAGCCTGCACATGCTACAGGTTCTAAAAAATTTACTACTGAATCCACCCACTCACAACAGTGAATACCAGACCCTCTTTTTTAAGGGCCTGGGATCGAGGCTAGTTGCAACTTAGCTTCGTTCCACGCCCACTTTCCTCTCCTAAACCTGTTAAACATTGTCACCCCTACCCACTTCACAAATGTCCATTACACTGATATTGCTATTTTGATTAAAAAAAAAAAATTAATTGCTCGGTCAAGAAGAGCTTGGTCAAGAGAGGGCCAGGTATCAGAGGAGGCACGACAACATCACGTGCAAGACTGTGGAATTTCAATCAAAGCGCCTTTTTACATGGCCATGTAATTTGCAATGTGTCAGCATATAATTATTCTGCTATGGAGTTGATTGAAATTCCACAGTCCAGCACGTGATGTTGTCGTGCCTCGTATCAACTGCTTGCGCATGTGCTACCTATTCCCTAGAATCTGGGGAATTCGGATAACATCGTATTATGCTCAGTAATTTAACGTAAAAAAACGTTTGACCCGGGAGATCCTTGCTCAAAGTATCAGATGAGAAAAGAGTTGAAGAGGGAACTGCATTGCAGGAAAATCTCAATTTGTTGGAAGCCATTTATACCACTTTTATTGATTCTGTGTGCACATCATGGCCCACATGGCTGTGGTAGTGAGCATGTGCAATGTTACCTCGTTTTATTTTCCGCATATTTCTCAACAAAATGTTCAAATTTACAGTATAACGCATGCGCAAACAGTCAATAACAGGTCTTCTTTTTTCCTTTCCCTCAAGGCCTGTGGAGGAGACTAGCTGCGACTGTGCAACAAAGGGGAGGGGCAGGAAGTGACAGCACTGCAGTCAACGTACATTGTGCCACGTGGCGTACAGAAGCAAGAGGTCACAAAAGAACTTAAGTCATCAATCTCTTGTTATCGTACTATTCTTAGCTCTGCTCTTACCTTTTCAAACTGTTGGGCAAGTGCATTTGCTAGGATCTAAAATGCTTATACCAAGTTTAGGAGGGTTCTACGTGATTTAGAAGCCCCCATGATACCTTGCTATGCTCGGGATTCTGGCTTCTAAATCATGTAGAACCCTCCTAAACATAGTCTAACTATTATGTATGCTTACAAAGTGCTCATAATCCTTAATGACATATTTATAAACGGGTACTAAATTTAGCGTTTTTAGCAAGAAGCATCAATAATGTACGTGCAAAAATAGAATACACTACCGTGGACTCTGGTTGTTTAGCGCATATGCGCCTATGAACCTCACCTGCAAGTAACTATGCCCCAGCAGGTAGTGTGCGCTTAATAAAGAGTGGCATTGCTTTAGCTACGCCCAGTAAATTGAACCCCGTGCGTGATGTGCATGTGACAGCCAAACCTGTGATTCAGAATTGAACGTCAAGAAGACAGTGTAGAGAAGATGACAAGCGCCCCAGTGTCATAGGAGTCTATTTCTTCACGGAAGTGTGATCAGAGCATGCGCTTAATAAACCATGCGGTGTAGCGGTAGGTATCTATGCGCTTATATTAAAACATGCGCTTAAGTGACAAGGTGCGCTAAACAACCAGAGTCTACGGTAGTACGAAAAATCATTATAAGATAGGTAAGTTCAATGTCAGAATCCTCGCTCTGTTGTTCTTCGTCATCAGTATTAATTCGGCTGAGAGTATCTGTCGTAGCATCTACAAATCTTCCTTCTACTGGCTGCTTGTAACTTTCACTCACCAAAGACTCGTACTGCTTGCTGTATAGCTAACTATAGAAGTCGTAGGTCCCAATATTATGTTTTGGGCATGTGATACTGTGTTTGCAAATCACTTGGGGTTCCAGGTATTTTCAACTAATATTCATAATTAATGTGCTCATGAGTGTTTTTGATTACCTGTTATTATTTGCTGAGCTCTACTTTTTCCTTGGAACTTTACCGGGGTTTTTCCATTTCTTGTAGCCAGGGCTATATAAACTGAACATTGTCACCCAACCAACCACATACCCCTGCTCCTGCTAAATACTGACTCCACATATACCGGCACATGTGAGTATGTCTTCTCCCTCTGAGACAACCCGTATATTAAACAGTTCAGAACCATCCTATCAAGCTATCCCAGGTGTAGAAGAAGAAATGTTCACGAAAAAGAGATTTTACCAGCGTCTACAGTATGCTCTCTTGGTTGGAGTGATAGTGATTGAGATTGTGCTGGCAATCAAGCTGTGTCTCATCACCACCAAGTACGCGTTGTTTTATCGACGCCGCTTGTGATCCTAACTCGACTGCGAACGCATCAAATGCCACATCCACCATGACTCCTGATGTCATGCTGCTAGACTCTGATATTCCTGAATATTTTGTCAATGGCAAACGAATTCGAACTTGGGTGCCTATGCATGTACTGCTTTTCCTCTTTGCACTCTTTATATCCTCCCTCAACATGCTGGAGTACTTGCAACTTGGCTGGGGAACGCACAAATATCTTGTCGACTTAAAAAAACACTTTTCTTCTGACTCCCCCTCAATGTCTTCGGAGGTGAAGCGACCGTGGAAATCCAAGTGCCTGATCATTGCTGCGATTGTTTTCTTTCTTTGTTCAGTTCCGATCCTTAAATTTGGTGTAGGGGTGTTGATGGAGATACAGAAGTCAAGGTGTATCGAAGAGGACTCTTCAGGTGGTCATTTGGCGAGGGTGTATGTAACTTACTGCATTTTTGAGGTTTTAAATGCCATTGTGTTTGCTTGCTCTGTTCGAGTGTTAATGGTGGTGCAACTGTTCGAAATTCAGAGTGTTTGGTTTAGAAAAGCTCCATCCCCGCTAGCTCCATCCCAGCTACCCCCAGCTCCCCGCATACAGCAGGTGGTGAGGGATGCATGGCATGCAGAGAAAAAAGAATACGAGAGAAGAGGAAAACAAGTCAAAAGAATGATGAAGCCTTTCAAGTATTGGTACCTAACCCCTTGGATCATGTTCCTGTTTATGACCTTTGTCAATCCTCACACTTTGCTGACACCTTGGACTAGGTACGAAGATTCGAAGCTTCTCAGCATGTCTCAAATCTACTACCTTCTCTTCGTTATACTAAAAGCCATTCAGCTGTTCATTCAGAACGCCTGTGCCGTGCAGATGAACGTTTACCACAGAGAGTATTATCGAAAGATGGTCAGACGCTTTAAGAAAGGCGTCACTAACAATGATGAAAACAAGACTCGAGAATATCAAGAGGAAGCCAGAGACTTTTCATTTGTCTTTAACGACAAGTTCAACTTCTATCCAAACATCTTATGCATAGATGCTAAGATTAATGTAGATACTCCATTTTATGTGCTCAGTCTTGTAATTGGCATATTTGTTACGGCATCTGATGGACTCTTTAAGTAGATTACTAGCTAGTTAGTAGTTCATCACGTTATATTTTGTGATTGTTAATTGTTAATTGTTTGTACATAGCTATACATGTGTACTGTGATGTAGCTTTACCTGCTGCATACTTTTTAAACAAAATAGTTATGAGCTGTTCTTGTAGTCTTCCTGACAGTTATAATGGACCCTTTCCACAATGACATACGTCATTTCAAGAAAGGTGGTCTAACAAACCCGTGTCATTTTTTTTAAGTTGCAAAAGATCATCTATTTTCCAACTAGAGGACTGACTAGTGCTTGCACTCAAGAGATATAGACTTGCGAAGCTCTCTAGCAACTAACTAGCTAGCTAGCTGCAGTGCACTTGTTCACAAAAAAACAATAGCTGCAAGAGATTGGCACAAAATTTGATTTGTTGGAGTAGCAGCTACGTAGCCGTGCATGAAGCCATGCACCTCAACAGCCAGAGTACAATACAAAGCTAGCTAGCTCAGTAGGTATTCAACGATTGGAGTATCCCCCCAACAAATAATGTCTAGCATTGATGCCAAACTGCAGGAAAATTAGCAGCTAATAAAACTATGTGTTCAGCATTTTTTTGGCATAAAATGTGCCAATTTTGTGGACTATAATTATGTATAAGTGGGTGAAATTGTCAAAAAATCAGGACGTTTGAATTTTTTTGAACTAAACGCATAATCTTACAGGCTTTCCGAAATCATAACCTAGACAGCTAAAAGCTCTGATCTCTAAACAAGATCATGTGGCTTTGTCCCATTCGATGCCCTTGTTCGGAGGTTTACAAATGACGTGTATAATATATGGAAGTTGTATCTATATTCTAGATAAAGCCTACTGTAATAGTGTACGTGTAACAAGTTACCATTGCTGTTGACTTCTTCTGATTTTTTGTTGCCTCCGATCTCAAACTCAATGTCTGCGAGTCCCTGTGCTCTCCTCTGCTGGTTCCTCCTCTCTTTGACCTTGTTTAGTCTGGCATCCATTAGAGCTCGTCGTTTCTCTTGCAGACGTTGCTTCTTGTCTCTCTCTGTCTCCGTCTGAGAAGATGGAATGAGAATGTGTCAAGCCTGGTTGGTTCACAATATGACCCTAAAGCATAAAGCCTAGTTCCTAATACACAAAATGCACCACGGAGCAGATTCCCCCACAACCCACGCAAATTGAAGCATTGGATGTTGTTGCGTCATATTATTTTTGTCAATTAAGAAGAGAGATATAACACAGAATTAGGACACTTGTGATACCATTTTGAGCACACTGATTGATTGTCTCTATTGCAAAACTATACACACACAGTCATCATACGTACTGTACCAGTGGCGGATCCAGAGGTAGTTCGTTGGGCTCGGACGAACCACCCTTCTAGATTTAGAATCTACTGTATTGAACTCACTACATGTATCGTTACAAATTCAAGCGCTTGGCAGTTGCTTACCTACTAGCCGGCTAGGCTAAGGCTGGCTAGATCCAGCTAAGCTAGCTATGTGTACATGTACGTACGTATAGATTTAACGTACAAAATCAAGAGGGTGGGGCTTCGTTTACGCATGCCAAATTGCAGCTGATCTGATCTCACTGAAAGTGGGTGTGAACACGCTTAATTAAAGGGGTGTGGCACAAATAAAAGGGGCACGGCAAAAAAAATCGTGCGCCAGGAACTACCCTTTCTATATTCCTGGATCGGATCCGCTCCTCCATACCTACACTCCTGAGTCCTCCACACTCACCATCACACATCACACATACGTAATCACACACACGTGATCACACATCACACACACTCACACACTCACACATCACACAGACTCACACATCATGCCCCAGTGCCCGCCCACACATACCCGGTCTCTTAGTTTTTCTAGTTCTTCCATTTGTTTCTGTCTTTCTTCTTCTTTCTCTGAGAACTGATAGAAGCCGACACCATGATTACGAATCTCTCCCTTCCGGAGTGACTGGTAATGAAGTGGTCCAACCGGTTCATCCTGTTCTGTTGTCCTCTCCCATTCGACCCGCTCACGCTCTCGTCTCATGTCCTCTGAGAGCAGTTGGGGGGTGGGGGATCTGGGGGTGGGATAGCCAGACAATCAATATCATATATAGCAGGAACTTTTCGTTGGGTTTTATTTTCGTTATTTTCGTTACAAAGAGCCCCAAAACGAAATCTAGATAGTAGGCTAATATGATGACGTACTCGAAAATATGCTTTCAAGGCCTGATAACGAAATTTAACCCAACGAAAATTTCCTGCCCACACCTACCTCCTGATCCCCGCTACTCATGATAATCAAATGGTATGATTTTCTCAAAGCTCAAGTGCTACGCGTAAGTGATTACAATGCCCACATTTTTACCTCCCAAGTCTGCTGGTTTTTTCCGGTAGCTCACTCCTGAGACACCTCCTAGTGCGACCAAACTCATCCTCATACTCTGTCCACTCATCATCCTCCTCTGAGTCCCCCCGTGTCTCGAGGTCCACCCCCTGTGCCCCTGTGGGGGCACAGGGGGACGGAGATACCTCGTTAACAGGGGGAGTCTCTGATGACATTAGTGCTGGACCAATCACTGACTCACTTCTGTTATCCTTCACCTATGTAAATATATTACATGTATTAGCATTAGTAAGGCCCAGTAAGGTCTTATATTGAGGACTAGAGGGGTTACATTGTCTTTTACACTCTTCTTATATGTAATAGGGAATCTTGTTAAAGTACATTTGTTTACTCTATATTCGCGTTCACCTGGTCATCAGTTTTTGCACTGTATGATCTTGGTATTACTTAAATCTTATAATAATATTATCCCTACTTTGGTAATAGCTACTAGTTTGGGTACTTACTTCTTCATAGACCTTTCGAGTAAAGTCCACCATGTATCTAGACTCTTCTCCATCTTGACCTTCGACCTCTTGTAACCCTTGACCTTTGCTAAGCTTATCATAGATAGCTGCCTTGGTCTCGAGTGCCTTCCTGTGTAAACAAGACTCCATTAGCAGGCACCCTCAACAGATACATTAGACAAGACCATGGTCATAATAATGGTGTCAAAACTGTATAGAGAGAAATGTTCGTTGGGTTAAATTTTTCCTTGCAAACATATATTCGTTTGCGGCCTGAGCATATCGTCGCAGTAGCTTACTGTCCGCAGCTACTATTACAATGTCGAGATTTCCGATTTTTGGGCTCTCCTAACAAAAATAAAACCCAAATGAAAATTTCCTGCTCTACGGTATTCAGTGACTGTAATAAACTGGTGTAGAGCATTTTGAATAGCGTCTCTTATAATAACAGCCACCTCTGAACAGAGGCCAACACACTACCTATAATATATCATGTACAGTCTGTGAATACCACCTCCATATGATAAAAGAGGGTGTCTGTAACGAAGGGAGCATTTTTCTACTGACCTTGATCTCTCCAGTTCTCTCTCTTCTTGCTGACTCAGCTCTTTGTGTGTCTCTTGTACCACAAGCTTTTTAGTCGATTTTTGACCTTTGACCTTGCCACTTCGTTTCCACAGTGATGCAGTCTGTTCAAATATGACAATAAATATGTGTTTGCTCATAGAGTAGAGTTCGGTATCACATTTTTGTACAGGTCTTGAACTCTAACATTTCGTATTTCATACCGAGAGACTTTAGTACTTACGCTGCGCAATCGAGTAAAATTAATTTTCGTATGGTATCGTATATGAAAAATTGCACCATACAAAAATTTCCTGCTATACGGTGTATTCGTGTATATTCGTATAGTAGATTGATCCACCTTTTCCGATACTTGTCTGGTGTGTGAGTCGTTACCAAGAGCACCATTTCTCTTCTCTCGCTTGGCAGTTTGCTGTTTGCTGTACAGGGCTGCCTTGAGACCAACCAGCTACATGAAGAAACACATCCAAATTGATGTTTTTCAAGCCTAGTCAAGTCTCAAATGACAACACTGTGTTTACTGTTATCATTTTGAGACTATAAAAACTGTGTTGAACACAGTTGTAATCTCGCCCTAGTAGACTAGAATCCCCAGACTCACAGCAGACGTGCTAACTTGCAGAATCTTCTCCTTGTTAGATCCGTCCATCTCTGCATGCAGTGTGGTCTAGTCTTAGTCTGTGTGATTATATGAACAAACTCACTAAAACTCGAGGACAAATATTTTCTTCAGTTGCTAGAGATCGTCGTGTTTGCTTTTGTATCTTTACCACCCACGTGGCATTTAAAAACTGAAAAGTGTAGTGAGTGCTCCAAAAATGAGCCTATTGCCCAAGTCAGCCGAAGAATTTCAGCTCAAGCAGTACTGGGACAAGTTCTTTACAAAGAGAAGCTCAGCATTTGAGTGGTACGGAGAGTATACGGACCTCTGTCACGTTCTGCACAAGTATTTGAAACCCACCAACAAGCTCTTAGTTGCTGGGTGTGGAAATTCTAAGCTCAGTGAGGCACTCTATGATGTGGGATTTCATTGCATTGATAATATCGACATATCGGAGGTTGTGGTACGTCAAATGACGTCGAGAAACAAAGACAAGCGACCGAAAATGATGTTTACGAAGATGGACATGTTGTGTATGAGTTATGACAACAGTAGCTATGATTGTGTCTTAGATAAGGGCACGCTGGATGCTATTTTTAGTAACACTACTGACGAGACAGTAGCACAAGTCGATGCAATGTTTAATGAAGTTGAACGTGTTTTGAAGACGTCCGGTCGTTACGTTTGTATCACCTTAGCTCAAGAACACATCCTCGACAAGATTCTGGACCGGTTCGAATCCCATTGGCTGCTTAGGGTACATCGTGTGCTGCTAAGCAACGACGGTGGTGGTGGTGGTGTGGGTAGTGCTCTCCCAGTGTTTGTGTTTGTACTGACCAAGATGATGAGGATTCCTTCCAGACCTCCCATTAGAGTGAGTGGAGGGAGGGGAGCACATACTGATTTATTGTACATTCATGCAGTCTATTTGCGTTCATCTGGTCCTCAGTTTTTGCACTGTATCTTGGCCATACTAAAGTATCTATTTAAACACCGCTTCTAACTATAGCTTCAAAAAACTTGTATGATTAGTCAGCCCAAAGATAGTTATCCCTGTATCAATTATAGTGAACCATTTTACTCCCAGGGACCAGGTGAACGCGAATAGACTTTACTGGTAAAAGTAGCAGGTTTGTTATGGAAAGACTCACATGCAGGTTATTGTGTTTATTTCTCTGTTCTCGTTATGGTGATATCCTAACATGTGTTTGTTGTGTGATCTGCTACAGGTGTTTGAGTATGTGGTGGATGGGAGTGAGGAGTGTGTGAGGTGTGAGGGAGTGGAGGGCATCGCTAGCTTCGTCAAGGACAATCAACAGTATGCTCTGGTTTCACATCACCTCTCCAGGTATACGTACGTAGATTATTTTAGTGGTGAGCTAACACAGATGCAGTCTTGTTTGCAGTTGATACTGTATATACATATACATACATACCCTAAGTGCCTGCAGCTGTGACGAATTTCACTAAAAGTAGGTATTTTCGTTAAGCTTAGACCAGCGATTGTGGAATGTGTCGTATGAGTATTTGGAAGGCTCCAATAACCTGTATATATTTCTAGCCTCCATCCCAATAAGCCTTCTGTTACCTTTGACCTCTGGAGTCCATCTGTCACTGGTGAGCCTCGCTACACGCTAGCAGTTATCGACAAGCCTAAAGCTAAAGTAAAGAATGGACCCTTTGCCATTTTCATTGCTCCACAAGGAAAGTGAGTTCAGGATAGCATTTCTCTTTGTACTATAGTATACTAAACAGTTTCGTTGTTCTTTTCATATGGTTTAAATAATATGACGCTGGAGCTTTCGTAGCGTACGCACGAATAGCGTAACATCAGCGTTTTGACGCTAGTGTCATATTATAAACCAGCCTTTTCTCTATTGTTAGTTTGACACGTAATTACGTCAACTGTGGTTTCCTTTAACAGCTACTGTGATTTGCAGGTTGGTTGATAGGGAATGGGCGTTGGCATCTGAAGTGGTTGATCTATGAATATTGATTGATAGTACAGAGCAAGCTTACAGATGTGTGACCAATCACTTGAGATGCCAACACCCATTCCCTA
>VSKX01009751.1_pt1 | contig 10991 bp, 5 predicted proteins | sample 4799481 | NCBI WGS metagenome assembly VSKX01 (sample SAMN12179537, study PRJNA552185) | sponge metagenome | biome: deep-sea hydrothermal plumes; feature: spots directly above weak diffusing fluid; material: sea water; isolation source: sponge from the Swan site of a hydrothermal vent ...
GACGCACACCACTAAGTTGCATCGTAAGCAATTTAATAATAAACGCACATTCTCGAATAGCAGCACATGGGCGTCTGTTCGCAGTGCTTTCAACATCCTTTTTAGGTTTAATTTATTAAACGCATGTGCTTCTGTTCGAGGTAGTACGGTAATTGTGTGCAATTGCACACACTCAGGACTGCTGTTGATTGCATGAGGTGTAAGTATAAAGAACGTTTTCACTTTATACGTACCTGACTTCTGTCCAGCTGGGAATGGAACTTTGTGCCAATGTGTTTCTCCACCTCTTCCAGCCTGACCTGGAACTCAGTGAGACTGACATCCTGTATGGGCTCATTGGGTACGATAAATGCACCCAACAGCGGTGGTGTAGTATCAGGGCTGTCATGATCAGTGGCAAGTATGACCTTGAAGAGATGTGTTGGTACAGCCACATTGTTTGCACCTATCACCTGCACAGAATATGAGGGCTCAGACGAGAGCAAAGAGCTTGTACTAGAAATGCTATCCACACACACAATTTAACTGACTTGATATTTGACAAACTTCTTGCTCTCTGTGTTTGTCTGTGGCAGAAACAGTGGTCCAGATATCACACTGACCTGCAGTAGGAATTAGGAGTGCATGAGCTCTTTCTACAGGTTAGGTCGATTGTTCAATCAATGATCGAGTGGAGGGGGGTATAATCATACCTCGGAGTATCTTTTAGAGAGCCTTCTACAATAGTCCTCAATACTGTTCCAATATCTGAAAACAGACATCAAGTAAGTAAATCAATGACAGAGTACATAAATGGTAGTCTGTGATCAAACACCATGCAACACACCCCGAGTTGTTGTCCAAGTTCTGAGGGACAACGTTTGTGAGATAGAAAGTATCGTTCATAGAATCTTGACAGTGTTTGTAGTTGCCGGCAGGGGCCATGTGACCTCGACTCCACCCACTTCTCTGATAGTCAGTATTGGAAGAGCAAAACTCTTTTGGCAAACGAGAGTCGGGTTGAAACTCAGATCTTTCTCTTTTTGCTACCCGGCTAGCCACCATTTCCTTGTTGATGGACTCTGCCACCCACACTGGTATCTTCTTGGCATGATCGTAGGTTAGAGAGTGAGCACTGTACTCGTGAGTAGAGACGTGGGACTCGGGGTACCCATACCTGCAGCATAATTATGAAAATGAAAAGCTGAACTTGGTACAGAACGATGAGCACACACATCTTTGAGCTAAAATGGGTAACTTATTAAAAGTGCTCAGGATACAGTGTATAATATCTAGATAACGTCATATAGGATATGAGCATAACTTCAGTTATAGGAGTGTCCAATTTTAAAACATGCATTAGGTAAGTCTATTGCAGAGGAGGTACGACATGCAGCATGCACGAACCCATACAAGTCAGTGCATGAATTTTGCTGGTTCATGTCGGACCTCCTCTGGGTGGGTCTATTACAAGGCTTTCAGATGGTGTCCCCATGCAAATGACCCCTCTGGGTCTATGCACCCATTTTGGAGTAAGATATGGACTATACTGTTTCGCGTTCACCTGGTCCTCCATTTTTGCACTGTGTCTTGGTCATACTTTTATGAATTCAAGTATTTCAGGTATCATTCTGTTTCTAACCATCGCTTCAAAATTTTTGTAGGATTAGCCAGTCAAAAGATCACTATGTTTTGTCAGTAAATAATATACATTATACTTCCGGAGACCGGCCAGGTGAACGCGAATAGACTTAAATTAGTAAGTGATCGTTTTAAAAATTATGAGCTGAACAAATAATCTCGTCTACAGAGTTTGTCTGCGCTTTTCAACAAAAAATTGTTCAAAGAAAAACGGAACTAAAGTTGCATGCTGGTTAGTATAATTAAGTCAGTGCACCTAAATAGTGAATTGCTTGTTGCAGGCTGATTTGATATTTCCAACTGATGATCTTGAAAGAGTTGTGGCCTTGCTTTCAGCAGTCCCACAGTACCACCCAGGCCAACAACTGCACCACAGCAAAACACCACTGCCCTAGACTGCATAATCTTTTTTCTTCTTTTGGTTTGGCACTATTGAGAAACATTCGTAACCACGCCCATTAATACACCAAAAGTTGAAATCGAGGGGTACAAATGTCTCTAAACGTACACTCCCATTCTCCATAGGGGCTAGTGTTGGATCTGTACCTGAACACACTCTCTACAATGGACACAAGCGCCTATGAGGGGTGAATAGTGCCATAAGTCAGCGGCTCAAAATTAGAACTTTTTGGCTAGAGCTCTGGGGGGGCAATACCGCATGCATCCGATCACCTGCGTTCAACACAGATAAGAATAGTCTTGCATGGGACTGCATGGAAATGCAACCTCATATATTGTGAACCCGCCTACACGTACACTGCACATGACTTTTTGTTAATAATAATTGTCAAAAAAATACTTTTTCATCAAGTAACAAGTACGTAACACATATTAATTTAGCGATTACACGAAGAAACGAATTGTGCTACAAAAAAAACACTTTTCTACGCATAATCACACATTTCTACGCATAATCAAAAGGCACAAATGAATCTATAAACTTGCCTTGTGATTATTAAATAACCAAAGTATACATTGCACAAACAAACAGGCAACTACATGTAGCATACACAAATAATACCTCTTAAATGAACAATCTCCATGTCAATGTTAAGTCACAATTTATAAAGAATGTTTGTGAATTTCAAAATGTCTTTCAAAATGTCTTTGTTTTGAACTATCAAGCATTTTGCTCTGGCTCGCGATAGCCTCCATCTTCTGCTGTAAAGAATTCCTCGAGTTGCCACTGTAAAGTCTCAAACGTTGGTCTATTAGCAGGCTCCTCTCTCCACGTATCCTGCATAATATCGTACAGCTTGTCAGGGCAGCCCAGAGGACGTGGCATACGATAGCCCTGTTGTAACGCCTCCAAAACTTGAGCGTTCGTCATGCCAGGGTAAGGAAAACGACCGTATGTGATGGTTTCGTACAGGACTATACCTAATGACCACACGTCCGATTTGATTGTGAATCGGTTGTACATTGCAGCTTCGGGAGCGGTCCATTTGATGGGGAACTTGGCTCCAGTGTGGGCCTCGTAAATATCCTCGTCAATGACACGGGCAAGACCGAAATCTGCCACTTTGCAGATGAGGTTTTCTCCAACAAGGATATTTCTAGCGGCCAAATCTCGATGGATATAATTTTGCTCTTCTAAACACGCCATTCCCCCAGCAACTTGGGCGCCAACATCAATGAGCTGATGCATCTTTAGTGATCGTCCATCACCACGAAGGTAATCGAGCAAGCTCCCGTTGGGCATCAGCTCGGTCACAATGTAAATGGGCTCTTCTTTTGTGCACACAGCGTACAGTTGGATCAGCTTGGGGTGTCGCAGTTGTTTCATGAGAGCAGCTTCCTGAAGGAACTCATTTGCGGACATAGTTCCAGGTTTGAGTGTTTTCACGGCCACTTTAGTTGTTCCGTTCCACATTCCCTCCCACACCTCTCCGAATTGACCGGCACCCAGCTTCTTGTTAAGTCTAATCTGTCGTCGATCGATTTCCCACTCCTCGTTGGCTTGCCTTGACAACCCAGCTGTTTGTGGCTTCTCGGATAGTAGACACGGATACATCAAGTTGATACAAAGTCCGTCGGCTTGCTGTTGATAATATGCCACCAGATCGCGAGTATTCTCAAATGTCACACGCCTTGTTACAAAGAAAGTTCCATTTTCGAGTCTCTTGATTCGATAATGCCTGACTCGTTCCTTGTCTCGAATGGATAGAGAGAAATCACCCGGCGTTGTTTCGCTGTCTCGCAGCAAGTAAGAGCCGTACTGATTGAAAGGCATCATGAGCTGCTTCTCTGCATCCACTCTCTTTACCTTGCCAAAAAACCACCTACATGAGAGGCAATACAATATATTAACACTTGCGTACATATATGCATACACACATAGAAACCGTGTATAACTTGTGCACTGTTCTATTTTCTATACCGAGTATTATCAGGGGTACATAATGATATGTTCTGTTACAACATGAAGTGCTTTCATGCACCTTTGCAACAAGCTAGTAAAGATACCACACCACAGTACACAGCACTGCACACATCTACTTGTGGTTGTGTATATTTACTATAATTATATATGTGTGGTTTGCATGTACTCCAGCTTGTTGCAAAGGTGCATAAAAGCACTGTACGAGTCTCCTACACATGACAGTTTACACTGTCTGTGTGTGGTTTGTGTAGGTAGATAAACCCCATACATCTGCTGCAGCAGCTACAGAAGGCTTCAACTACAAGTAATGGGCTTCAAGCAGAGGTAATTGAATAATGTACACATAAGATGATATTTACAGTTTCAACATCCAACATAGAGACAAGAGCAACAATCACAGTTTAGCCTAGCATTTGCTGCATACTGTCTTCTAACATCGTATTAGGTAGGGGACTTATGCCATTGTCTCCACAGTATCAGCGAGGAATGCAAAAATTTACAGTGTACACAAGCACACACACGTTTGTCACTACATGTTGGTACACAAGCACACACACGTTTGTCACTACATGTTGGTACACAAGCACACACACATTTGTCACTACATGTGCGTACACAAGCACACACACATTTGTCACTACAGTTTGTCACTACATGTGCGTGTATATTAACAAAGACTATAGGGTATCCTAATTACAAACTTGAAAGTTAGGAAATTAAGCAGCTAGACTTATTGTGGTGCACTTGCGTAGCATCAACTGGTCACCAAATAAGGAAGCAATTGACCAAAGTTAGTGGGCTGACAGATAGTTGTTAACACTTAGCACACCATTAGCATTGCCTACACAAGGAAACTAGTGGATACATTGCTTGGCTAGAAAGCAGGGAAACAAATGGGTTTGATACATACAGTCCAATTCTAACCCAATTCTAACATACTCAGCAATTTGGCTTTGACACATACAAAACATTCACATGCCCAGTCAAACAAATATTAGTACACACGCACACACGACACATACATCCAGCAGCCTCCAGGCAATTGCAAAACTTTTAAGACGAGAAGAGAGTGTATAGCAGGTTAGCAAAACTTTAACGAAGCTAAAAAGAAGATAACTAGCCCAAAGCCTAGCTACAAAGTGTGCACATACGCAGCTGTTACAGTAAAAAACATATATGAAAAGTATATAAACAAAATGGCCACACTTTGAAATGGCTATCAAAAGATACAGGTACAAAAATAGCACGTTGGGATAAAAAACAGAAGTGTATCAGTGACATAAAGTGATACAGATAAAAATAACAACTACTGCTTACTATGCATCTGTAATACAGTCAATCATACATACGGGACCATCATGCCTAGGAAAAACAAACCACACTATCAAAAACATACACAATAACTAACAAACACTACTAGTCACATGTACGAGTGTTTGTGAAGCACTCAGTTTATCTTATCGGGGTCGCGGTATCCTCCAGTATCTCCGTCGGAATAGAACTCTTCCAGTTGCCATTGAAGGGTCTCAAAAGTCGGTCTAGCCATCGAATCCTCCCTCCAGCATTCAAGCATAACATCGTGGAGTCGCTTGTGGCATTTTGGGGGGCATCCCATACGATAGCCCGTTTGTATCTTCTCAAGAACTTCAGCATTGGTCATGCCGGGATAGGGAAATCGACCGTACGTAACAACTTCGTAAATAAGCACACCAAAAGACCAGACGTCGGATTTGATTGTGAATCGGTTGTACAAAGCAGCTTCGGGAGCGGTCCACTTGATGGGGAACTTGGCTCCAGTGTGGGCCTCGTAAATATCCTCGTCAATGATCCGGGCAAGACCGAAATCTGCCACTTTGCAGATGAGGTTGTCGGCAACTAAGATATTTCGAGCAGCAAGATCTCTGTGAATGTAGTTAGCTTGCTCCAAAGAGGCCATTCCAGATGCTACTTGAGCCAACATATCCACCAGTTGTTTTTCTTGAAGCGATCGTCCGTCGCCACGAAGATAATCAAGTAAACTGCCGAATTTCATCAGCTCGGTCACAATGTAGATAGGCTCTTCTTTTGTGCACACAGCGTACAGTTGGATCAGCTTGGGGTGCCGAAGTTTTTTCATGAGAGCAGCTTCCTGAAGGAAATCTGACACAGTCATAGTTCCAGGTTTTAGTGTTTTCACGGCCACTTGAGTTGTTCCGTTCCATGTTCCCTCCCACACCTCTCCAAATTGACCGGCACCTAGCTTTTTGATGAGGCGAACTGAATTGCGATCAATTTCCCATTCTTCGTTTGCTTGTTTCGACAATCCGGCAGTAGCAGGTTTTTCAGACACGGAGCAGGGGCTCATAAGAGTGCAGCACAACCCATCTGCTTGTATCTTGTAGTACTCAACTAGATCTTGAATGGTATTAAATGTAGCTCGCCTTGTAACAAAGAAGCCGCCATTATCAAATCTTCGAATACGATAGTGTCGAACGCGCATCTCGTCTCGAATCGACAGAGAGAAATCGCCAGGGGTGGTTTCACTGTCCCTGATTAAGAAAGATCCCATGCGGTTGAAGGACATCATGAGCTGTTTTTCAGCATCCAATCGCTTGAGTTTCCCAAAGAACCACCTGCAAGGAGAGAGAAAAAAAAAGGTATGCTATCAGCGTTGTTGCTGATGCAGTAGACCATTGTTTACTGGCGCAACTCATACAAATATGAAAATCTATTCGGCTACAAGACTGTTAAGCAAGAGTACAAGACTGTTAAGCAAGAGTTCTACTGCACACTAAAAACACGACTATGACACGACTATGAAAGAATTCTAGGAATAGTTTTGCTAAAGTTTCCTTTCAAAACATCCACGTGATAATAAGATAAGGAAATACAAAGAAACGAAGCGTTACAAACTGAAACTGCCCTCACCCTTGCAATATTATTATTTGCTTACTAGCGTACACACAGGTAGCCACATAAACAATCAGTACACTTGTTGTTTTAACGTAATTATGTCAGTTTGCATTTACTGAAAGCCAATGGCTTATTTAAGAACTATGATAGCTCAGCATACAAACCAACTGCTAAAGTGTTTTGACAACACAATACAATTGAGTCCAGATGGCAAGGGACTACTACTAAAGGTCAGAACTGTGGTGCCATATTTAGGGGGCTTTTATAGGAAATTGTATGGCTACACAAAACCATTGTTTAGGGAGGAATAAGGTTCACTGACTTACACTGGCAAGCTTTGCACTTGTACTATGGGCATGAGATTATACTGCTGGACTCGGTACGTATGAATGCAATGAAGAGATACGTACAGCACAGCCAATGTTGTACCAAATACCAGACAACACACACAATTACAAACAATAGCCAAGGTATCGACACATTACAGAGCGAAGCATACGCACAGTACAACCAAACCGGTATAATAGTAGCAAACATATGCACAAAGTAACAGGAGATGTACACAGAAATATACAATAGGATATGATCATACACCACTAACACTCACTCTTCAGCATCCAAGCTCTTCCACTCTGCCACATAGTTACTGGGTATGTAGCCTTCTTTTCCAGTGTCCTTGGATTTTGCAAACCACCAGTCTCCCTCGTCTGTGCTGATGATGTGCATGAGGTCCCCTTTCTTGAAGCTAAGATCATCGTCTGTTCGAGACTCGTAGTCGTATTTACCAACGTAGATAGTTAGGCCCGGCTTGTCCACAGGTTTGTTTGGTACCGGTGGAGGCATTCCAGGCTGTGCATCTTGACGTTCAGGATCGGGTGGTCCCGTGTAAGAATTTCCTGGCCTTTTGGGAGAGGGCGGTGAATCACCTTCTGTTTTAGTGCCACCACACGAGTTGCCCATGGCTGGGAAATTACTTCAATAATTGTTCTACCTGTTCGATGGTTGTAGTCAAGATCTATTATATCACTGTCTATCTACATCTATTAGGAAACTAGCTATAGCTGCAAAGAGATACAGCTACAGTACAGTGACTCTTGAATCGAAGGCTCAAACCCAATTACGTGAGACCCACCCTTCTGACCGTAAATATTCAGTGAGGTGACCTAAAATTTACGGCTAATTAGATACTTTCCACTTCAACTTGCGCATGCGCAACGAAATTTAGCTCCTGCTTTTTAAAAACAAAATAGTACATGTACATACAATACCAGAGAGAGTGCATAAATAACCAAGCACATAGCTACAGCTATAGATTATAATTATAGTATAATATTATAGATAAAAACAAACAACAAACAAATTGTTGCAACTTGGGAGGTACAAGTACTGTCGTTGCAAATGGTCAAAAAATAACGTTGGAGAATAATGTCTAGTCAATTAAAAAGGCAATGAATTTCAAAGAATATCAGCCGCATGCTGGTATTGCCCAGTGTCTAAAACAAAGAAGTCTTCTAATCTCCAGAGAAGTGCTTCAAAAGTGGGGCGATCGACGGGATTCTTTTTCCAACAATCGAGCATCACTTGATAAAGATTTTCGGGTGTGTTGGGGGGACACGGCATTCGATAACCTCGCTCCAGCTGCTGCAACACCTCGGCATTTGACATACCAGGGTAGGGAATACGACCGTAGGAAACCAACTCAGTCAAAAGAACACCAAACGACCACACATCCGATTTGATACTGAAACGACTATAGAGAGCGGCTTCGGGAGCTGTCCACTTGATGGGGAACTTATCACCTTCGTGTGCATTGTACTCATCATCGACAATCAGGCGAGCTAGACCAAAATCAGCCACTTTACAGATGTTGTTATCTCCAACAAGGATATTTCGTGCGGCTAGATCGCGATGAATGTAATTGTGGAGCTCCAAATACGCCATTCCGGCAGCAACCTGAGCAGACATATCGATCAGTTGTGGCAGCTTTAGCGACCTCCCTTCACCTTTCATATGTTCTAGTAAGCTACCATTGGACATGAGTTCTGTGATGATCAAAAGAGGTTCTTCTTGCGTACACACGGCATAGAGCTGTACCAGCTTTGGATGTCGCAGTTTTTTCATGATATGAGCTTCTTGGAGAAATGCGGCAGGCTGCATGGTACCGCCCTTTAGAGTTTTACAAGCTACTGGCGTGGTTCTGTTCCAAAGTCCTTCATACACCTCTCCAAACTGACCAGCCCCGAGACGACGAACCAAAGTGATGGACTCCCTGGGAATCTCCCACATATCCTTGGTCTTGTGTGACAGATCAATCTGTGGCTTTTCGATCTGAGGGCAGGGAGATCTCAAGTTAACACAAAGCCCATCACTGTCCTGCTGATAGTAGGCCACTAGCTCTTTCAGTGCATTAAATACAGCCCTCCTGGTAATGAAGAAACCTCCTTCGTCTAATCGTCGGACTCGATAATGTTTCACATTCTCTCCGTCTTGAATCGACAGTGAATAATCACCGGGTTTGCTTTCGCTTTCACGAACAAGGAAGGCACCACGTTTCTGACAGGCTCTGAGTAGTTTTTCCGCTTCCGCTCGTTTGATAGGACCAAAAAACCAGCTGCGTAAGAGAGAGAAAGAGGAGGATTAGTTTTAATCGCAACGGTACTCTATAAAAGGTGCAGCATACACACACTCACTTGTTTAGTCTATGGCACATGTTAAGCAGATGATTCACAAATAAAAATTCACTAATTTCTCTGACAGAATCCTAACTGTTTTGTAACATGGACAGGCAACTTTATTCAAGTACTGTAGTTTTACACCAACAATACTGTGGCAGTTAATATCTTGCTTTAACACCGCTATAAAAACCCACAAGAATTATGCACTTTGGTTTGAGCTGAGCCCAGGAAGTAAAATGCAGCTAACTTTTGATTGGTAGGTAATCATTTCATTTTGAGGGAATAGTTAGAAGTCCTGTTTAACTATACAAGACTAGAGACATTGGTTATATAAGGCTAAGTTATAAGAAAATGAGGGCTCAACTTTACCATAATGAGCACAAACTTAAATTAAGAGAGAACATTTTTCTGTTGGGAATCATTTATCAAGGGTATGTTTCGCAAACTTAACAAGGCCAAACATTCTTAAAATAGAAGCGACCATAAATGGGAAGCAGTAAATTAGTTGTGTGTAGAACATAGGTATATTCCAGCGTTGCGTTACGTAGCATCATATTGTGAACTGCAGATTGCACACTAGTTCACACTATGACGCTACGTAACGCAACGCTGGAATATACCTATGTTCTATTTTTTACATAACTAACGCTACTGACACGACGCAAGCTCCAGTATCATAATGTGAGCCAGGCTTTTACTGGCGCTACATAGTATACCTGCCAGGGAAAGCTTTTTAGACAAGAGAGAGTGTGGTAACAGGAGAGTCAGTACTCAAGCAGAGTGCATACCTTTTACAGTAGGAGTGGCAGTATTGTGATAGCAGTGTCATTGGCACACACACTAGGCCACTAGCTGCCACATTAGTGTGTGTGGGAGGGCGTGTGACACGTGGCCTTATGTATCTAATGCCCCCCTCTTCCAACACACACCGACAAAGCCATTCTTAAAGACACTACATATTATAGAAAATGATGTGACAAAGTACAATGCTACAGTCGCAACAATTGTACTGCTGTGTCTGAAGTGCTCCGTTTATCATTCAAAAGACCTCAAAACTCCACACGAAAGGTCACTAAAAGTGATTTTCCAATATTCATTCGTTTTTGAGGCCTACTATATAGCTTTGATATTATGCATACTATATCAAGAGTGAATTCACTCTCTTGATCATGTGTAGTGGTTAACACACGTTGACTCACAAAGCCACCCTATGAGTCCATCCTTGTCTGATTTGTCACTTGGCAAACCGTATGTAACAAACATTATGTTTTCGGGTTGATCAGTAAAATATTCATGTACTGAGTGTCTCTGTGTGTGGTCAATGATGTACAATGCTGTTATCCATACCATCTAGTCTTGTGGTCTCAAACACAATGCAACCACAGCAACCAGTAAACAAATCACACTAGCTCAGTTGCCCC
>VSKX01023139.1_pt1 | contig 10976 bp, 10 predicted proteins | sample 4799481 | NCBI WGS metagenome assembly VSKX01 (sample SAMN12179537, study PRJNA552185) | sponge metagenome | biome: deep-sea hydrothermal plumes; feature: spots directly above weak diffusing fluid; material: sea water; isolation source: sponge from the Swan site of a hydrothermal vent ...
CGCACACAAAATTACTGTTAACTCGGCAGAAAGAAAGTGCTGACATGACTAAAATAGGATCTCTAGGATCCCTTTATAATTATATTCATCATTTATCACATGATTTATCATTACAAAGTATGACGCGCGTCCAACCTCCTCTGGGCCTCGGGTTAACAAACACACCAAACGACTACTCTAACCCACTGGCCGCGGCGCGGCCTCGGGTTAATTATTCAATCCTGTGAAACGTGATTGTACCCGAGACGAGCATCTGACTCCAAAATTAATAGCCAGGACCAGCATCCGACTCCCAATATCCAGGACCAGCATCTAATTTCCAACCACCACCTGAAGGAGCCTTATTATGACTACTCGACTGCCTATTCACCTTGTCATTCTCGTTTACTTCCTGCTATAACCCCTAATAACGGAGTAGATAAGTGTACTGTACTGTCAGTAATGATATAATGTCTTTATTTTTCAGTCAATTGACCTCACATTAGTGACGTTAGCTGCCGTTCGAGAAAGTTTGGAAGATGAAATGTAAGTCTTGACCATACAAATGTGAATTTAGTATTATCTTAGCAGTGTTGGAGAACCACACTCCTTAAAGGATGTTATGAGCTCAAAAAGGATAATGGATTGACAATTGCTGTGACAGAGGATGACTGGGATAGTACCCCTAGCCCCTAGATGTTCAGTTGATGTAAGGAGAGCCTTTGTGGTTCCTTAGAGAGGCTAAGAAAAAGAGATTTGCTGTAAGCAATCTACTCAGGGTAAGCACTTGTTATGTGTCGTCATCCCCTCACCGAGCTAGGGCTTTAAACAGGTTAGCGAAGCTGGTATCGATACAAGAGGGCCTTCTCGAGAACTTTGGCGATTGTTCGGTATTGAATCTTATTGTGTGTCAAATGAGAATGGACAATGTTTCTTTGTGAAAAATGTCCCTGCACTTCAAGTAAGTTAGCAGTTACTGCTTTTATCGTTACTGCTTTTATTGTTCAAGGTGGGCCAGGTCTACCAATATTTCACCCTTCTATCTATCATTACATTGCTACAAATGGGTCAGTTGAAAGAAGATGCTGAAATTGCAGATCCAGAACAAATAAGAATATACGTGCTGTACACTTAGATTGATCACGTGACCTCTGATGACGAATTTCGATTTCTGTTCGATGATTGTAAGAGTATAAAGAGAGGGATGATGGCCTTGTATATAAAACTGGAATCCGTCAAAGTTTATTGAATATCACCTTGTTGCATAATGATCAATTCAGTCAGGGTTTGGAGCAGTTAGGTGTTTTAAAGTGTATTCAAAAGCATAAGAACCTGATTGCATCCTTGTTTGTACATCAACCGAATGTTCTCAACAAAGGCGAAATTTTAACGCATTTTTTAGCATAATTTTATTTCCCTAGAGTTTTTGATCAAGTAATGCTCCTCATATTTCTCGGGAAGCTCATATTTCTCGGGAACCACCTACTGGGTATAATGCACAGCCTAGATTACTTTTCATTGATGAAAACCTGGCAACTGCAAGTACGTGTGACGTGAAACTTCGCTTGCCAATCAAGCATCAAACGTATGAACAATTCAAGAGTTACTTCATTTTATCTTTAAGAGAGGAAACGATGGTTTAGAATTAGCCTAAGTACCCTTTTTTAGTTCCCAATGAATTATCTCTTACACCCTTTTCATTTCCCAATTATTAATCAATTATTATGACACCTGACAATGACATGATAAGTTAATGCATTTACGTGTACAGTATAGCTACACAAGTAATAATATCAGTAGCTAATGCATGAGATCCATGGCAGTTTCAACTGAGGATAGTACTTTGTAAGGGACCGCTTTTTAAGCACACTCTTCCATCTTGGCGCATATGGCAGGTAATTTCCTAAAAAGTATTTTCCTGCCTTGTGCGTACGAGGTTGAAAGGGGTTGGATGTCTAGAACTATTATATAGGACCTCCTCTTTCAGCTAGCACACAAAATTCAACTTCAAGCTGCAGCTTCTTGGCCGGCTCTGAATGTCTGAGACACTCTGTGCGAACAGATGACGCTACGGTTAAACAGCAAGTAAAAAACTAGCCATAACTCGAGAAAGAAGCTTCAGCCTAAAAGCCTGTTAGTTTTCGTCACATCGGCATAATTATGATTATGTGATACCTTCTAATGTGGTCACAAGCATATTATATCTGCTCAATGAAACCTCTATAAAGCATCACCTCACTTTCTGAAACTCAATTCCCTAGACCTTGGTGCATCAGTGCATGCATGTACGTAGCTATACTGCTCTGAATCCATGCTGTTAATTTAACCACGACCAGGCAGTTGTGGTTTGATTTTTTGTGTGGTTAGCTTGAATGCTCAATGCAGAAGTAGTCAAATCAACTGCACCCAAAGTCATGGTAAGGAATGCAGGTCTGGTCACTAGCGCTACAAAACTGCATCACGTGATCGTGTGTTGTTGTTTTTTGTTTTTTTTCGTGTCGGACCTCGACTGATTTTTCAAAGTCAGGCTAGAAGTTGTTTCGAAGAAGTCCAACTAGTGACCTTAATTAGCTAAGGTCAAGTGGAGCTGAGTGTCAGAAGTGGTAAAGAGGCTAAAAATCACCTATCTAACCATCTTCTCTGACATCACAAGTGTAAATTCCATAGTGATGATTCATTATGATGATTATCACGTCATCTGTTAGACATCCAAATATCGTTTCATAGATCAGAATGTTTTAAACAAAACACATAATAGAGTTTTGTGGGCTTTCATTGTGTACGTGTGTATTTGTCTCGTGATTTAACAATTCACGTGTGCGCATATGTTTCCACTGGTTATTTCTGTTTTTTAAGACAGGCCAGGCCGTACGTTCGTATAGCACCTTGTACGAAGCCATAAAACAACAAACTGGCTGATTCGTCTCCAAAATAACGCTAGGTCACCTTTTTCCTATCTTCTATTTCTTTTTTAATAAAAAAAAAGCGCGGCCAGGGAACCATCGAGTTACATTCCCTATAGCTCTTCTCTGTATACACCCTTGGCTATAGTTCATGTATAAACAACATAACACGACACATGCAGTCGAGTCAGTGGTCATTGATACGAAAAACAACACTCTAATCATAATAAACACAAAAAGCACACAAAATAATGAAAACAGATTGTCATGTTTGCATGTTTAGCTGTTTCTGGCTGTTTGCAAGTGGACACACTCCCACTGCAAAGTACACATAAATTACAACAATACAACCTATATATATATATTAGTATTACACACCTCGTCACTGGTCGACTGTGTCCAGAGTTGCAAAGCATCTTGCCAATCTGAGTGGTTGGGGACGCAACACACTAGCCCTCCTCTGTAAAGCATGCATTCATCATGACTCACGCCACCCGTGTGACAAGAGCATCGACTCACCTCAGAGACAGCAATAGTCTCACTGACTCAGTAGGAGAGAGACTTGGAGCTTTCAAACTTTCCTTGTAATCCAGTTTGTACACACCAGGACTGTTACCATTCTTGCGATGTCGTCCAGCACGAACTGTATGAGCAAACATAGTCGGTCTTCTTCTATCAGGACGAGCTTGATCATCACTAATGGAGGAGAGCAGTCCACCGGAACCACTTCTTCCACGGAATTCTGTCACACTATCAACTCCAGTAGCAGCTAAAGCTCTTGCTCGTTGGGCTGGATTCGCCACAGCAGCAGAAACAGAGTACAAGTGAATATTACCCATTCCCGTGCCCAGGGCCAGAGTCCCTCCAGTGGCCAAAAGTGCTGTAACACGCTGATCCTGGCCACTCTTACACTCCTTTAGTGAAGTGGGGGGAAGCAAAGTTGTATAGTCCAATTGCAAGAGCTGAATGTAATAATCAGTGTCATACAAACAGATGACTGTGGTCTTCCTGAAGGTGATCCAAATACCACGTGCACCCTTCTCCATGCGATATACCTTGCCTACCGTATCAGGCATTGATACAGACTGTACTGCTTCCAGAGACCTGTATACATAGATGTACCTAATCAAGTCTGCAAGCAAGCTTCAGGCCGGGTACCTTGAAGATATGACAGTAACACTCTTCCCACAGCCACACCAGAGTTCACGCTTGCCTTCATTAAGCACCATAGCTTGTACTGATGCACTTGATCCAATACGTACAAACAGAGGATCATCAACAGGAGCAGAGGAGCTAACACTCTGCAAGCATGCATGCAGTGGTAATAATGCCAATCTGTTGTATGCATGGCATACCTGAATCACTGCAATACAACCGTCAGCTAAAGCAGCATACAGTGATGAGCAGGTCTCGTGAACAACTAAACAAAGCACAGAATCATTGAGTTTCACCGACCACAAGTGACTCTGATCAGAGGAACTGATTGCATGCACGTGGAAGTCCAATGTTCCCAACAGAATTACTCCTATCCAACTCATGTTGCACATACAGATAACTCGAGAACTAACCTGCAAACATATATATATATACAGTACATGTATATGTACATGTATATAACTATAATAATATTATTACCTGAGACAGAGGAATTTGAAACACTTCATCATCAGATTGTCTAAGTACATATAGAAGAGTGAGCTGGTCTTCAGTAGCAGTCATCCATAATTCATTGTTAACACAACAACCAGTCTCCCAGATGACCCTTCGTTTGTCAGTCTTGGCTAGTGCCGGTAATACAGCCTTTACTTGACTCTGAAATGCTTCCCGTACTCTCTCTCTCTCATTCCAAGCAGTTCGAGCAACAGCAAAGTGAGCAGCATGACGCGACCCCAAGTGACTGCGATTCGGAAAGGAATGTAGGTCCACAAAGGCAGCCTACAGTCGAGTGAGTCAGGTAGTAGCAGGTAAGAGGACATGCAAGACTCACTCACCTGAAACAAAGCTTCTATATCGTACGTATGTCGAGCAACTTCCTTAAGAAACTGAAACAATGCAACTGGATCCGTGAGATTCAGAACCTTCCTCTCGTTGATCTTGAGGATGCCGAGGGACATTCTGAACAATACTTTAGTGCCTTCCAACAGAAAACAGTCCATTATTCTCAAAACAGTCTGCATGTAGTGGCTCTACGTAATGACAGCTACAGCTGAATGATGCCTTACCTCAGTTGGCAGAGCGTCCACAAAGAGTGTAAGAAACCAGTTGAATGTCACCAGCGTCACATCAATAGAATAACGTTGGAGATGTTTGTGCAGTCGAGGCAGTAAGTTAGCAACCAGCTCTTTTACTACTGCCTGCATTGTAAGGATGAATATGTGAGGCTGTGTGAGTTGTGTGAGTTGTGTGAGGTTGTGTGAGTTGTGTGAGTTGTGTGAGGCTGTGTGTGTTGTGTGAGGCTGCATGTGTGAGTTGTGTGAGGCTCACTTGGTCAGCTTGAGGAGCTAATAATCCTGGTGAAAAGTATTGTTGTGGCATTAACTTGTCAATAACAGCCACCATGAACCTGAATAATTATATGAACATACCATACAGCAGGAAATTTCGTGGGATTATATTTTTGTTACAGAGAGCCCCAAAACAGAAAATCAACGCACGAAAATTTGTACATTCAAATAGGACATACAACGAAAATAGGACCATGCACAAACGTTTTCAAGGCCTGATAATAAAAATTTAACCTAACAGAAATTTCCTGCTATACGGTATGCAGTTACACAGTGCATGTACTCGGCTCTGCACTTTATAAGCAAGCCATCCTTTCACCAACTAGTTCTAGACAACTAGTCACTCAATAACAACTACAGTTAGTCTGCTGTTGTATACCAGAAGTTTGTCTCCTCATCCAAGAAGAGCAATCCAATGGCAGCCAACATGTTCATTCCCTATAATATTATAATTATACAGACAAACAGTACAAGGTCACTATAATATAACACTGGAAACTCACTTGGCAATAGCCAACATTCTTGTTGTGCAAACTGTAGGCCAATAGCACATTCTCCAGCTTGGCAGCACCATTACCATTGCGTTGGAAGTGAATGTTAGAGGGCAAGGTTCGATACAAGTCCAGTCGTATTTGCTTCTGACAAGAGCTCTAGATAGGAGCAGTAACACAGAGCACGCACTGTATGATGATGCTAACCGTGTTCTTTGTCTTGAGTAATGAATGATAATAAGTTGTATCTTTGCCCGCAGCTTCATCCCTTACATCTTTTGTCTTTCCCACCACCTTCTGTATAAGACTGCACCCACACACCAGCCGGTTCGCATAGTCAGTGGTCAAGTAGTCACCGGTTAATTGTAACAAAACCCCTGACTATAAGGCTGCACTGTATCATTGACTACTAACCCAACCCTAACCCAACCCCAATCCTGACTATAACCCTGACCATAAGCTACTTAATTGCAGTTTATAGTCACTACAGTGCGAACCGGGTGCACACACTCACTCACGCCCTCACACTATCACACTCACTCACCCTGTCCACACCTTGGTACGATACTGCAGAGGCACACCTCTACGTAACAAGTTTCTCAAGACAAGTTTCTGAGAGTGTTGTTATAACATAGAGGAGTGGTTTCATGAGCTGCTGTACCTTTGAGCGATCACCTGGCGGAGGAGGAAGCTCAAACTTTGACTTCCCTCTTCCTTTAGAAGCACTGTTGAGATAGTCTAACCAATCTTCAGCTAGCCTTTCTTCATTCTGCGTGTAGAAAAGTTATTGTGTGCTTGGGTGTAGCACTAGTGAGTGACTAACATTGAATGTGTAGTGGAGGTAGAGTTGTCGACATAGATAGAGTTGTGTAGTGACACCACTGCTCCAATCGTGAGCATCACCATAGTGATCATCAAACGGTTCTCTTCCTCCAGTCACTTGTCCGCCACTTTCTTGAGCTAATAATTGAGCCAACTCAGTATTACTGCCTTCTTCAACGAGGTCTTCATCATCTCCTGGTCCTACAGCTACATGTACTAACAACACATCAGTACACACACACACCTTGAACAGAAGGCTTGAACTTATCACTGAACAATTGAATATACTTGGCTTTAACTTTAAGCAATTCTGCCTCTCTATCGACCAGCTTCCTGTATGTAATGTAATGTGTAAGGGGAGAGGGGAGGAGGGGGGAGGGGGAGGGGGAGGGAGAGGAGAGGGGAAGGGAGGAGGGGGGAGGGGGGAGGGGAGGGCTCACAGCTTCTCCGCAGAGAGTCTCTTGTCATGCTCAGCTTCGTTCAAGCGGTGCAAGTTAATTTCTTCATCTAAACTTTTGAGCGAGCGACGATGTTGATCAAGAATATTCTTCAAATTATCATTTTCCAACTGTAAGTCACTTGCTGGTTTGTGTCTACAGAGGAGAGAGAGAGTAAGACCACACTACATTATACTACTACCTACAATCTTGCCAGCTCTTCCTTGTATTGAGCTAATTGATCCTTGAGGTCCCTCACTTCTTTATCCTTGCTCTCAATAGTTCCATTCAATCTCAGCATTTCCCGTCTCAAACTGTCAGTTTCACTGCGCGCCTCTAACAAACGTGTCTCCAGCTCCAAGCGACGACGTTGCTCAGGCTCCAACGGTCCATCAGAGCTGATGCAACAGTAATTAGAGCAGTAATTAGAGCACAGTAATTAGAGCACAGTAATTAGAGCACAGTAATTAGAGCACAGTAATTAGAGCAAAGTAATAGAGCACAGTAATTAGAGCACAGTAATTAGAGCACAGTAATTAGAGCACAGTAATAGAGCACAGTAATTAGAGCACAGTAATTAGAGGTACTTACTCATGTAGGATAGGTGCAGTGAGTGGGGTCAGGACACTGTCCACTGTTTGTCTGTATCACAGGTCAATAAGAGACAAACAGTCAGTCAGTCAGTCAGTCAGTTAGGAGGAGTATGTACCTGTCAAGAGTAGATCCTGACAAACGGCTGCTGATTATCTTGCGTACAGACGGTGGGCTCATATCTGCACACAAACAACAACACAAAATAATGTGTTACTCTAACAGGTTATAACTTGTGCTCTGTTTGTGGCAGATTTAGTGATTTTCTGAAAGCCCATAAAAACTGTATAAGACTACCTGTAACGATCGCATACAAAACTAATCACATGGTGTGTTTGGACTAGGAACTGTAATCCTGCAGTGAGTGAGAGTGTATGCACTGAGCTGCTCACCTGGTGAAGCAGCCAACAGACTAACAGGTTGTATGTTAGGAGGACGAAAGGTTCTTCGATCTTTCTCTTGTTCCTGAGCATTCTCTTCAATAGCTGAGCTAATCTTAATATACTCACTGCGTTTCTCCTGCGGATTGTCACAGTGCGTGTGTGTGTGTGCGTGGGGTAGGGGGTTGGAGGGGGGAGGGGGTTGGAGGGGGAGGGGGTACCTGTAACTTCTCTATCCAAGACAAGGCATCTTGATCAGAGCTAGCTGTCAGTAGAAACAATTGCTGAGAAGAGGCATCACGCTTGACACTGCAACCATAACAATGTCACTCAATACATGAGCAGTGCAAGTACCTTATTAAGAACTGCTTGCCATTGTCCCCACTGGTTATTCCCGGAGTGACTTTGGCATAACGCAGATCTATACAGCTGCCACACACACAAACATGTACATAAACACAATGGTTGGCATTCCCGGCCGGCCATACCCAACAGGCTCGTTGACCTTGGCAATATACGTATCTCTACTCTTGTAATACTTGAGACTGCAAGATTGCTCATCAAACCAAAACCAATAGCTCCGTGCTTGGCCCTTGAACACTGTACACACACACACACACACACACATGTACAAGTTATAGACGCTAGTTCTCTCACGCACATACGTTGGTACTTGGTTGAAGGCTTGACTGCGAGTGTGAGAGTTCCAGTCAAACTAAACCCAGACAACTGCGAGCATGGGGCAGGGCATGCATAGCCATTAGAGTATAGTTTTAACATAGAGCCGGTAACTTACGGTGTTGCTTGTTCCAGCCATCCTCAATCCAAGCTTGCTACCATGCCAGAGTCAGCGCTAGCGGGCGAGCTATATAAAGGTAGATAATTAATTATAGAAGGTTGAGTGCAGCTTTTTAATTAATGCCCTGCAAAGGGGATGGTCTCGAACTTTGACCTCTAGCATACCCCCAGGCCGAGTTGTCTCTAAAATAACGCTAGGTCGCCTTTTCAGATCAGAGGAGCTAGGCCTAGCTCGGTACTGTCAGTACTGTACTGTGGAGCTGGAGGAGGCTAGTGAGGCTTGATTTATTATGAGCAAGGGAGCTGCAGCAGTGTTGAGCGCTTCTAGGCGACTGGCAATTTTGAGAGCTAGAATATTTGGAGATGTAGTGAGAAGTACATCAGACAGGTAAATTATGTGTGTTTTGTGATTTCTCCTGGAGACGTGTTTTGTGATCCACAGTGACAAGAGAGTCATGTTGCTGTTGTCACAACGTCCATGGCAACGTCAGCTTCCTGACTGGTACCCTCCTAATCATTCCACGCTGTTACTGAGATTAGAGCGTCTCGGTTTGTATCATAATGAGCACAATAGCTTCCTCAGACAAATGGCAACTCAGCGTAAGGATAGGGGAAAGGGCCCACCACAGAAAGGTCAGTGGATTATGATGATCCTTACTCTTATTTAATTAACATTGTTATACAATACAGGAGAGGGGAGGCAGAAAAAATCCAAGAAGAAGAAATAACTCATTTTACAGTCATTTATAAAGCAGAAATTATTTCTACGTGTATAATTTTTGTCACCAGCATTAGCATAGCATCCACTGCCATGCCACACAAGTACATTGCGCACATGTGGACCATGTGCGTGGGCGAGTGCTTTATAATAAACAGCCCCTCCCTCTATTCTCTAAGGCCAGGCTAGCTAGCTGGGAAGGATGAGTGTCACAAACAGAGAGGAGCTGTTACTGTTAGAGAGAGACAAGTTACAACATAAACTGAAGAAAGTACAAACAAGAAGAGACCATTATGCAAGACTCTACTACAGAACATTGGCTGAGCTCAGCGACACAAAGTGGGAGCTCATTAGAGCCAAACACGAGATAGAACAGTTGCAACAACCTTTGTCTGCAGCAGCAGGTAAGTACGTGCGTGCTAGCTACTAGGAATTAACAGCCAGTGCATTATTATTATTATTGTACTCAGATGAAAGGAGGGTCGAGTGGCGACAACCAGCTTTCCCCGGCTTCACTCCAGCAACTATTTCTAACGCATTGTCCATGCCATCCTTAGTGACTGGCTTCAGTTATTCCTCTGCACTTTCAAACTGTAAACAACTCTCTCACAAGAAACTCAGTAGATTAGAGCTGCTCAATGTCTTGGGCATAATATCAGACCCAGTCTGTAGCATCCACAGTCTCAAGTGAGTTAACGATTCTAATTATGTATAATTATCACTCTACATGTCCTGTCTTACACTAAGGTATATACTACATGAGTGCAGATATCATTGCTTATCTTTTTTTTTGCTCATGCATTTCTGCAGGAAACATAATATAGTAGATAGCTGTATAACTGTAATGATACTGTGTATTATACTGTAATAATAGGATCGCAGAGAGTAGACTAGGACAGCCAGAAGTTATGAAAATGCTGTGTGCTGATCTTGTCAAAAATTGCAGTATTACATCTCTAAGGTACGTTATATACTCATAGCTGTGCTGTATATAGACCAAATGTATATACAGTTTACCGGACAATGGAATCAACGCACGTAGTCTTTCTGTTCTGTTGGACGCTGTTCAGAAATGCTCTCAACTCAAGGAATTACTGTAAGTACAGTATATTATATATATTGATCGGCCGACTCACGCACGCACGCATACACTGCAGGCTGAGGAATAATCTAATAGGAGTCAGTTGTGTTGATATGATCAAGCAATTCCTCTCCTGCACAACACTCGACTCACTAGTGTATGTAAGCAACTATAAATTATACCTTATTGTTACTATTATAGAGACGGGTAGTAATTTTGGCGTTTTCAGATTTTTTTTCGTTTTTATGGAACTAATTTTGGCGATCCGCATC
>VSKX01007154.1_pt1 | contig 10964 bp, 8 predicted proteins | sample 4799481 | NCBI WGS metagenome assembly VSKX01 (sample SAMN12179537, study PRJNA552185) | sponge metagenome | biome: deep-sea hydrothermal plumes; feature: spots directly above weak diffusing fluid; material: sea water; isolation source: sponge from the Swan site of a hydrothermal vent ...
TCTACACTGGCTTGCTTTACTGGCACAACAGGGCCTGCACCCTCTACACTGGCTTGCTTTACTGGCACAACAGGGCCTGCACCCTCTACACTGGCTTGCTTTACTGGCACAACAGGGCCTGCACCCTCTACACTGGCTTGCTGATGAGGACCATGAATGAGCAGCAACCAAGTCTCTAACAGTAGCAGTAGCAGCGCAAGGAAGTAGCTGAGATCCTGTGGTACACCATTGCTACGATACGGTCGACGTGTAAAATGTGCCGTACAGATATCTTCGAAAGAGGCAGTGGGAGGTAGTATGTGATGACCACCTTGAAAAGCCAATGATAAAATTGCTTGAATAACTGTTAATCTAAGCTCTAGCTGAGGTATGCAACGCAGTACCGATAACTTGTCTAATGTAGATGAGAGACGATCAATTCTGGCAGCTAGCTCCTCAGCAAAACTACCAGTGTTGTTACGAGTTAGCCAGGTGAGGATGGTTGTAGTGGGGGAGGGTAGAGTGCTCGCAGAGTCAATAGTTAGAGAAGAGAAGGCAACATCTAGTAGTTTGTTAGTCAGTGGGGAGTTAAGAGGAGGGTTCAGGTGAGATATATAAAGCAGGACTATTCTTGATGGCAGATGAGTTGGGGTAAGCAGTAGAGTGCTGCATACAGTTTGTAAAGTATCTTGCAAGTAGCTGTGATTCAATGCAGAGCAATCTTCACTACGAAGCTTCACATCTTGACATAACAGAGAGTGAAATCTGCAGAGCATGTTTTTGCCAGACACGCAGGCTAACACTCTGTCCACTATCAATGGGACTCTGTTGGTAGATATGTAATAGCCATGAGCTAAAAGCTGCTCCAACAACTGCAGGAAGCAAATAGTTCGATCAATGCAATCCGTGAGGCCAGCATCAATCAGAGTCTCTACAGCAACTTGAGAAAACTTGTGAAACGGTTTAGGCTTAATTTGATTGTCGGGAAGTGGTGATGGTGTGGAAGGAGTGCTTGTGTGAGGAGTGCTTGTGTGAGGAGTGCTTGTGTGAGGAGTGCTTGTGTGAGGAGTGTGAGGAGTGCCTTCCGCCTCCTGAAAAGCAGCATTATTTATCGGTAAAAGCATGAACATTATTATTATTATGTTCTGAATACCAACGCTCAACTTCAGAGGATAGTCAGGGTCAAAAGGTCTTAATCACAAAGCTGCATTCGGAGGACGTCCACTCGTCTACTCTTCCTTTAGTATCTCCTACTGAAGCCATACTATGCTAGGCTCCACATGAATTTTGGAGATACTAAAGGAAGAGTAGAGGAGTGTAAAGTCCTCCGGATGCAGCTTTATGATTAAGACCTTTGACCCTGACTACTATCCTCCTCTGGCTCAACTTGGTCGGTTGTGTAACTGGATGCTAGCCTCCTTTTTAGGCCTTCCCTTTTCTGTTCTGTGTCATGCAGGTAAATAAGAAAAAATACGAGAGAAACTGGAGGAGCAAAGAAAGAAAAAAGGAAGCGACTAAGGCCTGCCCCGCTAAGTCGCGTGATCCCCTACTGACATAGACAAATGTTAATGAACGTAGGCGAGAGATGACCACCGTAATTTGCTACTAAAGAAGTGATTGCTTCAACCATTATGAAAGATGAATAAAGCATGAATGAGAGTCTTAAGCTGGTGGGCCTGTTGCACAACCAGCCAGCTGATCACGCTAGCCATTGTACAACTAGTCAGCCCTAGCGTCTCTAACTAGCTAGCTGTAGTGTAGAGAATCTATCAGTTCAAGCTCGGGAATAACTATAGTCTTTTCACAAGTGCAGGCACTGTGAGAGTGTAGCAGTCCTCAGTGCCTGTCCTACCGTATAGTCTTTGCTTCAACATATGAACTTTAGCGGTATTCTTCCTATAACTATAGTCTACAGGTTTTAGGAGACCCTCAGCAAGTAGAATAAAGCACATAGCTCTGGTTGCACTTCTGGTCTGATATGACCCTTGTACAACGGCCATCTGATTATTCTATTACATAACCGGATAATAGTTGGGCACTGGTACATTGGAACATAATTATACTATAGTGTGTGTGCGTCCTAGGCTCACTTGAAGAGCAGATGTCCAGCTATTAGTTCCAGGAACAGCACGGACAGACTCCACACATCTGAGCGGATCAGTAGCATGACTGTACACCTGGAAATGAGTACAATTCAGCTGTCTTGGGTCCTTTGCCTGTATACATTTTAGGGTGTACACTGATAAGAATGGGGGGCAACTTTTGGCACATGTCCAGGGGGACCAACTATGGCACCCAAAACAAGTCCGGGGGACCACTTTTTGCTGCCAATAGTAGTCTCTCAGATTTGTTTTGGGTACCGGGTGGGAGCACTTTTTTCATGACATACCTCACTTACTGGTGAAACTGATCGTCTAACAGGCCGCGCTGCTACCTACACAGGGCAGGAATATAGGTATAGTAAGTAACATAGGTTAGACTGTAGGGACATACACAACTGACTGGAGCGAGCAGTTTAGTGGGAGAGAGCTTTGTCCGTGGAGACTCCATGATCGTTATAGGGTTGTTTTTGGAACCTCCACACCTCTGCACACACACACAAGCACACAGACACAGTCAGCAACATGTATAAATCAGTCTAACAACAAAGCTCACGTCTGCATCTGGTCCAGCTCTACTGCTGCAGTGCCTCTTCACAGTTGTGCCATTGACAGACTGTACAGTGCAGTGTAGCTAGTATTAAAGAGTCAACAACATCAAGTTGCTATTAGACTACCTCTCCATCTGGTTCAGCTCTACTCCTCTTCATAGTCTGGCCATAGAGACTGTCAAATTTGTACTGAGTGACATGACATGACTGTGAACTGTAGTGTACTAGCTCTGTGGTCTAGTCTGCCATAGACCAGTCCTAGGCTAGGCTCCGGATATCCGGATATGGCGCGGCAGGGCAATCCAGCTGTCCCCAGGCCGATTTGTCTCTAAAATAACGCTAGGTCGAAAGGGAGTTCGAGTCTTGCTGCACTCGTACTCATGACTAGACTCACTGTGTGAGAATAATGTCAGCAGAAGTAAGTTAATTGGATTGGTACAGTGTGTCTCGAAATACTTTGTTTGTAATTTACTTTTTGTTGGTCCATGGAACTCTTCGCCAATTTTTCTCTACTAAATAATGTTATGCCTATAAAGGCCCATTTGCACTATACAGGCACGTGAAACGCCCAACAGTACAGTGCGGACGCATAAATACGGTTTTAGATCAACTAAAGTAAGGTGCAAAAACGCTTCATTTTTGTTGTAGTGCGGTTAAATTTTAGCCAGCAACTTTGAGAGCTTATAACTTGAGTTAGGAATGTCCATTTTCACCACCAATGAGTTCATTCTGTAGCTCTTGAGAAGGTCTTTCAAATCATGTGTTTAGATTTAGAATTCGTGTCTGGTCCAAATGTGTGAAATTTTGGGGAAAAACCGTGGGCAGTGGGTGATTTTGTCAAAATTGAACTGTTTTAAACTTTTCAATCTAAACACATAGTCTTGTAGAGTTTTTTATGTACTTTCAGAAAATCATGAAATTATTGAAATTGAACAAACGAAACTTAAGTTATAGGCCTTTAAAAGCACAGCTCATGTTTCAGCTGCTAACTTTGAGAGCTTATCATTTTTGTTAGGATTGTAAATTTTGTCATAATTCTACACAGCCGGACGACGTTGACTGTCGCTCGTTTAAAGACTGGGTGCTCAATAAAGAGACAGAGTTGCGACTTGAGGTGGGCAGTGAGGAGACATTGGACATTAAGGTACTCGTTAGTACACATCACATAGAGGTAACGAAGCTGTGCAGTTGATCAGTGGCAATGGAGAGGTGTTTGGTACAGAGCTAGCAGTTGGTAAAGTCTACACTATTACCAGTCGACACAAGATAGCAGTCTTCACTTGGTATGGATGCACTTTGAGAATATCCTCAAAATAGCTCAGTTATGTGTATATATACATACACATTGTTAGCATTAGCTTCCTTGACTGTGCTTGTGTACGTGATAGGCAGTCCCTCGGTGCATTATCAGTCCACAGAGACACCAATGATAATGTACCTCAATGCACACTCAGCCATTGACCAACTCAGAACAAAGTACGCTACAGAGGCAAGAGTTGGACCCAAGGTGCTCTAGTTTGCTGTCATGCACTACCTTATTAAAAACGGGTACTAATTTTAGCGAATTTCGTGATTATCGCTAAATTTTGTCCGTGCTAATAAAACACTTTGTCTGCGTTTCTAATTGAAGTTGGTGAATCGCCAAAATTAGTACCATAAAAACAGAAAAAAATCTGAAATCGCCAAAATTACTACCCGTCTTTATAATAGTAACAGTAAGGTATTCGGTATTCTCAGGTCCTCGTGGTGGGTCCTACTGACGTTGGTAAGAGCACACTGTGTAGACTGTTGCTTAACTACGCTGTCAGAATGAATCGACAACCTTGTCTGGTGGACGTTGATGTTGGACAGGTTAGAAGAACGTACATTCATTAAAGTTGAGGCTACAGAAGCCATGCAGATGCAGTGCGTGTTATCATTCGTAAATTTGCCAATCGTAATTCAAGTTATGAGCTCTCGAAAGCTGCCTTCAAAACACCTCAATTTTAGAAAAAACGTTCAGCCTTTGCAAAGTGACCATCAATAAAACGTCAACATAGCACATCATTGGAATGGGCTACTTGGGAACTATTGAATGCATGATTGAGTTCACGAAATTGTCAGAAGGCCTTTCCGGTGATGTGCCATGTTTGACATTTTGCTACCACCCATTTTCCATCAAAAGCAGAGAGATACATGCAATTGACGAATTTCAAAACCTAAAAAGTATCTCTTGAAGGGTTCGATAGCCCATAACTTGTGCTAGAATTTACAGCCCCCCCTCCATGTGCATCTGCAGGGCTCTGTGTGTATTCCGGGGAGTGTGGCTATTCTGCCAATAGTGAGGCCCTGTGATATAGAAACAGGAGAGTTCAGTAAAAGAGCATCTCTGGTGTATCATTATGGCCACTCCAGTCCAGGAGCTAATCTCAAACTGTACAACTGTGTTGTCACAGAGCTGGCCAGCATGTTCAGAGAGAGGTGTCAAAGTAATGCTAACAGTGAGTCAATGCTAGTGTAGTTAACTTCAGGGTTGGTTGAGTGCATGCATGCATGCAGCCAAGACTGGTGCGTGTGTGATCAACAGCTGTGGTTGGGTGGATGGAGGTGGCTACAAAGCACTTCTTCATGTGGCCAAGGCCTTTGAAGGTATTTTAACTGTGATAGTGTGCCGTATGTGTGTGTGTGTGCGTGCGTGCAGTTGATGTGGTTTTGGTGATGGATCATGAAAGGCTGTACAATGATTTGCAGAGAGATCTCCCTTCCACCACGCACATACTACCACTGCCCAAGTCAGGAGGGGTGCGTGGTTCACTGTCTTGTATGTGTTGACCTATACCTCTATACGTGCATGTGCACAGGTTGTGGTGCGCAGCAGAGAATTCAGGAAAATGTCACGACACCTAGCTACAAGAGAGTATTTCTATGGCAAGAAGCCTCGTCAATTATTCCCATTCTCATTTGATGTACCTTTTTCTGATGTGAAACTATTCAAAATAGGAGGTAGGACTATAATAAAAGTGGTTGTATAATGAAATGGTTCCCTTTCCTTGTATATTGTAGCCCCTGCTGTTCCTGAGTCAGCCCTTCCTATTGGCATGGAAAGAGAGGATGGGAGCACACAGCTGGTGCCAGTAGAACCAAGTAATAACTGCTTTATATACAGCTCGGCATGTATGCGTTGTATGTGCACTTGTATTGCAATGATCGATGCGTGTGTATTGTGTATTGATTGTGTGTGCAGGTCGCAGGCTTGTTCACAGTATATTCAGTGTGAGCATGGCTACTAGTTTAGAGGAGGATCTCACAATCACGGCCAGTGCTGGCTTTATCTGCATGTAAGCTTTGGTACACTATCATACACAGTGTTGTGCATACATACACTGACCCAATACAGTACTGCGGTGAATGAAGACACTCTGACTGTACTCTCCCCAGCCCAAGGACCACTACCAAGAACTCTGCTATTACAGTCAGAAATAACATTTCTAGACTTAGAATAACCAAACTTCCTCATTTCAACCTGCCTTATTAATTAACAATGTTATCAGTACATTATAATAATAGTCTATACACCTGCAGTGTTGTCCAGCAGTAGTGATTCTCTAAGACCATTGTCTGGTTCTTGCATGAAAGAGCTTATCGTCACCAACTGTGTGGTTGCACCTCTTATCGTACTTTTACCTTCGACTTGACTCTCTTTAACAGCACTTCGCTCCTTCCTACGCAATAGTGTCACTTTAACTTGAGCAGGGAATTGTCCAACACTCAACACACTTTGCTGAAACTTGACCATGAATGAACGCTTAAATTGGATATCGATAATCCTGACGTACAGAGCGTAGAGGAATATGACAACAAACTCTATTAGAGCAATGAGCACAGAGGTGTAAATCACAGCAGTTTGGTGTATTATAAACTTGTCAGCATTGATAGAGTCTAATGGATGCACATACCATGTGGCTGCTGAGGTGATTGCTAGATTTAGGAGGAAGGAATACTCTACAATATTGAGCACCCAGTTCCTATACACACCACCGTCATACCAGGCCACCATTGTCAATAACAAACAAACTGTTAGTATCGCAAACAAGTTAGTCTCAGGCGTAGGATCAGAGAAGTTGACGATGATGAGCACTTGTCTGACTAGCAGCAATAGACCTGTCCATCCTCTATATCTGTCCTTGTATGGGCCCATGTATGCATCAAATAACGGTTTCATTTTGTTCACCCAACGAAAATACTTGTACGAGGAAAGTGCTTGAAATTGCTTAGCAAACAACAACACAATTATAAACGGTGGAATCACGAGGAAAAAGAGAGCTGAACCAACGATAAACAAAACACCGTGTTCACTTCTAATATACTCAATACTACCATCAAACGACCACACATAATACGACTGATTGTCACCATTGAAATGCTGTATCTTTTGAAACGCAAGACAGTTTGAAGTTAGCCTCTGAATTCGGGAAAAAATAAGAAGCAAAACTGTTGTTAAAACACCCACAGCTTTATCAGTGAATATCTTTGAGGCAGAGGGTGAGTAATGAGACACTATGACAACACACGCTAAAATACACAGCAAGTAGAGAGGGAAAACAAACTGCAACCACGTCTTTACAAACGTAGTCATTCCATCGTAAAAACACACACGAATCCCCACATCAAGATTCAACCAGGACACAAACAACGGCAATACTTGTCCCAGAGAATTAGGAGGCACAAATATGGCTCTGTTGACTTGAATAATGTTAGCATAGAAAATGAGTCCATATTGATTGCACCCACACTCACAGTTAGGGTGTTGAGAAAATATAGTGAAAACACTAAAAACAATCCAGCCATTGCATACACAACCACAAGCAGTAAGAAGTAATTGGAGCATTGGCAACATTCGTTCCCACCGAATATGACACTGTGACCTGGAGCACATTCTCCACATAAAACACCTGCTCTGTTGCTGGCACATTGTCTGTTCAAACCCTCCTCACTGCTAAACATTATATCAGCACGGTCAGGCACACAATAGTCCAGTGGACAATAACTGCTGATCTTCACATACTCCGTTGTGCTCTCCATACCTCCTCTGCCTACCCAATAGGGATGTTCTAGAGATATGGTTTGTGTCTCAATGTCGCAAGTAGCTATGTCATCAAGAAAAGACACGCATACACACCGGTTGCTCTCACTGATGAAGCCTAGAGGACAAGCCATTACAATGATAGTCACTAACAGAGACTTCTCGGCTAAAATTGTACCACTAGTTTTCAAGTGCAGTGTTAGATTGAGTGGTGGTGAGAATGTTCTATACCTCAGATCAGTACATCCAATGCCAGTGAATTGTGATGCTATAATTGCTTTTACTCACATAATCTGGTTTAGTTCTGCTTACCAAATTGTTGGGATTGTTAAAATGAGCTAGCACATTGCCAGGTGATGGATGACTTCGTCTGTCCACACAGATCAGACTGAGAGTAATGGACTGACCTGGGAATATAGAGTATATCTCTGAGGCTCTTGTACAGTTTGGCACTCCATTCATACACAGACACACTTGACTGGGGTCAGAGGATATAGCCGACACTTGGTCACCAACCTGAGGACTGCATGCAGGCAGGCATAGCAATAATTTGAGCATAATTATTGCATACTAGTATACACTTAGACTATTACTACTATATATATTACTCACATAATCTGGTTTAGTGTATACACTAGGTGCATGAGAAGGTATTGGTTACCAGCATGCAGGACTGCATACTTAAACATGCATAGCAATGGTATACTGAATTATACATGCAGATTAACACACACAACATGCACTGTGCATGCACATGCACCATCCATGCATAATTGCATGGATATAACTGTTACACCCTGAGTACATGCACACACACACACACACATACACACACTGCATGTACACACAGATCACATGTAGCAACGTACTCTGTCAATGTCTCTAAAGTGAAGAGTTGTTGAAAGAGATTGTACGGTGTGTACATTGGGTGCGTTGTACTCAAACTGAGGGAACAACCATCGGCTCGAATACCTGCGTACAACACACTACCTGCCGACTCAGCACTATTGTCGGTGAACTCCAAACGAATGCCTAGAAAATCAATCAAATTATCTTTGTTCGCAGTGACATTATTCAAGTCCAATGCATTTTCAGGGTCTATCTGCCAGAAACAAAGCAGTGCACCTAACAGATAGTTTAGTGATGATACAAATATAGCGCCACCTCTCTCAGCTGTGTTGCCATTGTACACTATATGGGTGTTTGGGTGAAGGATCATTATGGAGCTACCGTGAACGCCCATAGCACCCCCACCGTTGCCTTGGTTATGCTCAAATGTTGAGTTACCATAGAAGTGCATTCGTGTGTTAAAGGCAAATATTGCAGTGACAAAGTTTCGACTAAACAAACAATTTCTAAGTGAAGCAAATTGCAGGGAGTTGAGATAAAGAGTGTTGAGCAGATCAACATCATCAGCTTTACTGAAAATTTCTTGACCCATCGGAAATGAGTTGCCAGAAAATCTACAGGTATCCAGAAAGAAATGAGCTCTGAAGTTTTCGGTAATTGACTCCAACTGGTTGATATATATCCCAGCTCCAGAACTACCAGTGTTGTTGACAAAGTCACAATGCTCAAAGTGAATGCTATACTCAAACCTCGCTTGTTGATTATTTGGGAAGACCCAGACATAAGCTCCAGCACCTACCGTGGCCTTGTTGTGGATAAAGGTAGTGTTTAATACTGTCAGCAATGAACCTTGGAATGATTTCTCTCCATTGCTCCCAGAACAGAGTCTGATATCAGGGGACACAGCGTAACCGTACGAGTACCACAATCCACCGCCATTGTACGACAACAAGTGGGAGACTATAAACGATTCAGTCGCTGCTAATAACGAGTTAGCATCCGAACTAACAGTGTTCGTTATTGTAAAGGAGGAATTGTCGGTAAAGCCGTGCTGAAAAATGGCAATATTAGCACCCAGAGTGGCCAAGTTGCCACTAGCAAACACATTATCCAAGCACACGTGAACACCATAATTACTCTGTGAGAGGCTTACTGACAGCCCTGATCCAACACTGCTGTACAGGTTAACATTAGATACAAACGAGGAATACGTTATATCCAGCTGTTGCGTTGGGGTAGCAACTTGACAAGAGAGCGTGTCAGTATAACCGATAGTTAGCCCACCTCCAGCACAGTTCAGCAAACCACTAGAATCGGGTATAACACAACCTCGCCTCGAAGTGTTGTAATTATTGAAACTGAAAGTGGACCGAGTTATTAGCGAGCGCCCCAATACATTATGTCCCAACATTCCATATCCAAAGCTGTCAATTACAGACACATTGACTAATTGCAGATTAACCACTTCTGTCATAAACAGAGTGATAAAATGAGAGGTAGATACATTGAAGAATGATTGGGATGCTCTCAACGTGGCAGCAAGGTGCTCGGGTAGAGGAGCTCCACAACTAACAAAACTCAAACCATCAATTGTCAGATTAGTCACATTGACAAACGCAAACATCATTTGCTGCTCACACACAATCTCACAAAGTCCAATCAGCGATATGTTATAAGAGTCCTTAATAGCAAACATGTCATTAGCCGACACATTGGTCAAGATATGAGTACCAGAGGAAAACCTGACAACAGAATGATCGGAAAATGGTTGGTTTGAGGATATACGCTCACTCAGAGTAGAGCATGCCTCATTGTCAGCTGCTGGGTTGCACAGAGAAGGGTCTTGTACAATGGTAACCACTTCACTTGATCCCAGGCTCAGCAAGCTCAAGACTAAACACACTGACAAGCTAGCAGCTCTCATTGTTAACATGCACAAAACTCTACTGCATGCACACTACACTAGTGTACTGAGGGAACAACACTGCATGCTTCATGCATGTGACCAATTGTGTAACACAATGGTTGATCTATATACAGCACACTACACACACACATAAGAAGCTAGAACACAATGTCTCTACATACACTATACCATATACACACTACATAGCTAGAGGACAATGTCAACAGCTATATTAATGTAAATGTGCAGATACACACACATGCAGGGTTGATTAGTTGACAATGGTCTCGTGTAGACTAGAGAACTGCTCTGGGCTGACCACTATACGATGAGTTGCTCCTACTCCAGATCTCAGGGGCAGCTTTAGTTTAGCAGTCAACACAGAGCCCTCTGAACTCTCCCTCAATGCCTGCATGCATGCATACATACAAGAGAGAGCCTCATGCATGCACACATACAAGAGAGAGCCTCATGCATGCACACATACAAGAGAGAGCCTCATGCATGCACACATACAA
>VSKX01016130.1_pt1 | contig 10958 bp, 18 predicted proteins | sample 4799481 | NCBI WGS metagenome assembly VSKX01 (sample SAMN12179537, study PRJNA552185) | sponge metagenome | biome: deep-sea hydrothermal plumes; feature: spots directly above weak diffusing fluid; material: sea water; isolation source: sponge from the Swan site of a hydrothermal vent ...
AGAGAAGAGTATTACGAAATAGATTCCTAGTAAACAAACTACGAAGGTTTTACTAAAAGGTGAACAAATTCCCCAGATTCTGGGGAACTCAGTTGCGCATGTGCACTAACACCCATGCAATAGATACCAGGCCCTGTTTTCGACCTAGCGTTACAATAGAGAAAACACGGCCTGGTAACGAGGCTAGGGCATAACTAACGTACATTAGTGATGTCACAAAGCCCGTGAGTGATGAGAGAGAAGCCACATTGATTATCGACGGACTCCCATTCTCCACCCAGTCTGAAGGTGCCTCCACATATACGACTCAGTCTTTGGCTCTCCTCCAACGACGCATTGAGAGAACCACACGGACACATCTGTACTATGGGTATGGGGTGTATGGGGGACTCTGCCCACAACACTCCAGTAGTGCTGAAACTGTACGTGTCCTTTGGACAGCCATCTGCAGGAGAAAAGTGAATAACTAATGTATGTAATATGCATGCATGCTATCACAGCTACCATATCGAGTGATGACAGGGAAGCGACAAGAATGGGAGAGAGTGAGTGATTGTAATCGACTCAACACGGCTGTCTTCAACTCTTCAGTAGTGGGGCCTGTTGGCTGGTAATCCTTCCCTGTTATGACAGTGACTATCACTTGGTTGGAGGGGGGTGGTCCAATGAGGAGGGGTCTGTAGGGACACACACTCTCACAATACATGCATGTACGTACACGGCTAGAACAGCTACGAGTGTACACACCGTGCAGTGAAAGAATAGAGAGTGCTGTTGATGAGTGGAGGAGGAAGTAGTACACTTACTAGTGAGGTGGTCATCTGTATGTGCATGTAGTATCACAGGGTATTTTTCATACGCCACACACAATATGCGCACTCACTATAGAGATGGTGGGGAGAAGGCCCTCTATTGTGCAATCAGTGAAGTTGACTAAGTACTGATACACACCTACATACATACGGGAGGTCGAGTATTTAAACTTTGTAGGGAGTACAGTGCATACATGACTACAACAACTGCCGGCCATGCCTACCTGAGAGAGTGAGCAGGCCGGCATTTGACTCTCCACTACTCCCGTGTACATTTTCAGCTAGGCAGGTGTACAGTCCTCTGTCTTCAGGCTGGGCCTGGGTCACTCGCAGGACACCCACTGGACCAGTGTTGATCAAAAACACTCCATCCTATGGGGAGAGGTAAGGAGATGTGATATAGCAAGATATTTACCTTGAACCATGAGTAGGTCGGCTGTGGAGAGGCCATGGCATCACAGAAAAACTCCACTACTTGCAATATCTCTACCTCTACGTCACGAGGAGACTGCACTATCTCAGGTGGCACCACTGTTTCCACTACAAACACACAATGAGTGAGGGGGGCTATGTGTCTGTGAGGATCTTACCTGGGCGACTGCAGGCAGGACCTTCAAACAGTGGTGTACACACACACACAAAACCCTCCACAAGGTCTTGACAAGTGCCATTGTTGAGGCAGGCAGCATTCGCACAGTTGTCAAGCGCTGCATGCATATAGTTTGTAGCTACACCGTATAGGGTATATTTCGAGGGTATAAAATGTTCGTGGTTTTCACTGATCAAGCATCTACCGCGAACATTTATACTCACGAATTTTTAATATAGCATGCATGCAAGTTGCAGAAAAAGGCCTTCTATTTTCCGCGAAAATTAAATCAGCAAAAACCTTTCTAGCGGTCATTCCGCAAAAGTTTATAACACCACAGTCACTATTATACATAATAATTCACAAGTAACTCACGTTCAATGATAACAAAGACATTGGCCTTGATGGAGACATTAGTTATAGGATCAAGGATGTTTTCAAGACGACAAGTGTATTCTCCATCATCAATGCCCGGTAGCAGTCGCCGAACATCTAGAACATTGACTGCTTGTCCGTTCCCCAGCTCAGTATAGAAAGTCCTGAGCTTGTCCTCCTCTGGCAGTACAGTGCTGAGGGTAAGAGGACGACTGTTCCTGAGCCAGTTGATGAGAGGAGGTGGGCTGGCCTGAGCATGACATTCCAAGTGGAGAGTGTCCCTCTCTGCTCTGATCAACGGGCCCTTTACCTCTGGCCTTATCTCAATAGTAGGGATGACTGCATGCAAATGAGAGTGTGCATATGCATGTGTGAGCATATTATGTTGCATGCCAGATAATGTACTTACTGGAGAGCACTAAGAGAGACGCATTAGCAGTTTGACGAGTTCTAGGGCTGATGGCAGGCACACCATTGCTCACACTACACGTGTATAGCCCAGAGTCCTCCAGAGATGGGCTTGATAGAGTTAGAGTGCTAGTAGTCACTCTGCTCTCTGGATTATAGCTTGTCTCCACTTCCTCTATACTGATCAGAGGCTCCCCCTGGAACAGCCAGGTTACTACAACATTTTCGCTAAATGCTTCGCAGAGGAAAAAGGTTGAATTGTAGGCTCTCACGGTCACATTCTCTGGAACTGTCAAGATGGTGGCCGGAACTGAAGAGGAATCGAGTACAATTAGTGCATTATGAAGTATAGCTACATAACTATAGCTATTAGCTATATCTGGTATAGTCAATAAACAAATTAATGTTAACGTACACTGGGCGCAGTTTTCATCACTGCCATCCTCACAGTCTGCCACCAGATCACAGGTTAAAATGGAGGGCACACACTGAACAGCATCGGAGCAGCGAAACTCAGAGCACTTGACTGTGCAGGTGCAATAGTTTAATAAGCCAAAGTAGCAGAAGAGGGATCGAGAGCAATAATAGCTAGTGATGGAAGCTATTCACTACTTACCAGCAAGGGAGGCCTCTTGGTCTTGGGAGTATCCCGCCGGCAGAGACACTCCGTTGACGGCAGTGCAAGCATACTGCCCGGCTTGGGAAACCTGAAATAGAGGGAAAGTGAGGTTGCTACTAACATCCTCAGATTGTGAATAAGTGGTGATAATGTAATCCTCAGGCTCAGTAATAGATAGATCATCTAGCATCTGACGGGAGCCATTGACAAACACTCTGGACCAAGTGATCATTGGTAGAGGAATCCCAGAGCTGTGGCAGAACAACTGGGCCACTGTTCCCACCATAAATTCAGAGTCCACTGGTCCTTCTGAAATATTAGCAGGCACTGCATAATAAAAAATAGGGCAGTTATAAACGCATGCACTGGGGCACAATATTCACGAGCTGTGCTTAGTGTTTGTTTACCTCTCACATGCACAAGTGTACTTGTCTCAGCCACAGAGTCATTATTACCACTTGCTCTGCACACATACTCTCCAGCATCAGCAGTCTCCACACTCTCCACTCTTAGCACAGACAATGCAGACACGGCATTCACAGTCACACTCTTTGTAATGTTGAACCGTGGGGATGCCGAGGAGACAACTGTAGTCTCGTTGACAGTCTTTCGTAGCCAAGTAAGAGTGGGTGTAATGTTAGCAGTAGCTTCACAAACCAGCTCCAGCTCTTGAGTGATCACAATGTTGACAACAGGCCGGGGGTGCCTCGTAAAGTAAGGCTCATCTGAGGCGAGGGAATAATCGTCAAACTATAGTTGATCCAACGAGACTCACCTGTTACTACTAGTTGGACCGTGTCAGTAGAGCTGCTTTCGTTACCAGTGCACGTAAAGTTGAGAGACTGTCGCAGCATTCCTCCCTCAATGGTCAGTATTGACAGCACGGTATCAGTGTTTCTGAGTGCCTCTGAACTGAGCACACGACAGTGGGTGGGGAGAAGTGTAGTATCATTTGTGGGCGGAGGTGAGAAGTCAATCTCTAGAGAGGCCTCGCCAAGCATATCGGTAGGCTGGGATGTAGGGTCAGTATCCAGTGGGGCCTCTCCGACTACATCACAGTAGTCGCGTAGTGGACCTGGGATCAGCTCAGTAGTCCAAGTGAGACTCTGAGGAGGTGGGAGATTAATAATTTAACAAACCACACATAGCATAGAGTGTACCTCTGTTCCCTCGCACATGAATACAGCTGTTGTGACAGTCTGGTGAATATTGAGCTCTTTAATGCTCGGCCAGGCAGTTACAATAGGAGCTGCAGCGAGAGAAACTAAATAAATAGCCTCACAGCAATTCACAGCACTCACTGATTGGTGGGAGGACGTTGAACTGGACCACCAGTGGACCACCACCTCCTATTAGGTAGATGTCTGCCTCGTAGAGTCCTGCGTCCTCTTCAGTAGTATTGACTAGTATGAGACGCTGGGAATACTGCTCCAGAGAAAGGCGAGGGAAGGAGTGCATGGCCGAGCCGTTGACCAGCCAGGTGATGACCGAGAAGCCTCTGACAGCTACCTCCAGCACCAGAGTGCTAGGAGGGGACAGTGTTATGTTGACTGGACCCACAGCTCTGGCAAAAGGTGGACCTGAGAGAAAAGAATTTGCGTACATATGCAAAATAGCTAGTAAACTAGCAACCAGTATTAATTAAAAATCAATTTAGCTACCACAGTAAGAGCAGTTAGTTGAGTCGTGAAGTCTTCCTGATGCGATGTTAGGCAGGATGCAGCACTCATCTAAAGTGTCTGCTAAACTGAACACAGGTCTGGGTTCCTCTGTAGAGCAGGAGTCATCTGGATAGCACACATACTCTCCCACTGCATGAAGAAAGAATGTTATATCAAGTATGTGAGATAGACTAGCAAGTCTAACCTACATGCATAGTGGAAAATAAACTATGCACTTACCTGTGCCATTGAGATAGCCAAGAGCTAGTAACAGCAGCAGCGCTAGAGACATTATGAAGTAGAGAATCAAAAAAAGCACTCAGCCCCGCCCTTCTTTTTTGCAGCAAACCACACCAAACACTCAGCCCTGCCCTTCTTTTTGCAACAAACGCACGTGGTCCAAAGTGCTGACCTACGGTAATTTGTACCGATTTTCATCTTTTATAACGATTAGATCTTTACACAAAAAAACATGAAAGTCAAGTCTCTACTATTTTATGGCATCTCCTTGTTGGTGTGCCTGTCTCTATGTGCAAATGCCCAGCTGTTTGTGACCGTCTACAATCAGACAAGCGACCAGCCGCTAGATGGATTAGATTATGAAGACATGACTCCATTCAGTATGCGGTCCTCCAATGTGACTTATCTGACTGGATTCCTTCATATTCCAGTTCCCAACAACGCTTGCTCCCTCATCCGGCATCTGCCTGACGGTATCAATAGTTCTTGGTTTGCTCTAGTATCAGACTACCCTGCCTGTCCGCTGGATATGGTTACGAATTTACGTGCAGCTGGCTATGACCTCGTCATTGCTCATAGCAACAAGTCTCAGAGTGTATCGCAGGGTGTCAGACAGACTGGTTTTCCTGTCGTGGTCCTTCCCGAGTCATATGCTTCTTTACTCGAGGTGTATGCCGCCGCAAACGTATCACTTCAGGATCCTCTGGCTCGGGTGGAGGTAAAGACATCACTTGCCCTATCTCTGTCTGTTGTTGTGATTGCATTTTCCGCATGTATGCTGTGTTGCTTGCTGTCCATGAGTGCGTATTGCTACTACCAAAGACGTCGCAGGATCAGACGACATAGGGCCGAGTTTGCCGAGTATCGAGCCCGACAGCGTAATTACGAACAGACACAGAGGGGTGGCAGAAATGCCCGACAAGAGCTCATAGAAAGCATTCTACGCCAGTTACAAGAAATACAAGTTGACGCTCGGAGCCAAGTCCCTCTGGGAGCAGCGGAAACTCAACAATTGCCGATTAGACCGTTTATAGCAGAGGAGAGTAAGACGGAACGGTGTGCTATATGTGTGGAGGACTTTGATGATGGAGAGAAACTACGTTGGTTACCGTGTGAACATTGTTTCCATCCCGAGTGTATTGACGAGTGGTTGAATGGCCACAGTTCTCTGTGTCCCCTCTGCAAGAGCCCCGTGAGAAGAGAGAGGGCCCAACCAGTCCTCTTCGCAGACACTGACACTGACGATAGTGATAGTCCTCTGCTCGACTCCAGCAGTGTTAGTTATGGTGCAGTGTAAACATTTTGTTCTTCATTTGCATGTTGTGCTCTGCTTGTACATGTATAAATTAACCTATGGTGCATTGTAAGCTTCATGTGATTGTCTGTAATACATGTTGTGGTCTGCTTAATGTCCTGTACATGTATAAATTAACCTTTTGTATTCTCTGCTTGTACATGTATAAATAAACCTTTTGTATTCTCTGCTTGTACATGTATAAATGTATTAGCTATAATTATACCAACAATAGTTGACAAACTGTAATAAATATTTTCATCCAACATTGGAACAGTATTGTTAACAAAAGCATCGATTATAAACAGATCAAATCACATGACAAAGGATAACTAGAAAAGTTCATGTAAGTGAGGAATCAAGTAACACTATATACTGACACATAGGTCGTACATCACATGCACTAAGTAGGATGAACGTTATGCCTCTCTTGGCTGACTGTCGTCCTGGGGTTTGTCTTCTCTAGTAGGATCTGCTGATGTAGTGGATGTGTCTTCTTCTTGCCGACGAACACTCCCCCTGGCACCACCCCTCCCCTGTCGTTGGGGTTTGGGGGACTCCCCCTGGTCATTACTTGCCTCCTTTGTTGCCTCTTGAGGTTGTGTCTACACGGTGTAACAATGCACACTGTATTACACAGCATGCAGTACACAACACATAACAGAGGCAACTGGTTCGCCATAATGCTGGATACCTGTATTACACAGCATGCAGTACACAACACATAACAGAGGCAACTGTACACATAGATTGGCCATAATGCTGGATACCTGTATTACACAGCATGCAGTACACAACACATAGCAGAGGCAACTGTACACATAGATTGGCCATAACTTACGAAGCCCTATTAATTTTTAATAATTGATACCTGTGGCTGTGAAGGGTGACCTCCTCTGGCCCCACCTCTTCCCTGTCGATTGCGTCTGTAGCCACCACGCCCTCTGCCACGCACACCTCCTCCTCGGGGAGGTCCTCTTTGTCGGCGACGGTTAGGTGGTGGCTCCTCCTCCTCAGGACTGCTCTTCTATAAAGAGGGAGTAGTACGTACGGGTGTGCACTATGTACACACACTCACTCTAGCATCACTGTCAACCTCCTCTACACTGGCCCCTGATTCAGAGGAGGAATGCACGGCTTCTTCATCGGCCACACCCTCTTCACCACTTCTACAAGCAGTAAAAAAACTAACCGTAAACAAAAATTTCAGCGCAATAAAAATTTTGCATTACACTGACAGGACATAACAATTTTCGTGCGTAAAATTTCACGGTGGACGTTAATACTGTGTACTGTACGCCATAAAGGTCTAGCTCCAGGTTGAAATCTAATTTCGGGAACTTTCTAGGCCAATACGAAATTTAGCATTGTATGACACTGTATGTGGACGTTAATACTGTATGTACTGTACGCCATAAAGGTCTAGCTCCAGGTTGAAATCTAATTTCGGGAACTTTCTAGGCCAATACGAAATTTAGCATTGTATGACACAGCTCAGTTAGTCACTTACATGTACCCAGTGTCAGAAATGGGAGGTCTTTGCCCGCCACCTCTCCCCCCTCCTCCTCTTCGTCCTCTCCCACCACGTCCACCTCGCCGACGCTCTTCACTGGGTCGAGGGTAGTAGAGCGGGGGCGTGTCCTCATCTGGAACACCCATTTCTCGCCGAGTTGCCAGGATATTCTCCACATCCTTGAGGTGGTCAATGTGGTACTCCATCATAAGCTTGGCATTGTCGATTGCTTGCCTTCGACCGATGAAGTCAAACGCCACTTGCTGCAGGGGTAGCATGATAAGAGGCCACACCTCTTGTCAGACCCACTCACATCCTCTCCTGTATCGATGCCTCTCTTGCGAGCCTCCTCATCTCCCACAACCTTCACATTGTTCACACGAGATTTTTCAAGGATGTCCGTAATCACATTCCCATGTCGGCCAATCACTTTACCTACAGGTGAGATCACACTACAACTGCAGACATATTATAACAACAGGCCACACTCACCAGCCAGACCTCGTGGAATAAGCATAGTGTCTCTGCAATACTCCAGTTGGTCTTGGGCTTTTGCAATAGCCTCCCTCGACTGGGGGAGGAGGTCAATTAACATGTGTCATTATGTAAGAGATATATGATAGTCATGTAACATACCTCTCCCTTAATCTCAAACATAGAGCTATAGTCGTTGTACTCTATAGAGACTATCCCTGGTATCCTTCTGGCAGCGTTCACATTCACTCCTTCCCGTCCTATGGCCAGTCCAACCAAGTCTTGAGGCACCATAAAGCGCATCTCCACCAAACCACTGCTCCCCTCCGCCGAGCGACTTTCTCGTACCATAGAGTGGGACATCTGTTGCAGACAGGGAGGACAGGAATGAGGCGATGGGTCACGTGCATGTGTAGGGGATTCACCTTCTGAGCCACCATTTGGTTTCTGGCCAGTAGAGACTTCTGAGTGTTGAGATCTTTGAGGTGCATTTCAATGAGCAGATCTGCTCTCTCCAGACACTTCTCATCGTTGGCCTACAGTGACAAACATCGTTACAGTATTGACAACCACACAGGACACACAACAAGTACTCGGTTCCTGAAATCAGTGAATACTCTCAGAGTACCCAGTATAAGCAGGCAATGAATAATTATGTTCTCACTCACCAGCACTGTGAGAGCTGCCTCCGACTCACTGTACATGACACACACAGCACGTATCTTTTCTCTGAAGTTCTCGTGCACGGCAGTCTTCCTACAGCTGAGATGGTGGGAGGCAGGCATCTTAAACACAAGAACACACGAGGAAACACACTCACTAGTCCTGTAGTTCATCTGGGACATCAAAGTTCTTGCAAAGCAGTGGATCCAACTTAGAGAGTGGGGGGCTGGAAGGGGATTAGATTAGAGTGTAGGGGGTGGAAAAGTGTGTGTGTGGCTAACCTGTTGTTGGGTAAACGCAGTTTCTCCTGCTCTACAATGTCCTGATACTTCTCACTGCCCGATTGAAATTCCACCACATTAAGCTGTGAGACATAAAACATGTACAGCAACAATATCCACAAGATTGACACACACACAGTCTGATAGTGGGACAGGTGTCACAGCTGCATTGAGGGGTGGGTGGGGGTGGACACACTCCCCTGCACACACGTACACACACACACACCTCTCCCTTGGACTTGACAAGTACTCCAGTCCACCAGCCGGGGTGCTCATTGTCGTGGTGAGGGAGCAGTGCCTACAGGAGAAAGACACGCTGACACTCTACCAGTGGTAGTCATGGATACTCACTCACCTCCACTTTGCAGCCGGGTGTGAGAGAGCGTCCCTCCTCCCCGCTGTCAGGGTAGCGTATCTGTCCCAGGTCAGCCCACGAAGTAGGTCGCCAGCTGCAACACACAGTGATCACAGGCATAGGTAAAAAGGACTCACTTTTTTGGAAATCCAACTTTGGCCCTTCTGTTTGTGAGGTCAACCTCCAAAAGAAAAGCCTGCAAGAGAGCGCTCACTTGTCGTGGGTGGCTGGATAGGTGTAACAACAGTTTACCTTATAGAAGGCTCCACAGACTTGAGGGAACATAACCTCTACCTCCATGATATGACTTCAACCTGAACGAACGGCAGGCCCACTGTTCTTTGGTGCGCTCTGGCCAGTGGGTTAACGTTAGTGAACTCTGCCCCGACAATTTTTACTGTTTTGTCATAATTATGATCATGTGATGACTGTAAATAAGCAGAGTGAACGATCACCATTATCGTCGTCATGCATTCAGATCATAGCCTCCTATAGATCCTGCTGGCGTGGCCTAGTCTGAGTTTGTCAGAAAGTGTATCTAGCTAACTATATACCCGTAGTCTGTAGCCAGCCTTCATGATGGCTGCAAGTTTGCACAAGAGCAAGCAGCCGTCTCTGGTGAGCAAGCTGGAGGGCCATACGGACACCATCAACCAAGCGATACCTGTGCCCGGAGAGGACGCAGTCATCAGTGTGGCTGACGACAAGTGAGTGCAAATGGTATGGCTATCCATTATAAACACACATGATCCCTCTCATAGGACAATGAGAGTATGGGTCAAGAGGGACAGTGGTCAGTACTGGCCCACCATATGCCAGGTGTACCCAGGTATATAGCTACATACTAAAATGTATTTTTAAACAATAGTGTCCTTTCTATCAACAAAAAATGTTGTGTCAGGGAGGGCTTGTCCTCTCATTGTGTGATATACCTCTCTCCAGCTTCTGCCAGCTCTCTCTCCTACCATCACAGCTCCATGAAGCTGTTCGTTGGCTTAGCGAATGGAACTGTTCATGTATGTTGTTGTATTCACTGTGGTTCTCAGTCTAGTCGCGCATCACATCACAATGTCAATTCCATCAATTTACACACAATTCACTCATGTTTAGAGGGCATTGTAGTAGCGTAAATAGTACTTATTTTTTGGTATCGTTTCGTGCCCTACACTGTATCACAAAAACATCTTCACTTTCATTTCAGGAGTACAAGTTATCTCGTGATCTCAACAGACTGGATCCTAAGCGGACGTATCTTGGTGAGTCTCCCTTCATATAACACACATATCCCAGTTTCATGCACACACCCTCTTCTCCCTTACAGCCCACTCTGGTCGGGTGACAGCCCTTCAATATGTGGATGAGCAGGAATGGCTGTTGAGTGTAAGCAGAGACAAGACCTTCCAGTGGCACTGTACTAAAACTGGCAGAAAACTGGGCAGCTTCGAAGCCCATGCTTGGTGCCTGGCAGTGCAATATCCTCTGATAACACTCACTTGTGTATGGCTTCTCTGTGTGTTTTAGCCTCCTCCACAGCCCTTCGAAGAGAGAAAAGAAGGCCTGCTACTGACTGTTCACGATGACGTCATTTTATTTTACTGAGCCGTGTACACGTTATCCTGACCTTAGTCAGAATCTGACTAAGGTTAGCGCATGCGCAAGCAGTCGATACCAGGC
>VSKX01049756.1_pt1 | contig 10956 bp, 6 predicted proteins | sample 4799481 | NCBI WGS metagenome assembly VSKX01 (sample SAMN12179537, study PRJNA552185) | sponge metagenome | biome: deep-sea hydrothermal plumes; feature: spots directly above weak diffusing fluid; material: sea water; isolation source: sponge from the Swan site of a hydrothermal vent ...
ATACTTCGGACAGTTTTCAATTAGGTGACAATAACAGCCAAGTAAGTTATTGAATTTTATAGAATTGCATTTTTAAAAACACTTTCAATAATATGTTGAAATTCAATGAATTATAAAAAGTGTCCGAACTATTGGTATATGACTATGGCTACTATCTCTACTGTTCCTTCTTCGCTGTCTAGCGGCTACTCTGTGCTTGTTCCAGATGTAGAGGCATTAATTGCTGAACTGGAAAAAGTCTCCATTCAGACTGCTTCTCTGTATTCTTCATCTCCTCAAGAATTACAGAAAAGAACATTACAGATTCTAGAAATTTTAAGCGATTTTGGAGCATTCAAAGACGATCGCTTACCAAATCAAAAGCACCCAGCATTTGTTCTTTTATGCATGTTATTGTTTGCTGAAAATGAAGGTCATGCATCGAATGCTGTTGTTGAATTTAAGCAACTCTTGATGTCTCATCATAAGTTGGATTTCTCAATAAAACTGAATAATGATTCTTCTAGCACTTATCAAGCTATATACACCTTCAGTGATGTTGAAAATAAAAAAAGTCACACAATCATTTTGTCAGAGTTTCCTTGGGGAACAAATGACTCTGACATAGCCCCGTCGGACAAATTCGAGGCCGAGGTTAGTTATCCGCATCCACAAGTGCAATATTACAGATCTATGGTTAATCATTATGAAACAACGTGTGAAACTGCGTCGAAACTCATGGCGCATTATAATCCGCCTATAGAACCTCAAATAGGTCAAAAGGTGGTGAGCGATGACCATGTCAGTGTCGGTATTGAATCGGTAAAACCAGAGCCAGCGAGAACAAAACCATCTCCTAATCAATTGAAATTAATCTTCTCATCGCCTGAATATGAAACATTAAAAACTTATACGTACCATACTTGGACAACATTTTTTTTAACATTAATTGGACACCAAGGAGATCAAGCTTTCCGTGGCTGGATAATGATAAACAGTAAACTGGATGATTTAAGACAGGCTATTAAAAAAGATAATATAGAGCTTTGCATAAAAAGGCTCAAACATATTCAATCGCTACCACGATTACCTTTACCAAAAGAGAACGAGAAAGGCTCATCTGGCAGAAACAAAACACCAAAAATAGATATGAAATTTAAAGCAAGAGAAAAGGAAGCGGCTAAATATGAACAAACCTATTACCGCACTCAAAATTCACAGTACAATGCTGTATTAGAAAGGCTTCAAAAAGAAGCTGCATCTTATGAGCATGCAATAAAACACTTGCAGTAATCAAATGCGCATGATGTAAGCTCTGCCATTACCTCCAAGTATACAAGCAGCAGAGTGGCAAAGTTTGTGAGTGAAATTTTTAGCAATAATGGCGTGATTGAAATTTATGCAAAGATGAGATAGTTTGTGGTAACATTTTCAAGGAATGAACTCAGATTGAATTTTATGTATCAAAAGCAATTAACGTTATTCAAAAATAATTATAGCCTGATGAAAGACTCATTAGGCAAAAGCAAGCGCAGCAGTATTCAATGGTTTATGAAGCTAAGCCATCCTCAGAAAATATATTTAACAGCATTTCTTTCTCTTATCATTTTTAGTGATAGTCCTAAGCTGGCCGCCACTATTGCGTTTGCTGCGATTATCATCGAGTGTCTGCCAATAGTGACTTATGTTTGGCATACGTTGATTGGTAAAGCTGTTATTTTATTGTCATATGCCATCATTGCTAACTTCGCGTTGGCTAATGCCGCATCATTGGTTAATGAAGTTGTCGGGGTAGCCAGTACACAGTTCAGTTACAGTCATAATTTTGCGACTTTACTTTATGTACCCACATGGATGGTTGGGCTGACTATTATGGGTCTGATGACGATTCAAGTGATATTGATGAGCTATTTGCCTTTATTGTTGATTTTAAGAATGCTTGGGTTCACTAAAAAATGGCAATTGTCTAAACACCCATATTTGATTTCTACCATGTTCATGAGAATGATTATGACAAGTCTCGTTTTATGGGTGATGTTCGATTTGAGCGTTTCTGATTTTGAGAACCGTAAAGAAGGAAACATAATCAGCGTTGATATGCGAAACGAGTCCAGCGAAATAGCGAGTACGCTTAATGCTCAAAAAAAAATCGAGCAAGACGAAGTAATAAATGATTTTGAGATAAGCATGTCTAAAGTAAACGTTGATCCCGATAGTTCATCAATGGAAAAGTTTTTTACTTCATCTATTTCGAGTTTTTTTGCGCAAAGATTAAATCAAAGCGAGATTGAAGCTGAAGACAAAAACATATCATTTGCGAGTATTTTAGTTGCACACTTCGTTTATTATTTTGACTCGGATGAATTTAGCCGTTGTGAACTTTCCCCGAAGGCACACGGTCTTGAATTAAATGATTATGAAGTACTTCAAGTCACGCCTAATGAGCAACAACCCTTAGGTTATGATTTTATGGTTCGAACTTGTATTTCTCCTGCTTTTCCTGAGTCTTATTATCAATAATAAGGCTCTTTATGAAGCCTTTTGAACCAACCATTTCAATCTTTAAAGATTGTTAATTTTTCTATAAAAAAAAGACAGGATTCAAACTTATTTATTGATGTAAATAAATGTAAATAATTGTTAATTATATGTATTATCTTCCTAATATATAATGTGTAAAATTTATTACATATTGAGTTCAAAGTAGTTAAATACGCTTTGAGCTTTGCTTAGGAGTAGATATGTCATCACTTGAAGTTAACGTACGAGAGAGTGAACGAACACCACTTATTACTGTACCAGAGCCCTCCACGATAGGTGGTGTTGGACTTGACCATGGTGGTGTAAGGTATGTTGTTGTTCAAACTCAAAATAAACATCCTTTCCTTCAAAGTCCGTGCTGTGTTTCTGGATGCGTTCCTACCTGTGTGTTCGGTAGCTTTATGGGACCGTATGTGAAAATCGGAGCCGACACATCAGCAGTAATAGCCGGAAGTAAATATCTGATTGGAGGTGCTACAGGAACTGCTGTTGGGCTAGGTTTAGGATATGTGGCATATAAATTATACAACAGAGTTTGGCCAAGCAAACTACAAATAATAACGCCACTCACAGTCACTGTTGTAAGCAATCAACCGACATAAAAGCGCAATTTGTTGATTTATAAAATGATAGAGGCTCAAATTACAAGCCCCTATAATTTTATGATATTTTAAACTTATATTTCTTATACGATCTTACTTAAAGTCTTTCTAATACCGCATCGGTGAAATCAGTCGTACCGTGAGTACCACCTAAATCACGAGTAGTACGATCACCTGAAGCAATCACTTCAGTGACTGCGCTACGGATAGCTTCAGCTTTATCAGCCATGCCTAAATGTTCTAGCATTTGGATTGAAGCTAAAATCACTGACGTTGGATTCGCTAGATTCTTACCAGCAATGTCAGGCGCGCTGCCGTGTACTGCTTCAAAAATTGCGGCATCACCGCCAATGTTTGCGCCCGGAGCCATACCTAAACCACCAACAAGACCTGCACATAAGTCAGATAAAATGTCGCCGAATAAGTTAGTCGTTACGATGACATCAAAGTTTTCTGGGTTCATGACAAGTTTCATGCAAGTCGCATCAACAATCATTTCTTCAGTCGTAATGTCTGGGAAGCGTAAGCTAACTTCACGAGCCACTTTCAAGAATAAACCTGACGTTGACTTCATGATGTTCGCTTTGTGAACGATGGTCACTTTTTTACGGTTTTCTTTACGCGCTAGTTCGTAAGCGAATACGGCAATTTTTTCAGCACCATCACGGGTGATGATACTGGTCGCTTCAGCTGTACAACCGTCTTCAGAGAGCGTTTGTCCAAGACCTGAATACATACCTTCGGTATTTTCACGTACAGTGATGATGTCGATATTTTCGTAACGAGCCTGAGTACCTTTTAAAGAAAGTACTGGGCGCACGTTAGCGTAAAGCGCGAACTTTTTACGCAAAGTCACATTGATAGAAGTAAAACCACCACCGACAGGCGTCGTTAATGGACCCTTTAAAGTGATTTTATTTTTTTCTATTAAATCGAGCGTTTGTTGCGGAAGTAATTCACCGTGCTTTTCTAATGCAACAAGACCAGCATCAGCAAATTCATATTCGAAATCACAACCAACTTTGTCTAAAACTTTCAAAGCTGAATCAATAATGCTTGGGCCAATTCCATCACCAGGAATTACGGTAATTGTACGTTTTGACATTTAAAATCCTTCGACTACGTTGTCGTTACTGCATTTGCTTGGCGTCGGCATTGATCTAAAACAGGTAGAATTATTGTTCGCCGCAACCAAATCTATCACTTGAGGTATGACCACGTATTGTAAACAAATTTCACTGTTTTTCACAGAAAATAGTGAGCAATGTCGAGCTTTTTTCGTTATCTTAACAATATATAATTTTTATCCCCGTAATCAATGAAGATACGGGAGTTCAACGTTTTCATTGATTCTGTGTATAACGATAACAAGATAAAATCATAAAAAGAGAGGATTCTGGTGAAACTTTCAAATCTTGCTGCAGCCATTCTGGTGTCGACGTCATTGTCAACAATCCCAGTTGTTCAAGCGGCCAAACCGCTAACACTTACCGATATTATGCAATTTGAGTCGTTAGCCAAACCTATCATTGCTGATAACGGCGAAACTTTAGCAGTAGAAGCGAAACCTGATAGAGGTGATAGCCGAGTCATGGTTAACGTGCTTGCTACAGGTAAAACGTTTGATGTTGCTGGAGCTAAAAAGCCGAAAGTGAGTGCTGACGGTCGTTATGTTGCGATGGTAAAAGCTGTGCCTCTTTTAGATAAAGAAAAAGCGGACAGTAAGCAAAAGAAAAAACTCAAAGCAGGGATGATACTGCTTGATACTCAAACGGGTAAGCAGCAAACGTTTGAACGAGTCAAATCGTTTACTTTTAATGATACTGCTAGCCATTTGGTTATACGTTTTGATACACCTGAAAAACCAAAAGATGCGAAAGACGAAAACAAACCTAAAAAAGATGAAAAATCTGTAAAGATCGACAAATTCGACAAAGGTTACCCGCTGCGTTTAATCAGTCTTTCCGACGAAACAACGTTAAATTTTGATAATGCTACGGCTTTTTATTTTGATAAATTAGGTCATGGGATTGCGATCGCGGTTAATGACTCCGCCGAAAAACAGCATCAACTCGTCCGTGTCGATCTTAAAACGAATAGGCAGACGAAAGTATTCGCATCGACAGACTTACAAGTCGGCAATTTAGCTTTAACGGATAATGGCAACTGGTTAGCGTTCACATCAGGCAAAGCTGATGAAAAACCATATGGTCGTGAATATAAGCTGAATTTAGTTGATCTAAGCGCTAGTAATAGTTCAGACCAGTTAACGACCATACCAAACACCAAAGAATGGAAGCTGAACCGATACTCAAAATTATCATTTTCAGATGACAGTAAGAGACTCTTTTTTGGCCGAGTGCCTGAAGTAAATCAACAACTGAATATCGCAAAAGTAACTGAGCAGAAAGATTTACTGGATGCTGATGTGATCACTGGTCAACGTAATCTTCGAGTATGGAATGGTGACGACCCACTCATTAAACCAAACGAAGTTAAGCATTATAAAGATGAGCTTAAACGCACCTATTTAGCAGTGTTAGACGTGAATAATCAAAAGATCATTCAACTTGCCGATTTAAAAGTACTGGATGTTGATCGTCGTGAGTTATCAACTCGATATTTAGCCAGTTCAGATCTTCAATATCGTAAAATGATCACATGGGCCGGTTTTTACCGTGATGTATTTCTTGTCGATAGCAAAACAGGCGCTAAAACTCAGGTGTTGACTCAGTATCCCAGCTATTGGGAACCGAGTTTATCGCCAAAAGGTAACTATATAACTTATTATCAGCACGGCAGTATTTACTTGTACAACGTAGCATCAGGTACTCGAAAAAATGTTTCGAGCAAACTCGATACAGGCTTCGCGAACGAAGATCATGATTACCCATCTAATGCTCCGGGTTATGGCTTTGGTCCTTGGTTAGCGAATGAGAATGCCGTATTGGTTTACGATAAGTTTGATGTATGGAAGCTTAATACCCAATCTGGAAAAATGACCAATTTGACTCAAGGTAAGGGACGAAAGCAAGGTATTCTGTTTCGCGTAACAGGTTTAGTTAAAAATGGTGATCCTGCGACATTAAAAGCAGGTGAAAAAGTCTTACTTAAAGGATATAACGAGCACAGTAAGTCAGATGATTTTTATCAGCTTAATCTTGCAGGTGGCTTCAAACAGTTAACGTCTGAACCCGTGAAAATGAAAGTACTGGCGCGCAGTAAAAAAGCTGACACTTTGGTGTACTCGAAAGAGCGTTATGATCAATTTCCTGATTTATATACGTCAAAATATTTAACTCCACAAAAAGCCACACAGCAAACTGATTTAAACCAGCAAATAAAACCGTATGAGTGGGGTAATGCTGAACTCGTCCATTGGACAAATGGTGATGGTAAACCATTAGATGGTGTATTAATAAAGCCTGCGAATTACAAGCAAGGGCAACGCTTGCCTGTTCTGGTATATTTTTACCGTTTCATGAGCGACCGCTTACACTTGTTCCCTCAAATGAAAATTAACCATCGACCTAACTTTGCTTGGTTTGTTGATAATGGTTACGCTATATTCCTGCCCGATATTCGTTTTGAAGTTGGTTATCCCGGTTTATCGTCAGTGCAAGCATTAACCTCAGGCGTGCAGCACTTAATTGATTTAGGTGTGGCCGATCCTAACGCTATCGGTATACAAGGGCACTCTTGGGCAGGCTATCAATCTGCGTTTGCAGCGACTCAAACCAATATCTTTAAAGCGATTGTATCGGGGGCTCCAGTGTCAAACATGACCAGTGCCTACAGTGGTATTCGTCATGGTAGTGGTTTAGCGCGTCAATTCCAGTATGAAACTGGCCAGAGCCGCATTGGCCCAAGCTTGTACGAAGCACCACAAAAATACATTGAAAACTCACCAATTTTTTATGTAGATCGTATTAAAACGCCAATGATGATCATGTTTGGCGATAAAGACGATGCGGTGCCGTGGGAGCAAGGCGTTGAGTTGTACCTTGCTATGCGACGTGCGGGGAAAGATGTAGTGTTTTTACAGTATCAAGACGAACCTCATCACTTGAAAAAGTACCCAAATAAATTGGATTACACTATTAAGATGAAGCAGTACTTTGATCATTATTTGAAAGGTGCTCCAGCGCCTGAGTGGTTAACTAAAGGTGAAGCTTATTATGAATATGGTGAAGACTAACGTTAAGCTCATTGATAATTGATTGTTAAGCTTTTATATCAACGGAGAAGTTCTGCATCAACGCTTTTCAATAGGCTTGATGCAGAAAGCCTGAGACATAGAATCTGTATATGGCTAATATAGTCTGAAGTAGTTTTGATTTTTATTCAGTATATTTAGACTTCAGTTGTTAGTATGTGACTAAATTCATAACCATCAGTTTTGCTACTTTCAGGAACCTTAAGTAAGAGCGATATTTCTTGGAAGCCTCTTTTGTTCGCAATGTCGGCTGCAAAATGAAATTTTGTGTCTCCATTTTCGAGGTAACGATAGAACTTTGCAGATTTATCTACATCATGTGCTAGCAATAAATTCACCATATCTATATTACCCAAATATGCAGCTAGGTAAAGCGGGTTGGGTGAGAAAAGTATGTTCTGACCATCTAGCATTCTGGCTTCTTTATCACATTTATTAGAAAGTAGTATTTTAGCTACTTTATCCAACTGATGCCCAACAGTTAAATGAATTGCTCTATGCAAATGATTATTAGTCGCTATACATTCAGTGCTGAATTCATTACTTCTTGTGATAGGCTGTAAGTCATTTGGAGCAAAACTTATCTCAGGGTTACATCCTGAATCAAGTAATAGTTTGATTGTGTCTGGGTGTGAAAATGGTAATGCAAATTGCAGAAGAGGCATCTCATTATCAGATGTAATGTCGTCTAATTTACTGCTAACCGCAGGGGCCTTTAAACACGCTCTTAGCGTTTCAACAGAGCTGTACCTAATCGCACTTAAAAGATGATTTTCTTGGTATTCGAATCCAGATAACATGAGATATTGTTGTAGTTTTATATTGCCACTCTTAACCGCTAAATCAAAAATAGTATATTCGTCACTTCCTATTGTTACTCGTTCATCAGCAGGTATTTTTGCAAATAAAAGCATCGGTACCAAATTTGGGTGCTTTTCACTAACAGCCAAATGCAAGCCGTTATAACCATCACGCGTTTTAACGTCAACTCGTGCATCATGATGATGGAGTATGGTCATAATATTCAAATGACCTTGCTTACAAGCACTCAAGAATGGGGTGAATTCTGCATTATTGGCTTGATCTAACATTTGAGGATGAGTTTTTATTAATCTTTGAACTATCTCAGGGTGGTTATATTTCGCCGCGATTAATAAGCTAGAGGATCCATGGTTTGTACTGATACTTGCGTCACAACCTTTATCAAGTAGGTAGTTTGCAAAGCTGGTTCGCTTCAAAGTCATTGCAAAAATAAAGGGTGTTTCGCCTCTGTCATTGGGTATATTTATGATTGTATTGTCATGTTCTATAAGCGCATCGGCGATATTGTCAATACCATACAATATCGCATTAAAAAGTGCTTTAGATAAAACTGTTTGATTTGGTTTTAATCTGAGCAACATATGCTCAATAGCTACAAGGTTTTCAGCAATAGTAGCAAGCTTAAAGCATTGCACTATCAAATCTTGCGTTGGGTTAGATTCTTCACTTTGTGAAAGGTTTGAAGGTAAATAATTGTTCAATAAAATAGTTATGCGCGGCATGTCATTGTTGATGAACGCTGTCATTAGCGAGCTTGTTTCAACATTTTGAGTGATAAAATCTCGTGAAATTGAAGGGCTGGATAGTAATTTTTCTATCATCAATGATGATTCTTTTTTTACAGCAAGATGCAACGGCGTTAAACCTTCTGCATTTTTTTCGTTAACGCCCTGTAGTGTTGATTGAGCCAGTGATGCTAATATACTTGCTCTTCCACAATTTACAGCGGTATGAAAAACAGTATCCATATTTTTTGCTAAAGCCATGCATTCTTGGCTTGCATTTTGTTGAGAGCATAACCAATTGATAATTTTAGTTGCTTGTTCTATTAAGCCTGCATTAATTACTTTGTGTAATAAGTGAGAAACATCAGAAAATATATTGCGACCAATAGAGGCTGAAAGAAATAGTTCAATCACCGAATGCTCTTCAGTTAAAACAGCTTTATTCAAAATAGTTGTAATACATTGAGTTGATAAACAAGTCTTAACCTCTTTATGAATAAAGAAACTACATGCTATTAAAAATTTTGAATTGTTTATATTTCGTTGAATAAACTGTTCTAACCTAGCAGGTAGGTCGGGGAAAGTTTTTTGTATATCAAGTAATTGTTGGCAGAATACTTTTATTAAAGATTCACTTTCTATGAGTGGCAAACTATTAATAAGACCAGAATGCTTAACTAAAAAACTTACAATCGATGGTATATCCTCAGGTTTTGAAAAAACTTGTTGAAGAATAGCAATGATAAAGTCAGCTTTTATGCTGGTGAACTTTATTAATCCAAGATCTTTCATTGTTACTAAATGAGATATACTACCTTGTAAACTCACACTGATACTTGAGTCACTATTAATTATTATTTTACCATTCGTAATATCAATTGCTTGAAATAATGCAGTTGCAGTTTTTGAACTTAGCTGCGAACGTTGAGTTGGTCGATCAGTCTTTTGCTCAGATTTTAGTTTAACCTCTAATTCCGACATTGATTTAGGTGCTAATAGAGTACTTGCTGTTGCAGCATCAGCCTCAGCCTCAGCCTCACTTATACATGCCATTACAAATAGATCACTTTTAATTCGACGTTGTAAGTTATTTTTAAACGTTTCTTTGCAAAGCGCCGCTGCATACTCTCCTTTGATATCTTCGACGCAATAGCAAGAATCAGTAGTGCATAATGATGATAATTGTTCACACAGTAATTCGCAGTTTTGTATGTGCGCTTCGGTGGTCGTAGATAATTCGACGAAAATAGAATCAGTGAATTTTGTGCTGAGCTTTGTCAGTATTAATTCTGGCGTCATATACTTGTGAAGTTGCAGTTCGTATTGCTGAACTTGTTCAGCAGTCAATACATCTCTATATGAATCCTTTCTCTGTAATATACCATAATAACTAATTACTTGGTTATATAGTTGTTTTTCACTATCTTGGCAGCGTAAATGCTGGTTGGGTAACCATTCAATATATTGTTTAATGTTGTCATCGATTAACTCGGCTTGTACCTCTAATGCGCAATTTAATAAATTTGATTTTGCAAGAGATAAAGTCAATAGACAAAAATTAAGAGGTGATATTGTTTTTCCTGTTGTATCTGAAATATATGGTGTGACTTGACCTTTAGCTAACATCTTAGTTTCGAGAAGTATTTCAGTATCCTTTAATAAACCAATCAATTGAGTAACCGTTCTTTCATGGTGTTTATAGGCTTTACAGGAAGGATCGGAAGATATACAAGGAATAACTTTTGTCAGTTCATTAGATAAGCTTTGTATAAATGTATTTATTGATTCTGACTCTTTTGAAGAACACTCATTTTGTTGGTGAGCGCTTTGTGGTTTAGGGCTATTCAATGGACTAACTGCGCTATTAGTTGCACCTTCAAACCCCTTACTTACATCGGCTAATCTTACTCCAATACTTTCTGAAATACTCATTAATGACACCTTATTCATTCTGAAAGAAACGAAACGTTTAGTTGAAACAACTCATAATTCACATATGCTTGGCGATTTTCCAGTTGCGATTTTTAACTTTCATTGGTGAGGCTGATACTAAGACTATTCGAGTCGAGAA
>VSKX01022111.1_pt1 | contig 10955 bp, 9 predicted proteins | sample 4799481 | NCBI WGS metagenome assembly VSKX01 (sample SAMN12179537, study PRJNA552185) | sponge metagenome | biome: deep-sea hydrothermal plumes; feature: spots directly above weak diffusing fluid; material: sea water; isolation source: sponge from the Swan site of a hydrothermal vent ...
AATTACAGGGGCTTACTCTTGAGCAGACTCGTCAGTTAATTACAGGGGCTTACTCTTGAGCAGACTCGTCAGTTAATTACAGGGGGCTTACCCTTGAGCAGACTCGTCAGTTAATTACAGGGGCTTACCCTTGAGCAGACTCGTCGGGGATGATAAGGTCCTTTGCCAGCTGTTTCTTCTTGCCTACAGAAAAATCCAATATTAAATATATAGAATTACGTACATCACATGCGGCTATAGTACATATCTGATACACTAAATTCGATGTCAGAAACTTGGTACCAAAATCAGCTAGCCAACTCTGTAATTGCGCAAATTACTTAACCACCACCTTTGTTTAGAGGCAGATGCTGAAACGACTTTTCTACGCTGCCAGGCAACCCTATGACTCATGGATGAAGCCACACGAGTGTCCCACCCATTATAATAGGTGCGTTGATTGGTGCAAAGTCTTATACTGTGTGGAGGGCATTACGTGGTGTATATAATAGGTATATAATAGGTCACGTGATAACCTGCCTGCAATATAACCACTACTAACCAGGTCTCCATAACAACAACTACACATACACAATCATAGAACACTCGTAGCAACTTTAAAAACACCAACAAAACACACACATTTCTTGCTTGCATTGTTAACACGCTAGGCAACTTAATACACAGGGTATGCAAAGTTGGAAACTATCTATTATTTGCACCTAGGTTAATACATGTCACTGCATCTGACTGGTAACCACAGCTAAAACCACGTACAGCAAGCTAGACGCCCGTTTTGAAAACAACAGAGCATGAATTCCTTGACAGGATTCATCACTGAGCTAGCTAGGATGATTAACTCTAGCAGTCAGAAATAGCATCTGCAGAAGAGAGTATTCAGCAAACGAGAGTGGACAAACACTGCTGGTGCTCTTGAAGTCAGTAACACAGTGGTTAGCTAAATATATCCATGGCTATAATTATTCAGATGGTCGAAGTTAACGCTTGGTACGATAAAAAATCTAGTGAGGCAGACAAATATTTAAATCTCGGACAAGCTTTGTATACAAACACGTATCGTTTGATAATAATCGACAACTGATAAGACACAGGTTCTTGGATAAACACACAACAATTAGACACCCCACATACCTCTAAACAACTTGCTAGCTAGCTACAGTACACATAGTCAAAACCGTGTACATTTTAACGACCCCCCCCAACCTTCTCACCAGATTTTTTCATCTTGACAATCATTTTCCGAGCAGCGTCAGAATTGCCGGTTTTGAGCAGCTGCATAAGTTCTGTAGTTTTCCCCATCTTTGACTGATACGGAAAGCTTGCTCGTTAGTAGCTTATTCTGCATGCACCATAGGCAGTGTCCTGGGTGACTGTACTTCAGCCTGCAGCTGCCGGCAACTTCACTTTGAACGCCCTAGTCTAGGCGTAGACGTACCTATAGTCTAGTAGAATCACTATTAACTCAGAGTACGATGGTATGTGAGTAGTCAAAATCAAGCTAAGGGGCCTTCACGTGACAACCACATGACGCCTCGTGCTAACCGGGAATTCTAAACGGAGTAAATGGCGGGCCGGCTGAAGAAGTCGCTATCTCTCAAGCAAAGAAAGCTTGCTTTCCAGTCCGTCACTACCAACCCTGCACCTCAAATACCCCAAGCCTACCCTATCTGCAAAGCCACTGAACATGCTGAAAGCGCTATTGAGGATTTGGCGCCTGTCAGCTCTTGTAAAAACGACCCTTTGCCAAATGAACTCTATTTCTCCACAGGCCTCTGCAATCTGGGTAACACTTGCTATGTGAACTCTGTGCTACAGGTTTTGCGATTTTGTCCAGGATTTTGTACCAGCGTGATTGATATCGAGTTGACAGGACAGAAGAAAGAAGCTGATGATATTTCTCCCTTGCCCACCACACTCTCTCGTCTGCTCGCTAGAGTAAGCTAGATGCACAAAATGCTAACAAAATCTGGAAGCGCGTACACCTATTATGCTTGAGTTGGTTTTTTTAACAAATGAGACAGTCTTAGGCACATGATGATTATGCTAGCGTACACTATTATGCTATAGTGTACACCTATTTGTGCTATAGTGTACACCAATTATGCTATAGCGTACACCTATTATGCTATAGTGTACACCAATTATGCTAGCCTACACCAAGTCTATTCCTGCGTAAAGTCACGTGACAACACCCCCACAGAGCGACGCGTTTGCGTGTATTGTGAACCTGCCTTAAGAATTGTTTTCAAGAGATGATTTATCAATTGTTATTTGTCTGTCTAGATTTTATTCTTCGTCCACTCTTGTTATAATTATTGTTATTAAATTGTATAAATATTTTTTTCTGCAGCTTTGGCAGAGGATGATTGACAAGGAACAAACTATCTCTAAGCCCTCCAATAAAGTGAGCACTCTCAGTCCGACTAAACCGGACAGATTTCTAGCTAAACTGAGGTAACAGCAGCACTTGTCGGTTTTAATTTATGTAACGAGACAGTATATTTACTTACCTACTGCATTTATTCTATGTTTTTGAGCATGGAAAAACTTTGCACGTTTTAGCAAAAACTTGAAGAAAGAGTGAAAGCATTTAGCAAACACCGTTGTTGCTCATACTATAGAAATAAATGGTCGTCCTTCTTTGCGAGTAGGAACTATTTCCAAAGTTCGCAAAAGTAAATCAAACGCAAAGCAGTGTGTAGGTATAGGTATACAGTATTGCATACTCCACAGGATATAGCTGTGTACGAAGGCTGAGTTCATTTTTGATTTCCTCCTTTGCAGAGAAGAGAATCCATTGTTCAACAACAGAGCACAACACGACGCTCAAGAAATGCTCAGATTCCTACTCTCCAATCTACACGAGACATACGCATCTCATGAAGGCCCTCCCACAAACTCACACGTCGACACAAACCCTAAACCAGCCCCTCCATTAAAACAGCCACCTCAAACAAATGGTACTCTGAAATCTATTCCTGACAAGCGAAAATTACCTACACGACACCGTTCCAGCAAATACGCCAAACTCAACTCTGGCAAAGGAAAGAGGACGCGAACTTTAAATTCGTTTTTCTGTCCTTCAACAATAACTAACTCACCCCCTGTAGCAGTCACAGAAGAAAGTAGAAAACCCTGTCAACTGATATCAAGTACTTTCCAGGGTTACCTTGCGTACGAAACACACTGCTTCGAATGTGAGAACACAACGAGACGATCTGAGACTTTCTTGGATATCAGCGTTCCCGTTTCAACCGTTGGATTTCCAGGGTTTCCCCCTATCTCAAGTCCAATAAAGACGTCTTCGTTGATTGGTGCATCAGTAGTGGGTCCGTACTCTCTCTCCTGGTGTCTGTCACAGTTTGCGCTCAGAGAAAAACTTCGCGGTGACAATAAATATCATTGCGACGAATGTGGCCGACTTACCGAGGCAGAACGAAGTCTATTGTTTAGCGAGTTACCGACAGTTATGACGGTTCATTTGAACCGATTCGTAGCCCAAGCATGGGGCCACTCTTCTAGCGTAACAGTGAGCAAGATTGGCGGCAACGTGGCGGTTCCATTGGCCCTCAATTTCAAGCCGTGGACAACCGAAGACTGCAAAGGACGCGATAAGATGTACACACTGTTTGCGATTGTATTCCATTCTGGCTCGTCGTGCACCAGTGGTCACTATACAGCGTGTGTCCGGGCGTTGGAAACTGTCAAAGAGACTGGTGACAAGAAAGACACTAAACAATATCGTAACTCCTGGCTGTATTTTGACGATGAAATTGTGGAGCTGTTGTCTCAAAAAGAACTGTGTGCGATGATTTCTCCTTTGTCTGATTTTAGCTCAACTGCTTATATTTTGTTCTACGTGTGTCAATAAATATATTCTAGTTTTTTAATTTATGATGTCTTCTTTTATCTGCTTCTACTAATAATCGAACCCCCCTAGCTCAGCCACGCCCTCTTTTTTTCTCACTAAAACGATCGAGCCCCTCCCCCATTTTGCACAAAGAAGATGGGTACAAACGAAGGCTGGCCTGAGGCGTTCGGTTTTTCCGTGAATGGTGAGTCTCCAGTGGTCATTAGCGAGGTGGAGGAGGGAGGCTCAGCCCAGCAGGCGGGCCTGCAACCTGGGGACGCCATTATAGAGCTGGACGGAGTGTGTGTGGAGAAATGGTCCAGACTGCAGGTTAGTACAGTCTGTTCACCTGGTCCCCGATGTAAAATGTACACTCACTGATAAGTGATCTTTTGACTGGCTAATCCTACAATAGACGCGGGGTTTAATTAGAAACAGACAGATACTTGAAATACTAGAAATTCTAGAAATAGTAAAATTCATATCAAAGCATGGCCAAGATACAGTGCAAAAACGGAGAACTAGGTGAACGTTAATAGACTTTAGAAAGTTGGCCTGATTATGATACCTGTAGATCATGCTCCTAGCATGCTACATGATTGTGTTAACTGTAAAAAACTTGCATTAGACAGGCAGTCCGTAGTTCCGAATAACTATAAAATGCTCGTACTAGCTAGTCTAGCTATTTGTGACAAGCTCTAGGAAAAGGGTCTAGTTCGTGCACATGTAACTAAGTGAGAGATCATTGCCTCAGCTACGTAATGAAACCTCCCCTACCTCAATAGCGTCATCTTAGCCAAAGTTATGACTGCACAAACATCGGTCATCTAGCTACTTTGATGTTGTTTTTGTTAGCATTTTTTCAGTGATATCTGCACAAATGGGACCCTTTTCTCCCAGAGCCTGTCATATTTAATCAGGAGTAGCTCAGTTAAGGCTCGTTTAAATTTTAATAGCTATAGCTAGACTAGATGTATATATGTCAACAATTTTGAGTATTTATTTTTGTTGCATTATGAATTGTGCAAAAAGCCATCACTGAAAGAAACTGAAAGAGTCTATTTTTGTTTTGTTCTCTTTCTTCCAATGACTCCAGGTGTTGGACCTTGCTCGCAGTGCCAGCAAGGTACCACCCAGTTTGGTGGTCATGTCGCGAGTGAGACAGTTCTCCATACCCAGAGACGAGGAGGGTTGTTTTGGACTCACGTTCAGAGGGAATTCCCCCGTGTTTGTACGCTCTGTCGACTATCCTAGTTCGGCTCGGACTGCTGGGGTCCGATCTGGTGACCTCCTGTTAGAGGTCAACTGGGAGAACGTCAGGTACACCAAACAGTTGTATGAGAAACACTATTTATGTGAGAACAAAGTTATTAGAAAGATATCTTCAGTCGCTACAAGTAATCGATTCATAGCTTAATTATGGAAGGACAACCTTTCAAATCTGCCAATATTACATCATAGCTTGCAAGGGCCATCAAATTTAAACTTTATATTTTTGCCACACTGCCAAATTAAACGACGTACTATCTATCTATATTTCTGACTATACTTGTAGCTAAAGTCTATTTGCGTTCACCTGGTCCCCAGAAGTAAAATGTACACTATAATTATTATTCACCGATAAAACAAAGTGATATTTTGACTGGCTAATCCTACAAAAATTTTGAAGCTATAGTTAGATGCGGGGTTTCATCGGAAACAGAATGATACTGTAGAAATACTAGAATTCATCGAAGTATGACCAAGATACAGTGCAAAAACGGAGGACCAGGTGAACGCAAATAGACTTTAGTTAGCTCCAAAGATGTCAAATCATGTGCTCTACAATGTATTTGGAAGTTTCACTGCTTAAAAAAATTGTGTTGTGCAACTTCAACAGATATTGCTCCAAGGTAGAGGTATTGAAGAGCATACAGGCCAGCAAACGTGTTCTTCACCTGATGGTAGTGACAGGGGGACTGGGAACAACACCTCGTTCTCCTCTACTCTCTGCTAACATTCGCAGTCCGGTAATGGGTGTGTCAGGGGGTGTGGCTAGCAAGAAAACGACGGAAGCACAGACAAATAAAGCACGAATATTCCATAGCAAGGTACACATGCAGCAAACAGATAAACGCTTTTGTGAGCCTCTCTGCACAGTTTTGATTTGTGAAGTGAGATACTGATAATGCTCCTGTGTTTTGTGCCTTAATTGTTAATTGAGTAAAACTTGAAGAAAAGAGCAAAAAACTTTGCCCTTTATTTTTTCAAGTACTTAGTGATCAATGTTGCTCAAATTTTTATAAGTAGAAATGATTCATAAACTTCACAAATGAAAGTGAATCAAACATAGTAGCAAAAAAATTATAAAATTATAGCTATAATAATAGTGTCACATGATTGTGACATGACCACTGTTCCGGTTAATAGGTCAACTACTATTTAATGAACGATGATCAGAAGAAAGTTCATCTCCTCACATTGTTGCGACTCTACTCCAAAGACAGAGATATTGACAGCCTAGGCCACTCACTAGATCTGCTACTAGACACGCCCATCCAGAGAAGACTCCTCCCACACATAAGGTGCGACCAATCTGATTGCAGCCTGTCACAATATAACTCACTCTCACACAGAGCGTTTATTTTATCGTCTCATCACAAACGGTTTGATATGCTTGTGTCGTATGCTCCTGACCACGCCCCTTTTGGCCGTCGTGGGTCATGTGACCCTGACCACGCCCCTTCTGGCCGCCGCGGGTCATGTGACCTTGGTTCCCCCACTAGATCACTCTCCATGACAAGGTGTGTGCGTGTTGCCTAGAGCATTGCTATAGCAATCCTTCTCTCTGTACTGTAGGGATGATGCACCGTGGCGCTCCAGTTTGCCTAACCTAGCAGCAGCTGGAGAGAGGTAAGGTTGGTATATAATATGACCCTAGCGTCAATGCTGATGTTACGCTGGAATTCTAAATGAGCATTTTCTGACGTTAGACGCTACGTCGGGTCCAGCATCATATTATAAACCAGGCTTTATGACTTGTATCCCATTCATACTGCACTCCAGAACTGTTCCAGCTTTTTAGGGTGGCAGTGTAAACGATCAATTCAGCGAAACAGTTCTGAAAAAAATTGTTTTCTGAATAGATTCTATTCCAGAACTGTTTTTGAAACAGTTCTGCATTGTGAATGTGCAATCAGTAGCATACAGTCGCTGTACAACAGACAAACATATTATAAATCTATACAATGAAAGTGGGCACTCTTCTAGCAGACAGAGGCCTTTGTTTCAAGTGTGTCAGAGAGCTTACTCCATCAACAAACAAGTAGCTAGACTAGACTTATTGTTTCATTGAGAACAAACTGAAGGAGTGAAAACTTTGACCATGCAAAATACTTTGTCTCTAGTAAATTACCAGACTATACTAACCTTGTGCTCCTCCCCTGTGTCAGAGTGGTGCGTGTGGCACGAGGTGGAGGAGGCTTTGGCCTTACTCTTAGTGGTAACTGTCCTGTCTTTATTCGCTCGGTGGATCCAGGAGGTGTGGCCTCCCGAGCAGGACTCGTCCCAGGGGACAGAATACTCAAACTCAATGGACTGGACATTAGGTGAGCTATGAGTAGGTATAATTATAAGCTTTCTGTTACATATACACAGCATGTCAAATTAATTTAAGTAGAGCCCTTGTTTTCTTGTTATAACTTGGCCATCACAACCAGTTTTTCTATTCTTTTTCTTGCACAAGTAGTCAACAGCTCTTTTACCTATTGCCTCACAATGAGGTGATATTACGTACCAGTCCAAAGTTAGCTGCATTTTTTGCCACTTTCTGTCTACTTACTGAGATCAACTCCAAATCAATTTGACCTTAGTTTGCTACTATACAGTATTGTACATGAACATAGTTATCAATCTTTTAATGAATGTAACTCGAGTTATGGTCATCTAAATTCACTTACAAGAAGTTCTATAAGATAATAAATAGCCCACAGGTTTTTTGCAAAATTGGCTGAAAATTGAACCTCAATTAAAGTACACATTGTTTAGCAGTATTCATTTATTTGGACCAACAGAACTTGAGTGCTCCGATGACAAATAATTATTTTTCCTCCTCCAGAAACTCCACCCACTCTCACGTTGTACGCCTCCTGAGGGGAAGTGGAACATATCCCACACTAGTAGTGACCTCACCAGCATCACTGGGGACAGCAGCCGGGTCCGCTGTACCCATTGCGACCATCAGACAGAACTCACAGGCCCTCAAAGACAAGGTCATTGTGTATTAGTTGAAGAACCAAGGTGGATCTAGGGGTAGCAGCCGGTTCGAACAGTCAGTGGTCAAGTCAACACTGGTTAATGCAACCAAACCTTGACTATATAAGGCTGCTTTGGGCAGACTGACTACTAACCCAACCCTAATCCTGACCATAAGCAGCTTATAATTATGCAGGGTTGTGGTCAAACCGTGCGTATCTAGTGGGAATACAGGGCTCATCCCTCCTCCTGAAGCTAACTTTCTAAGGCTTTATGCTATTGTAATCGTACTACTTGCTGCTGTCTGTAGACTCTCATTGTAAGATGAGTGCTTGCCTACGCTAAGCTAGTTGAGCAGTTTGCATGCACCATGGCTAAAATTTCAGCTCGCGTTCGCAGTCTTTCCTCCCCTCACCCCCTCCCTTCTCACAACTCTGCATCTGGCCCTGAGAACGTCTTTACTAGGATAAATCACAATAGTTAAAGCATCCTCTCTTTGGAGGTTTTACTGATTAAAGGCATCTCTGCACTCATTGACATTAAATCAATCATTCATGGAAAAACTGACATTTCGTCGATTTACGAAGAAGAGCCATAATTAGAGCTAACTCCAAAAAATCTCCTCTCTTTTACTGTGCTTTTGTGTTTCAGATGGCGCAAGTTTTAGGAGCTGATGAGCGACAAAGCGTGTTTGAGAAGCTAGGACGATTCTCTCGTAACCAGTGAGTCATGTGACAGTCACATGACTTGTCACGGTTGATATTTTCTGCCGACAGGGACCTTCAAGATCTGGTGGACGGGTTGGGGAACGTCCTCACGGATAGCAACAAGATGGTCCTCTTCCACTATGTCTGTCAGTTGTTGCCAGGGGAAGCACAAATTGAGTTTGACAGAATTGCAGCTGCAATGCTCTCGGGAGGTAAGTACAGCAAAAATGTGAAACTGAGGTAACCTAATTTTAGGTTAAATTTAACCCAGTACAGCTTTAGTGTCTACACAATTTTAAAGTGTGCATGAAGCAGAAAAATATATTGGTTATGAGTGATCTCCGAAATAATATTTGACATGATTATTGCAAGCCATGCATAGTTTTAGGCCTATACCATTGAAGGCTTGAACTTTTGTTGAATTGCAAGAGGTAACCAGATATTACTTTTGTGCAATAGCAATGCGAATGCTCAACACTCACGCAATTTTCACAGATAATATAATCTCTATTTCATACGGCTAAGAAATCCACGAATTTGTCAACACAAAATATTTGATCATTCATCCTTGTTGATGGTTGATTGTTTCTGCAGATGTTCCTCAATCGTCCAACAAGGGTGGAGCACGGTCATTAGGCACTGTACAGCCTGGTGGGCAATCACATGACCTGCTTCACATATCACATGACATGTCAGAGGGGGAACTACATGATACAGCCATAGGCGTCCGTACAACTCAAAGTACAGTCCCTAGTAGTAGCCAAGGAATTGTTCAACCAGCCAAACATAAAAAAGAGAGCTCTATCCAAGGTACGTATAGTCTGTGCCCCCAATCTGCATACAGTAGCTATATAAGCAATGTATGATTATTATGCGTTGGTGCGCATGTGCAAGCGAGGTATACGATGCTTTGTTTGTTTTGTTTGTTTGTTATAATTTGTATAAAATACGACAGTATTGATAGTAACTGAGTTGCATGCAGTGTTTGTTAGATAGCTAAATGTCAACAGCTAGCTGCATGTATCTGCTACGTACGTATATTGAGATTATTATATTGTTGCATGCACGGCTGTTTTCTGCAGAAGCTGTCAAGAAACTATCATCAAATGGAGTGGCAAATATCTCTACTATCTCCACACCAGGGGGAACTCCCCTCCCTCCTAACCCACCCCCTACACCTAACATGGGAGTAGGGGGTGTCCCCATCCCCCCACCACCTCCTCCCCCGGGGGCCCCCGGTCAGACGGCCAAACTCAAGAGAGTCAACTGGGAGAAACTGCACGGGACAGAGGGCACAATATGGAGTGAGGTACAGCTACATGCACACATGCAGTATATATATATATATAGCATTAGCAATGGTACACAGCTACCGGCATGCATGCATGTACACAGTGTTGCAATAGCAATATGGAGTGAGGTACAGCTACATGCATGCATGTACATGCACAGTGTAGAAAACATTGCATGCATACGCAGCAGTAAAAAAAAAACCTAAAAATTATGCTTTTGCTGGCATATAGCTAGCTAGCCAACAGCTAGCTGGATTTTGTGCATTTTAAGCTGAATTATTATGTCTCAGGAAATCATTTCTTTTGCTATGATTGCAGTACAGTTAATTCCAGATACAACTAACTCGTTTTAAGCGAATTTATGCCTATAATATAACGAATGCACCATTGAATCCCATTTTATTCCCTGCACTTTGAACTTCTGGTATCCGTCATGGAGATATCAATTTGTGTATAAGGAGTCGACTGTATAATTAATTGTAGTTAAGTGTTTTGGAGGATACTCTGGAATATTTTGAACTGGAGAAACAGTTTGCCAGTGGTAAGCCAAAGGAAGCAGTGGGCAAGGGGAAGAAGAAACAACCCACTATCTTAGACCCTAGGAAGGCCTACAATATCTGTGAGTATACACCCTTACACCCTCTGACACCATGCATCACACCCTCCGACACCATGCATCACACCCTCCGACACCATGCATCACACCCTCCGACACCATGCATCACACTCTCACTTGTAGCCATTTTGTTGGGGCATTTGAAGCTTCCTTTTGAGAAGATTAAAGAGGCTGTTCTGAGATGTGATGAGAGCGTCCTATCAGAGCAGCACCTCCAACAACTGGAGGCATTTGCTCCAGACAAAACAGAGGTTCGT
>VSKX01094932.1_pt1 | contig 10955 bp, 9 predicted proteins | sample 4799481 | NCBI WGS metagenome assembly VSKX01 (sample SAMN12179537, study PRJNA552185) | sponge metagenome | biome: deep-sea hydrothermal plumes; feature: spots directly above weak diffusing fluid; material: sea water; isolation source: sponge from the Swan site of a hydrothermal vent ...
AAAATTTCGTGAGTGTTTTCTGTAACAAGGATTGCCCACAATACGGTATCCTCACGTCACCTTGGGTTACAATCAACATTCTCCTACAGAAAATGGCCAGACTAATGGAGATGGTGAACAGCATGTGAAAGAGAGAGTAGAAGCACTCACACTAGATGCAAACCTCAAACGAGAAACAATGAGAGCATCTATACTAACGGAAGAGCTCCTGAAAAACTCTCTCACTAAGAGCAATTACAAGTCAACGGACCACGTGTGTTTGTATTTAGCTCTGTGCGAGAGATACAAGGATCACCTTGTAATAAAGCACTCGCTCATTGCACTGAGTCCGGAGAATGCTGTGTGCTTCTGTGACAAGTGTGCGGCCGGGAAGCCCATGGTGAGGATTGCTGGCAGTCCTCCTCAACAGTACTCACTCCCACTGGGCTGGTGTCAGTTCATTCACAAGTAAGTTATAGCAATCACCTTTATACTCTACAGTAACTACTTCTTATGTTGTGACGCAACCTTTTGATGGTACTTTGCACGTGGCCTATCCCTAGTCTCGCGAGCAGACGTGTGGCAGGGGAGAGGAAACGTCTGGTCACTATTGCACTGTTTCCGTGGCCCTTGCCGGAATGTTGACAGTACCAATCAGATTTTACTACGGTTTTAGTGGGTGTAACACCCCGTAGCCAGCGCTATATTGCGACATGTGGTCTGTGTCGTCGAGTGACATGTTGGAACGAGACTGTGGTTAATTAACTAAATTGACTACATTCCTCAGTGCCACGGAAACAGTGCAATAGTGACCAGACATTCCCTCTCCCCTGCCACACATCTGCTCGCGAGACTAACCTGTCCCATGGATTCTTTGGGTGACTGTCCCCTTTTATTGGCTCATATTTATATACAAGTAGTTTTTTGCTAGGTAGAATACTGTGTACCTCTAGTGGAAAGAGCTTCCTCTAAGCTCTAATTAAACACTTCAATGTGTTTATACGTACGAATAGCAAAAATTCTCACAATGAATGCTATGATTATGACAATACACACACAATAGCGAACTGTTGCATGCTCCTGTACAATTATTTTTCTTTGGAGCTGTTAATAATGTGTTGCAGGTCACAGACGCACAAGTTCTCCCAGCGTTTCTCTGCTCACTGGCACATTGGCTATTGCTGCATTCCGTCGTCCAGAGTGGGTGGAGTATTTAAGACGGGGCAGCTGCTTCACTCTCATTCAACAGGGAAGGTTGTCCTCAGTCCAGACATTGGCTCAGCATGTAGGGTCACGTCCATTGCACCACAGATGTAAGCACCGTAGAGTTGCTTTTTATATTGGCTCTACACAATAACAGACTACGTATGGCCTCCATTTAGTGGGAGTGCATGGGGATACCAAAAAAATTAATTGTGCACAGGATATTAGTTAATAGAAAACTTGCTGCTGCATGCTAATTAATGTAACAGTAGGAGGATATTATTGTACACGCAAATTTGCACCACATAACATTTTCCTGCTACATTGTATCTCTTTATATATTAAATTATGTAGGTACCACGACAAGACGGTGGATCAACACTTCAGAGCTCACACTGTGTTCCAGGTGTTTATTCAGCCGGGTACGTACAGTGTAGAGGTGGCCAACAGCCCTACTTCTGCCACCTCACCTCTCAACACACAGTTAGAGTGGCACGTCTCAGAGAGGACTTACATTATTCACTCACTCCTCGTGCAACTAGTGCCTTAGCTACCTTATATACTAGCTACACATACCAGACTCTACACAGACCAGCACACAGCTATACTTTAATTAGACATGTACATGTAATAAGTTATGCATTATTTTTTTATGACATCTATCTGATATTTTAATTTGTGCCGCCATAAACCAATAATTTGCTGGGTAACTGAGTGCCAAGATTTATATACTCAGCTATATTATCAGTGTTCGTGAATGGCTTTCAAAGTGCATGCTTCATAGAACACATTTAATAATTTAGTTGTGTACAGTACAGACAATTTACATGTCTATATTAATAATTCCGTATCAACATGAAAAAAATTTAACAATAGAAATAGAAAACATATAATTATACATAGCTCTATATAGCTAATGTATGAGAAACAGTTCACAGTTCGCTACTAGCAAAAGTTTTAAACTTGCTCAAAATCTTCACTCTATCCACGACTCCTATTCCAATCTCTTTGAACACATTTTTCATTAGTGTAGCCTCAGTGTTCATTATCATGTCACCGTCAATCTGGCTCTTCTCAAAATGTTCGATGTACTTGTCAAATTTATTCTCTCTCAGAAACCTCAGCACTACAGATATGGGCAGGCGTGGTTCCGAGTCTTGTAATTGCCGTGGAAACAGAGTCATGATATGAAGACAGTCGAGAGGTGAAGCCACTCCAAGCTCATTTAGGAATTCACAATCTGCTTCCAACAAAACATCTCCTCCGACATCGTTCTCTGCAAACGCCTCTCTGTACTTGTCAAGATGGATGCTAGCGAGGAAGTCTCCTACATCCTTCGGTGTAAAGGTCCTAGCACGAGGAGCCAGCTCCTCATTGTCTGCATACAGAGACAGTAATAATATGTGCATGCAGCAAACCGACTGAGCAGTATAAACATTGTCATGTGCATACACAGCTAGCTACATGCATGTACACATATATTTACCTCTTTTCATAATGCTCTGCGCCATTGACATTATCTTCTTCTGAAAATCAGGATCTTCTTGGAACCTTGATCTCACTGTATACAGGCAACAAGTACGCAACATCACTTACGTATGTAGGTGGCTATAATCTAACAAGCATAACAGTTCGTGGTATTCCAATGGCCTCCTTAGCCAGAGTCACACATACATGGTCTCTAGTAAAGGCCAACAGACATCTTTTTATTGTACATGCACTTGAATACTTAGTAGAATACCATATTCTGAGGTCAAATTGATTTGAGTTGAGCCCTCGTTTTCTTGTTATAAGTTCAACCATTTTTTCTATTTACCGTATTTCCTTACTTAGAAGCCGCCCCTAAATAATTGCCGGGTGCTTAATTTGGGACTTAATTCAATACACGCCGGTCTTGAATATGACGCCTACTAAAAAATCCCGGGAAAGAAATAGACGCCCGGCTTCTATTTAAGGAAATACGGTCTTGTACAGCTCTTTTTAAATGAGGTGATTACCTACCAGTCAAAACTCAGCTGCATTCTGAACCACTTCTTGTCTATTGCCTGGGCTCAACTCATATCAATTTGACCTTAGTATGATTTGTAGCTATACACCTGTCACTTGGTGTGTTACGGTAGATATTCATATCATGTGTACTCTATACGTGGTGGTACATACACATTTTCTCTGAACTCACGTGCCAAGTCCTCTTCTTTTGGTTGTGAGGGTGGTGTGCCGGACACCTCCTCCAGATCAGAATCCTCCTCCTCGTCCGTTGACTGAGCCAGGTCGTACGAATGTGTCACCTGCGATTGACCCACACTCTCCACAACTACTGCAAATGAGTCCTCCTCTACTGCAGCCAGATCTATACCAAACGCGTCATCAATCACCTCCTCTGGTCTGTCCTCGCTCTCAAGATCGGCCATGAAGAGATCGTCTTCACTGCCGTACTCTGACTGGTCTTCAAAACCGTAGCGACCGGTCGAGGGGTCGAAAATGAACTCTCCTTCCCCGTATGTTTCTTCACGTAGATGAGGCAGTCGATCGTTCCACAGATCTGCCACAAATTCTGACCAGTGGTTGCCCTCAGTCTGGTAGTCAGTGCCTCTTGCTACCTCAGCCCGCAACTTTATCAATAGTCTGCACAGTGTTTAGACATGTAATAACACCATGCACACGGGTTAGTAAAGTTCAGTACAGTAGCTTTGTAGTCAGGGTTTTGGGCTACATATTACTAATCTATTGACTTAAAAGCAAACCAACTGTTAGAAGGTAAAACAGCTAACATTGCTGACATTCGACACACTGACTGGTCTCACCTTCTCAGAGCTAGTCTGATGTGTACATAGTGTTGCAGTACAACTGTAGGGGGAATGAGAGGAGGGAGTTTGTCATCCTCCTCAATCAGATGGAAGTTCCTGAAGTACTCGACAATGGGCACCTGTACAGATTTAAACTTATGCACACACTCGAAGATCATACGGAGCGAATGAGATAATTATAACGTGTGTACATTACGTAAAAAAAATACAGTATGTATGGTTGGTAAATTCTGAGGGGATTATGGTTTGGTCATTGAGCATGCAGTACAAAAATTTAGAACCCAGTTTTGAACATGGGTGGGTGTGTAGCTCACCGCGAAGTTAATAACCCTCCAGAAAATTATAATAAAGCAATCTGTCTAATTCAGCAACATTGTGCGAAAATTTAATCCCTCGAAATTTAACAACCACACATTAGTTGACTTGTCTAGGATAATGTTCCTATAAGTCAATCTGACATGGACTTTTTACTTTTTATCACTAAAACACCAATTCTATATGACAAGAATGTACTGACATACTACTAGCTACAACAGTACACACATGGGCTCAATACAAATTCAATCACTAGAATGTCGAGGACTCACTCTTGTTGCTTGTTTGTTGACAGTTTTAGTAATGTCTCCCTCAGAATGTTTGAGCACCTCAATCATCTGCTTCACCTCTGACTCGAGCTCCCTAGTTGTCCCAGTCCACTTATCCCGCAACTCCAACTCAATGAATGTCAGGTTCTCTTCGGAGAGATGAACCTTTATAGTTAGAGGTAGGTTGCAGAAATCGTACACGCCGTTGTCTACCCAGTGTACAAAGCGTTGGAAGCATGCATAGACAGAGGGCAGTGGTATATCGATGAGACAAACTAGTTGGGAGTGTTTGAGAGAGTTTGGTGTGATGCCAATTTCATGGAGCACTTTCTGAGGGTCGCTAAGGTGCTCATAAACGTATTCCATCATGAATTGAGGAAGACTGAGTTTGTTCAGGTCCTCTTCATCATCGTTCATTAGGTGAGCGTCCTCCATTATCACCTGACCAACAGAACAAGCACAACATAAATATATGATCAAACGAGTACTAAAGTATGTAACCATTGGAAAATCTGTCTGTTGGCCTGGGCATAACGTCATGTTCAACCCTTTCACCTTTAAAGGTGGGTTTACAATATAATGCAACATGAGCTCTGTGGGGGGTTTACTGACTGACTGACTGACTTGCATCAAACTTGCGTCCGGAAACGGGCTTTTGTGCCATATTTGAACATGCCTTTATTGTATGCACGTATGTCTTAAAACTATCTAAGATTAATGTATTGCGTTGACAAATATCAGCGTTATTACAGAGTCAGATAACTTTTCTCGGTGAAGTCCACTCATATATATACGTACGTAAGATACAGTAACAGTATCACTCTTCCCTCTCACCTTAACCAAGTGCCCGCACGCCGTACGAAGAGCCGTGATGATGTCAATGAGATTGTTGTAGCCACAAGAATGAAACTCATACTCTAGACGCTTGTTGAGGTTGACAGAGAGGGGCATCTTGTACTCATCTGGCAGACGGAAACCAATCTCCTCCAAATCAATTGTAGCACGAATTACACTGTTCAAAGGTGATTGAGAGAACAAGTTAACTTCGAGTTTTGAGCAGTTGTAATGTAACCAACATTCAGTAATGGTAGCTATATGCATTGTCAGCCAATTTTTTTTATACATACACATGGAAATTTGTCAGAACACATAAAAGGGATTAGATCATCATGCAGGGTTTCATACAGTGAGGGAAGGGAGTGAATATTCTCCTTTACTCTCTTTCCTCCCTCCCCTTAACAATCATGATGTCATAATTAATGAAGTAGACTTGTAGTATGTATCTATTAGAATGGGTCATCGTAAAAAAAAGCTGGATATTGACCCTAACTTCTCGATAAAACCCTGATTATAAAACCCTGATTAGTGGTAAAAATACTTTAAAAAGTGAGCCGTGCATTGAGTTTTAAGAGCCTATATCTCAATTATTTTTTGAAAGCTCATCAAAACTCTATAGGATGAATATGTGTTCAGCTCAAAAAGCTCTCAGAGTTAGCGACTAAAACATGTGATTATATATCTATCTAGAGTGTGCAGACTTTTCAGAAACATAAAAAGGACTGTGGACCAGACCATTAACAATGACAACCTGAAGTAGAAAGCTTCAGAAAAAAATTCGATAAAGGTACCCTAGCAGCAATCCTATTGCACCCAAGCTACAGATAGAATTGTAAAGTGTGTGTGTGTGTGTGTGTGCAAAGACACTCACTCATCAGGAACGGACACGTCACGATTGTTGCTCTGCTTGAACCGAAAGAGAGTCCGAATGGACGAGGGAGACTCAATCAGTGGCTTGCCAGCATTGAACAATCGCACCAGATCCTCCTCAAGATGCTTCAGTTTGAACTCAGGCTCAGCGTGTGTTAACAGAGGTGAGAAAGACATGTTTGGACCTTGAGTGACAGAGTCGGATGACCTGAATCGTGGTGGCTCGTGACGACTGCGAATCACTTGCAGCAAGCTGCTCACTCCATGCAGTCTGAGGAGAGGTTAATTTAACTTATCTCTTATAAGTACGTACACGTAGTACAAGCAAGTACAGTAGCTACATTATATTACTGGTGTATATACTATTATATACATGTAATTTTTGCGAAACACTTAAAAGTATTTGTGGATGAAAATTTCAAGAATGCAACGAGTTTTCCATTGCTCCTGGCCATACCCAACAATTCAGCGAAGTTTATTTCGTAAATTCTCCCCAAATTATGTGTATACTTACCATTTTTACTGGCATTTTAAGCATTTTAAGCTGTTATTGGGATGTTATCAACCTAGTCATATCGTATAAGCTAATAATCCATCACGGCACTGACCTGGTGAAACTGCCAACAATACAGTTCTTCTCTGTGACCTCAGTGGGGAGGACCTTGGGTGGCTGCTCTGGCAGCAGTCTCGTGAGGTGCAGTTGCTTCTGAGAGTATACTATGTTGTAGAGGTTCTCTATAGCCAGGTTGTGTGTGTCCACAATGTCTGCTATCACCGTGAACAACCAGTCATTGCCTTGCTCCTCCTCCTCAACATCTGACAGGGGGTGGGTGGGTATAGAATAAGACATGTACATAAGTCTAAAAGGATATAGACATGCAGCAGGGATCGTAGCTAATACATAGCACATGTAGGTAGCTACGTATATGCAGTGGCAACCATAAGATTCTAATGTGCAGTAGTCCAGTGAATCAGTAACTATCACATCTACCGACTAAGCAGAGCTTATAGCATACATGCAGCCAGTATGACACTGGAGCTTACGTTGAGTCAGTAGTATACGAGTTGCGTAGGGTCGAATAGAACATTATACATGCAGTGTTAGGTTACGTACGTTGCATCGTATTGCAAACCACGTTTAAGTATACTAACAAACAACCACTGACACACAAGAAGAGCTACTACCCAGACCCCACCGGCCACCTACTCACCAGTGAGGAAGTGAAGGATGGGCACGTCGTCAGCAATGGTGTATATCCTGTTACCCTGTTTGAGAGCAGCACACGCCCCTGCCCCAATGGCACCTCCGATGAGCTCCACGTACTCGTTATATCCCTTCTTGACTCTCTCATAGAGTGCAGTGATGTACTCTCCCATGGGTGAGCCATACCTCTTGGCAGCCAGCTGTACCACACGGAGAATAGTCACCGTGGCAGTACGCTCATATGTCACCAGGTGAGCTGTACATAGAGAAAGAAGCATGCAGTCACTTACATCACATACACACACATACAGTGATTGTTTAACCATGTAACACACAGTGACATTGTAGAATATACAGTTCACCCAACACCACTTGTAATACGGTTCATTATAGTACCGTAACACTCTAAATAAGGCACCAGCCAGCCTCGTTAGGACACCTACTTTCCAATGCCCATAAAATACTAATTTTGTACATTATTTACGGTTAGCTATATATACGCACTGTAGACTATACAGTACACCAGAAGTAACATACGTACATAGCTCAGTGTGTAGCCATCTGTAGAACTCGACCAGGTCAGGTAGCAAGAGTCCTCCAGCCTGAAGTCTACGCCAGCCCTGGGCAAACTCTGAGAGTCCCCTTAACTCACCACCCTCAGAATGTTGCTCCAGCTCTCCATAGCTCACAATACGATGTACGAAGTCAGCTTCAGACGGGAAGTGAGGATAATGCACACCCAGATATCTGCAAGGAGGGTTGTCACACATGCACACGCACGCACGCACGCACACACACACACACACACACACACACACACACACACACACGCACACACACGCACACCAATTTCAGGCTAGGTTTTTTTTTATTGTGGACTCACCGTAGTTTAGCAAAGAGCTTATTCTGCCAGAGGTTCGAGTAATTGGCAAACTATAGAAACAAATTGAAATTGAATGGATAATTATTATAATAGCTAGTGCTCAAAGTCAATGTACGCACGCACAACTAACAACTAACAACTCACGTCCTGAAACTCTAGAACGATTGTTTCTCACCTTGTCCTGCAGCTTGTCCCTGGTGGGCTGATAGACATGGCAATGCCACAGTCGTTCGTAGTCATCCAGCTCCTCTCTAGTCTGGAAGATACCTCGTACTGAGTCCTTCACTAGCCCGCCAGACTCTAACAGCTGGGGAGAGAGGAGTGCCTCACGAGGGCCATTGATCATCTGGAGAGTGAGAGAAAGGGGGGTTAAACACACTATATGGAGGAATGCATGGTCAAGTGTAGCTACAAAACTACAGTCAGAATGTGTCACACTCCCTTTTCTAACTAGTTGTTGGCTAGCCTTCTCTGCAGGCCTCTATCTAAAGGAAGGAGATGAAATAGGGCTATATAGCTAGGCTAGCTGTTGACGTACATGATCGTATGTAAACTGGTAAATACAGTTACTGTTTTTCTGGGTTAATAGCATTGGGTACTAATCAGTAGCTGCACTCACACGTATTTCTATATAGTCGACTATAACACACACTTCAACAGTGACTAATGCGTAAAGTAAACGACTGTATTGTCACACGGACTGACCACCTCATGGAAGGTCTTGAGACACCTGTTCACAAAGAACGTTCTCTCTTCCTCTGTCAGTCCCAGATTGTTCCTCAAGTGTTGCCACACAGTTCTTAGTTGAGAGACACAGTAGTGACGCACACTCTGCCAGTCAGAGATAATGGGGCCGTGTATTTTAGCGTCTGCGTCCGGTAGCGTGAGCAGTGACATTGTGAAAGCTCCAAAGTTAGCCCAGAGGAGGAGGTAGAGAGAGTGGAGTGTGTATGTGCCTCGGCCAGCATGCTTGGTGTAGTCTGAGCGTCCAAACTCTCCGTCTGCTGTTAGCTCCACCCCACAGTCGTACAGTAGCCCCTCAGGGTTGATCTTGGAGTTGTACTACGTACACATACACATGCATGCAGGAAGTCAAACATCAAAACATTTATTCTGATATCTAGTAGCTATAGTTAATGTACGCATAATTATACATGTATGTGATCATTTTTTTTAAGAAACCCTATCGGGTTTTTACCACTTTTTTGTGGCTAACGAGGGTCTGAAGTAAGCTACCGAAAGCTTGTCGAGTCAGATCCCCCTGTTGACTGTTGTGTTTCATAACTTTAGTTCTGTTCGACTAATGTAAACAATTTAGTGGTTTTCTGAAAGCCCAGAAACAACTCTATCAGGTGATATGTTCAGCTCAAATGTTTCCCAAACGGCCAACATGCCAACATTTTGATCATTTCACCTACTTATAGTTCATGGTTTTTTTCCAAAATGGGCACATTTTGACCGAAAGAAATTGATAATCTGAAAGCTCTGTAATAGAGCTATCCAAAACTAAAAATCAGACATTCCTAACTCAAGTTTTGCCCTTTAACTGTTTTTCAAACGTACATGAACAACCAACATTTGACAGAACTTTTTCTGGTCGGATTTTCAATAATAATCGGGTGAACAGAAAACCTAATTATGGGTAGTCAAAGATAGCATTCTGGCTTCCACTATAGATAGGTCCACTGACTGTACAGGTGAACTGTTTGGCCAGTAAGTATTAACCAATTCAAGAGGTACAAGTATACACTCACCATGAACCCTGTCATGTAGGTGTTGACCAACTGCTCGGGGGCAAACATGTGAAACCACAGGTGGTTGCTACAAGTGGGACTCCCCATCACCACGGCAACCAAGTTAGCCAGAGTGTGGCGTAGGTCAATGTCTGATTGGTCTAAAGAAAAAAATCCAATAAAATAGGTACACACACTGCAAGCCTAGTTCACAATAGGACACTACACTTGATTTAATTGCATCAGTAGCGACAGCTTCACAATGCTCGATTAGAACCAAGTTCTATCCAGCGTTACAGAACGCTCAATTAGAACCACTTAAGTACTATTCCAGCATTGCGTCTGCGTAGTTTGTGTCTTTAAATAAGTTTCTAACAACTACGTTGACAGTATTTGAGGCAGCCAGTCGACTTTATACGAGTATATATATCCATGAAGCAAACAAAAATTGGGTGTTTTAATCCAGAGTTAATATAATGGCTCTTGAAAGCACACCTTGTTGTTCTGGATGAGTAGGCATGAATAGTTCGTAGACCGGATCCATCTCATTGCCCCCTCGCCTGATTGGACGCTGTCTCCCATCAGGGGTCAGCTCCAGAACGGCCAGGTCCTCTCTGAGCACGTTGGGTGCCTCAGGTCGCTGTATCATCAGCTCTGGTAGAAGGAAACACTGGATCATTCGCACGTAGCCCTCTTCCTTCAGATAGGGGGCTATGTCTTGGTGACCCACAGCATTACACAGGGGCTTGGAGGGGATCTGTAAGGAGAGGAGGGAGAGAAGGGATAACAGGATGGTACTTGAGTGGTATCAGCGTTAGTGCATGGTCACAGAAGGGGGGGGGGGGGGGGGGGAGG
>VSKX01047366.1_pt1 | contig 10953 bp, 8 predicted proteins | sample 4799481 | NCBI WGS metagenome assembly VSKX01 (sample SAMN12179537, study PRJNA552185) | sponge metagenome | biome: deep-sea hydrothermal plumes; feature: spots directly above weak diffusing fluid; material: sea water; isolation source: sponge from the Swan site of a hydrothermal vent ...
CAGAGGCAATATCACTGGCGCCAATCGTTTCACGAGAGCCACAATCTGCCAAAGTTCGTGCCACCCGCAAAATACGATTAAACCCCCGTGCCGTGACACGATTATCATCAATGATTTTATCAAGCAGTTTTTGGGCGGCGGCATCGGGTTGGCAAAATTTTCGCAAATCATCGCCATCTAATTGCGCATTCAAAACATTTTGGCGGGTCAATTGCATCTGCCGTGCTGCCGCCACACGCGGTGCAATAGCGGCCGATGATTCCCCTCTCTCATCATCTATCATCGTTGCCAATGCCACAGGCGGCACATCAAGGCGAATATCAAAGCGGTCAAGCAAAGGTCCTGATATGCGCCCCAAATAATCTTGCCGACATAGGGGCAGGCGATGGCAAGCCAATTCTGGATCATCAGCATGACCACAGCGACACGGATTCATCGCCGCCACCAATTGGAATCGTGCCAAATAAGAAACATGCGCTTCGGCGCGCGCCACTTGCACTTCGCCTGTCTCAATTGGTTGGCGCAAGGCATCTAAGGCTTGGCGGCTAAACTCTGGTAGTTCATCTAAAAATAACACACCACGATGAGCCAGCGATACCTCGCCGGGTTTGGCTTGTCTGCCACCGCCAATCAATGCCGCCATACTGGCAGAATGATGGGGCGAGCGAAACGGGCGCGCTTGCGCAAGGCGCACCCCGCCACGGGTGCTGGATAGGCTTTCAATAATACTAATCTCAAGGCGTTCTTCTGCCGCTAGGGGTGGTAAAAGTCCGGGCAATCTGGCGGCCAACATAGATTTACCCGCCCCCGGCGGGCCACACATCAACATATTATGACCGCCCGCCGCCGCCACTTCTAAGGCGAGGCGGGCTTGGTGCTGACCGCGAATATCTGCCATATCGGGATAATCAACGCCACTTTCCTCAAGCGTTTCGGGGCTCACCTCAGGCGAGGGTAATAATTGCGTGCCGCGCATATGATTGATAATCGCCAATAAATTTGTCGCCGCGACAATACCCCCCGCCGACGGATGCGATAGACCCGACCATGCCGCTTCTGTGCCACAAGCGGCGGGGCAGATAAGCCCCAAATCGCGAGCGCGCGCCGCCATGGCGGCAGGCAACGCCCCTGGCACGCCTGTGCAAGCGCCATCAAGCGATAACTCGCCCATAACAATGAACTCATCAAGGGTGGTTTGCTCTAGCCCGCCCATAGCGACAATCAAGCCAAGCGCTATCGGTAAATCATAATGACTGCCTTCTTTGGGGAGGTCGGCGGGAGATAGATTAATTGTTATGCGTTCATAAGGCAGCCCCAAGCCAACAGCCCCCAAAGCGGCACGAACCCGCTCGCGACTTTCGGCAACCGATTTATCGGGCAGACCAACAACTTGGAAAGCATTTTGTCCGGGGGCTAAATGCACTTGCACATCAACAGGCACAGCATCTATGCCAATAAAGGCGATGGTTTTTATATGGGCGACCATTTTATACTTTCTTATTATTGGTATTATTATTATTTTTAATAAGTATGAGTGATAACCATAACGCAAGCCCTGTTTATGCCGCACTCTTATTTCTCTATATTTGAAAATATATGTGGAGAACTTTTATGCTTTTAGAGTTTTTTTTCTATCGCGTCCCAAACGGCAACGGCAAGATCAGCACCGCCTAAGGCTTTAATCTCGCGAATACAAGTCGGGGAGGTCACATTCACTTCCGTCACCAAGCCGCCAATAATATCAACCCCCGCCAGAATAATGCCGACGTCGCGCAAGGCAGGGCCAATGCGGGCGGCAATCTCATAATCACGCTCATCAAGGGCGACCGCCTCTGGCACACCGCCAATATGGACATTCGCCCGTGCTTCCCCCGCTTGCGGCACCCGATTAAGAGCACCCGCCGCTTCGCCATCAATCAAAATAAGACGCTTATCGCCCGCCCGAATAGCGGGCAAATAGGCTTGGGCAATAAAGGGTTCGCGTGTGCCTGCCAAAAACATATCTAGCAAAGCGCCAAAGTTTTCATCGCCCGCCTGCACTCTAAAAATACCCGCCCCGCCATTACCAAAAATCGGCTTTAGGATAATATCCTTATGGCGTGCCCGAAAAGCGGTAATGGCATGGCGATCGCGGCTCAATAAAGTCGGGGGGGTTAAATCAGGGTAATCCAACACCCATAATTTCTCAGGCGCATTACGCACCGCAAAGGGCGCATTCACCACCAAAGTCTCAGGGTGGATTTTCTCCAAAAAATGCGTGGCGGCAATATACGCCATATCAAATGGCGGGTCTTGGCGCATCAACACAACATCCATAGTGCGCAAATCTGTCGGACTGGCAGCGCCCAACTCATAATGCGCCCCGACAACATCTTGCACTTTAAGCGGCGCGAGGGCAGCGATAATCTCTACTTTATCATCTGTGCCGACTGCCATACGCAAATGGTCGGGTTCGTAATAAAATATCTCATATCCTCGTGCTTGTGCCTCTAATGCCAAAGCAAAAGTGGTGTCGCCCTTAATATCAATAGCCGATATGGCATCCATCTGTATGGCTAGTTTCACTTTCATCTCCTACTCATCTCCTTTATTTGGACTTATAGTGCCACATATTTTGGTGATGGCGAAACAATAAACGAAAAAAAATTAAAGAAGGTTTTATGGTCGCACTCACCCAGATTTCATCAAAGCGCCATTGACAATCTTGCAGAAACGGGCGGCGTCCAACATAAGCCGTTGCCACAGCCGCTATGCGTTGCCATTGGCGGGGATGAACAGCGGCAGGTAATCCTGCTTCATTATGGCGGTATTTCACTTCAACAAAAACCAAAAGCCGCTTTTTACGCGCGATAATATCAATCTCACCAATCGGCAATAGCACATTGCGTGCCACGATACGATAGCCCTTAAAGCGCAAAACCCAAACCGCCAAAGTCTCTGCCCAATAGCCTTTTGTTTTTTTGCTAAAAAACATCTAGGTCTTTTTTTTCTGCGATAAATCTAATGTCCGTTGATAAATCGCCTTGCGGGGCAAGCCTGTTTGCGCCATCAATGTTTGCACCACATCACGCAGACTTGCCGTCTCTAAGGCCGCAAGGATTGTTTCATCATCTAATAGCGCTGGGGCGGGTTTTAGGGGCGGGGCAATCAACACAACCATTTCGCCTTTAGGTGGCGTGGTGGTAAATTGTGCCGCCAATTCTGCCGCCGTGCCATAAATCATTTCTTCAAATCTTTTTGTCATTTCTCGTGCCACACAAATCTGGCGGGCACTCTCTCCCTTATCTAGTGTCGTCGCAATATCACCCATCAATGCCGCAAGGCGGTGCGGGCTTTCATAAATCACCAAAGTGGCAGGCACGACAGCCGCTTGCATAAGTGCCTTGCGCCGCCCCGTCGCTTGGCGGGGTAAAAAACCAACATAATAAAACTTATCGGTGGGGAAGCCCGCCCCACTCAAAGCCGCCACCACCGCAGATGCCCCCGGCACAATATGCACCCGATATCCCGCCGCGCGCACCGCCTGCACCAGATTAAGCCCGGGGTCAGAAATCGCCGGCGTGCCCGCATCGCTGATAAGCGCCACCGCCGACCCCGCCTCTAACTGCGCCAATAATTTGGGACGTGCCGCCGCCGCATTATGCTCGTGATAAGACCGCCTTGGTGTGTCTAGCCCATAAGCCGCAAAAAGTTTGCCTGAAACACGTGTATCCTCGCAATAAACAAAATCCGCCGCCGCCAATACATCAAGGGCGCGCAAACTAATATCGCGCAAATTACCCAAAGGGGTCGCGACCACATAAAGCCCCGCTTCTATTTTTTGTGTGCCAATCTCCATAAAGGGAATATGCCCATATCCTAGATATCAGCAAGGGTTATTTCTTTTTGACACAAAAGCCACAAAGCGCAATAATCGCACTATGCGTCATCATATCCGCCCCTTAAAAAATCTATGCTCTCTACTTTTGCTGGCGGGGATAGTGGCGGGGTGTGCCGCCGACCCTTCTTATAGAGAAGTTCCTTCTTATAGAGAGACGACCTTAAGAGATAGAGCCCCGCAAAATAATCCTGCCAATAACCTCATTAATAATAAGAGCACGGTTTCTAGTTTGTCGGGTAATTTAGAGAAGGCGTTATCGGCGCCCCTTTATGAAGGAAATAAAAATCATGTGGCGCTTTTATTACCACTGACCCATGAAAATGCCCGCGTGCGCACTTTGGCGCGTGATATGTTTAATGCTGCCCTTTTGGCTTTATTTGACACTCAAAAAATAGAGCCTCATAACATTGCACACCAAATTACATTGTCATTACACGACACACATGGCACCACAGACGGTGCCAAAGCCGCTATGCAAGCCGCCATTGACGGCAACGCCCAGCTAGTGATTGGCCCGCTTTTTGCGTACACTGCCCAAGCCATCTCGCCATTGGTGCGCACCCATAAAATACCGACTTTGACATTTTCAAACGACCGCCGCTTGATTGAACAGCAACGCCCCGCGCATTTATGGTTATTGGGATTCTTACCCGACCAAAATATGGAACGTGTCTCACGCGCCGCCATCGCACAGGGCTTAACCCGCTTTGGGGCGCTTGTGCCTGACGGCGATTATGGCACCCGCACATTAGAGCGATTCCAAGCCCATATTGAGCGTTATGGCGGTGAGGTTTTGCAAGCCGAAACCTATCCCATAAAAGCTGAATCTATGTTTGCGCCCGTGCGCAGTTTGGCACGTTTTGAGAGCCGCCGTGCCGCTTATGAAACACGCCTTGCTTTATTGGTGCAAGAAGCCCGCACCCACGCCCGCACCCATAATATCACCCTCACTTCTAATCCTGATAAAAAAGCCAGCGCCGAGAGGAAAGCAAAAGCCAAACTGGATTCTTTATTTGCCGCTATCACTGCTACTGCCCCGCATTTAGCGGCACGATATACGGCATTGGCAAAACGTGAAACCGAAGGGGAGATTGTTTATGATGCCATTTTTATCCCCGAAGGCGGGCTTGCCTTGCGCAGTTTAGCACCGCTTCTGCCCTATTATGATATTGATCCGCGTTTTGTAAAATTCATCGGCACGTCTTTATGGGATGATGCGGCATTGGCACGAGAACCTGCTTTGCATGGCGGTTGGTATGCCGCCCCTGAAACACACTTAAAAGAGGCCTTTGTGCGCCATTTCAATAAAACCTATCAATACAACCCACCGCGTTTGGCGGCTTTGGCTTATGATAGTGTGGCATTGGCGGCACGACTTGCCAGTCTTTATACGCCAGATCCTTTCACAAGTGATATTTTAACCGACCCCAATGGCTTTCGGGGTATTGAGGGCATTATGCGCCTAACCCGTGATGGTGCTAATGAGCGTGGCTTGGCGATTTATGAAATCACAGCAAAAAAACCCCGCCGCATTGCCCCCGCCCCCGCTAATTTTGTGGAACATGACCGCGATATTCGCGCCGCTCTATCAGCCGCACAAAGCCTAAATCAATAGCCCTAAATTAAAAGAGCCGCAATAACACTATCAAGCACCAGCCGCCCCGCCGCACTAACAGCAATATGGGTATCCGATAATTCTAGCAGCCCTTGTGCGGCAAGGGATTTTATTTTATCGGGCGACAAAACCACCCTCTGTTTTTCTAATTGCGCAAACGATAGCCCCTCGACAAGGCGCAAGCCCAAAAGCAATGTCTCTTCCCTTTGCGCCCCTTCATCTAAAGATGTCATTTCACATAGCCCATGCCCATGCGTTTTAATATGCGCCAACCAATCTTGCGGGCGCGGTGTGCCATAAGTCGCAAAACGCTTACCCGTTTCTTTTTGTGTGAGCCGCCCATGACTACCCGCCCCAACACCAACATAATCGCCGCCTTGCCAAATCAATACATTATGTTGGCATTGGCTGCCAATATCACGGGCGTGATTTGAAATCTCATAAGCCGCCAACCCCGCCGCCGCACATTGCTCTTGCGTGGTTTCATATAATAATGCCGCTTGTGTTTCATCGGGCATCGCAAATCGTCCTTGCGCGTGGTCTTTATAAAATCTTGTGCCCTGTTCTATTGTCAGTTGATAGGCAGAAATATGCGCGGGCTCTAGTGCCAACACATTTTTTAATTGCGCTTGCCAATCTTGGCGGCTTTGTTCGGGATAGGCATAGATAATATCCAATGAAGAGGCGGGGAATATCTTTTGCGCCGCCGCAAAAGCCGCACAGGCTTGCGCCGCATTATGAGTGCGCCCCAAAAATGTCAGCACTTTATCATCAAGCGATTGCACCCCCAACGACAGGCGGGTAATCCCCGCCGCATATAAATCTTTATAAAGCGATTGCGGATTATGGGCGGGGTTGGCTTCTAGAGAAATCTCCGCACAGGGCGACAACCCCCATAATTTATCTATTTGTGTCAGGCACATTGCCAGCAAATGCGGCGACATCAAAGAAGGGGTGCCACCCCCAAAGAATACACTTTGCACAGGTTTTTTTTCACCAAATTCTGCCGCATAAGATAAATCCGCTATAAAGGCTTGTGCCCAAATATCCTCATCAATGGTGCGGGCGCCATAAACATTGAAATCACAATACGGACAAATCGTCGTGCAAAATGGCCAATGCACATAGACACTCAAAGCATCACGCCCCAAAAAGGGAGTAGATGAGGGGGCCGAAGGGAGGGCGGAAGAAACAGGACTAGTCAAAATGTTGCCCTACCAAATGTAAATCTATCAGTTGCGCAAAGGCATCAGCACGATGCGATAGCGCATGTTTTTCAGACGGCAACATTTCCCCGAAACTCTGTGTGTGATTATCGGGTAGAAAAATCGGGTCATAACCAAACCCATAAGTGCCACGCGGCGGCGTTATAATCGTGCCTTCTACACAACCTTCATAGGCGGCAGTTTTTATTGCGGCATCATGAACCCAAGATAATGACAGCGCACATATAAAACGTGCGTTGCGTGTTTTATTGGCAGCAAGTGCCATCTCATCTTGCACGCGTTGCATCGCATAAGCAAAATCACGCACACCTGCCCCCCTTTCCGCCCCCTCTATTTTGGCTGGCCTTTCCGCCCCCTCTATTTTGGCTGGCCTTTCCGCCCAGCGTGCCGAATGAATACCGGGCGCCCCCGCAAGGGCATCAACCACCAGACCACTATCATCGGCAAGGGCGGGTAACCCTGTCGCAAGGGTTGCCGCCTTTGATTTAATCGTGGCATTGCCAATAAAATCGGCGGCGGTCTCAGCAGGAGCGACTAGATTATAGGCGGCAGCAGAATCCACTGCCACACCAAAGGGTGCGAGAAGGGCTGCCATTTCTACAACCTTGCCCGCATTATGGGTGGCGAGAATAAGCCTATCGCCTTTTTGTAATCGCAACAAAGCAGACATTAAGAAATAGCTTGGGCTTGTTTCTTGACCAAATCGGCAATGCCATTTTGCGCCAATTCTAAAAGACGCAAAAACTCGTCTTGTGTGAAGGCGGCACCTTCGGCAGTCGCCTGCACTTCTACGAGTTTGCCACTGCCGGTGATGACAAAATTGGCATCGGTATCGGCTTCGCTATCTTCGGCATAATCAAGGTCGGCAACAGGGGTGCCACGATAAATACCACACGACAAAGCCGCTATGGGTTCGCGTAAAATTGTCGGCGCCACCATATCGCGTGACACCATATAAGAAACGCATTGTTGCAAAGCTATCCACCCCCCCGTAATAGCGGCGGTGCGTGTGCCACCATCGGCTTGTATGACATCGCAATCAATACTGATTTGACGCTCGCCCAATCCTTCCATATCAACAACGGCACGCAATGACCGCCCGATAAGGCGTTGAATTTCTTGGGTGCGCCCACTTTGTTTGCCAGCATTAGCCTCGCGGCGGGTGCGAGTGCCTGTGGCACGAGGCAACATTCCATATTCTGCCGTTATCCAACCCGAACCACGCCCCCGCAACCATGGCGGCACACGTTCCTCCAGACTTGCGGTGCAGAGCACATGTGTATCGCCAAATTTCACCAGACACGAACCTTCAGCGTGTTTAGCAAAGCCGACTTCAAAACTGACGGCGCGTAATTCTTCCACTTGACGCCCAGAGGGGCGACCAGAAAATTGCCCAGAAGAATGGTCAGAAGAGGAAGAATGTGGTGGTGTTGAGTTTGTCATATTATTTCCTTATTTTATCAAGTGGGATATTTATCAAGAGGGATGTTTATCAAGAGGGGTTGTAAAAAATGGTGTTATGACCCATATCAACACCATGAAAGTGCCTATCTATTACCCTATTAGGGGCGACAAGACAATAACAAGCAAGGTGCGATAAGGAGACATTATGCAAGACGATAAGCAAGATGAAGAAAAAGAGGCAGCCTCTGAAATAGCGCCTGAAACAGCCCAAAATGATGCTGTAGAAGAAGTGCTGAAAGAAGTGCTAGAGGGCGGCGCAGACATAACATCATCTCCACCATTGGAGACACCATTGGAGGCACCATTAGGGGTTTCGCCACTAGAGGCACCATTAGAGATAGACCCAACATTAGACACAACATTAAAACCAGCCGAACCCAGCCCGGAAGAGCAGATTACCGCCTTAAACGACCAATTATTACGGGCCTTGGCAGAGATAGAGAACACCCGCCGTCGTGGCGAGCGTGATCGTGCCGAAGCCTTAAAATATGGGGCGGTTAATTTCGCGCGTGATATTTTAAGTGTTGCCGATAATCTGCGCCGCGCCCTTGCTTCACTTGATGAAGAAAAAGACATAAATAAAAATGGGGATAAAACACCCCTTATTGCCCCGCTTATTGCCCCTTTAATTGAAGGTGTCACAGCGACCGAGCGCGAATTACAGGCGATTTTACAACGCCATCACATCACTATTATTGACCCCAAAGGCGAGAAATTTGACCCCAATCGGCATGAGGCGTTATTTGAAGTGCCACAGACGAATACACAAGAGGCGGGGATTATTATGGAGGTCGTTGAGGTCGGTTATATGCTGGATGATAGGCTTTTGCGCCCAGCCAAAGTTGGCATATCAAAGGCGGTTTAATAGGCGACTATATGAAAGACACACCATTCCACACTATATAAGGGCTTATCTTATATTTTCACCACTATATATGGTGTCATAAGGAAATGATGTAATAGGGAGCATAATATAGGGAAGCGGCACAATAATAATTTTCAAAAAAACTATACAAAAAAACCGCAAAAAGGTTGTTTCCCTCCCCCCGCCTTCCTATATAAGCCCTAAATCACACGACAACACAAATGAACTGAAAGGAATATGTTATGGCAAAGATTATCGGAATAGATTTAGGCACGACCAATAGTTGCGTCTCTGTGATGGAGGGCAACACCCCTAAAGTTATAGAAAATGCGGAAGGGGCGCGCACCACACCTTCTATTGTCGCCTTCACGGATGAGGGCGAGCGCCTTGTCGGGCAGCCTGCCAAGCGTCAAGCGGTAACCAATCCTATCAATACTCTTTTTGCGGTGAAACGTTTAATCGGGCGCCGCTTTGATGACCCCGCCACCAAAGCCGATATGGTGAATGTCCCTTATGAGATTGTGAAATCGGAAACAGGCGATGCTTGGTTTAAGATTGACAATAAAGAAGGCGCAGAAACTTATTCGCCATCGCAAATATCAGCTTTTACTTTGCAAAAAATGAAAGAAACGGCCGAGCGTTATTTGGGCGAAACGATAGAGCAAGCCGTCATAACCGTGCCGGCTTATTTTAACGATGCCCAACGCCAAGCCACAAAGGATGCGGGTAAAATAGCGGGGCTTGAAGTCTTGCGCATTATCAATGAACCAACAGCGGCGGCATTGGCTTATGGTCTTGGCAAAAATATCGGTCAAACCATTGCCGTTTATGATTTGGGCGGTGGCACATTTGATGTCTCTATATTAGAGATTGGCGATGATGTCTTTGAAGTGAAATCCACCAATGGCGATACATTTTTGGGTGGTGAAGATTTTGATAGAGCCTTAGTGGAACATTTAACCGATTATTTCCAGCAAGAAAGCGGCGTAGATTTGCGCGGCGATAAACTAGCCTTGCAACGGCTCAAAGAGGCGGCAGAGAAAGCCAAGATAGAACTATCAGCCTCGCCCCAGACCGAGATTAATCTACCCTTTATCACGGCAGATGCCTCTGGGCCAAAGCACTTAAATATGAAACTGACCCGTGCGGCATTTGAGCAATTGGTGGAAACACTGGTGCAACGCACCCGCAAACCATGCGAGGCGGCGTTGAAAGATGCAGGTGTTGCGATCAAAGATATTGATGAGGTCATTATCGTTGGCGGGCAAACGCGTATGCCACGCATTCGGACATTCATCAAAGAAATTTTTGGCAAAGACCCTAATATGAGTGTCAATCCCGATGAGGTTGTCGCCATGGGCGCTGCCGTGCAAGCGGGTGTATTGCAGGGCGATGTTAAAGATGTGCTCTTGCTTGATGTCACACCTTTATCGCTTGGCATTGAAACTTTGGGCGGTGTTTTCACGCGCCTGATAGATAGGAACACGACTATTCCCACCAAAAAATCGCAAGTGTTTTCAACGGCTGATGATAATCAGGCGGCGGTAACGATTAGCGTCTCGCAAGGCGAGCGTGATATGGCGGCGGATAATAAAAATCTAGGGCAATTTAATCTGGAGGGGATAGCACCCGCCCCGCGTGGTGTGCCACAGATTGAAGTGACATTTGATATTGATGCCAATGGTTTGGTTAATGTGTCCGCCGCCGATAAGGCGACCGGCAAAGAGCAAGCCATACGGATTGAAGCGTCGGGGGGTCTATCCGATGATGATATAGAGCGTATGGTCAAAGATGCCGAAGCCAATGCCGAAGCCGATAAAGAGCGTCGTGAAAAAGTGGAAAAACGCAATGCGGCAGAGGCTTTAATCAACGCCACCGAAAAAGCCTTGAGCGAACACGCCGA
>VSKX01014095.1_pt1 | contig 10948 bp, 6 predicted proteins | sample 4799481 | NCBI WGS metagenome assembly VSKX01 (sample SAMN12179537, study PRJNA552185) | sponge metagenome | biome: deep-sea hydrothermal plumes; feature: spots directly above weak diffusing fluid; material: sea water; isolation source: sponge from the Swan site of a hydrothermal vent ...
ACTAATTACTTGTTGTGTAAAGGCTATCCATGCAGCGCTGTGGCATCCCGGTAAGTAGACTCAGAAATTACAAACAAACAAACGACTACTATAACCCGCTGGCCGCGGCGCGACCTCGGATTAATCCTAACCCTAACCCTAACCTAGTGCACAGTCAAAGGAAACAAAACATCAACATAATATCACTGTAAATACATGTACATAAATATCACCAAGTATTTAAGATGAAAAACAGGGTATGTGTAGCAAGGAATATTTTACAAGCATTGATATGTAATTCCTCTACAATAAGCAGCTAATTTACTTTATATTGTACAAAATGTTGTGTACAGCTCCATGGCACTAGATAACCCTTTAGAAAAGAGAACCTAACACCACAAACTTCCCAAATTATATAGCAGAACATATGGCAGAATTTGTAACAGGTGTAGTAATGCTACTAAATCTGTTGTACGTAGTAGCTACCTACGTACATGTACAAGACTAAAAAGGCAAATGGCACGAAAAGTTAGGTACGGCAAACCTGTTTGGGATTGAAAGCATGCTTGTGCTTTGGTCCACTGCTTGCTGCAGCTTTACTGGTGCGTTGTTTTTTGGCACCCAATGCCAACTGGTACCTGCAAAACACTCAATAGTACACACATCCATCATTATAGTCGCGAAGCAAAGAGTTACATGGAGCACTAGCCTTGACTCCAGACTGTGTTAAAAAATAATCGTGTGGTCTGGAATCAAGACTAGTGTTAAAACAGCCGTACACAAATAACAAGTATTATGTTTGATAATTACATACCCAACATTGTTAAACTTTTTGTCTTCTCCCACAATTTCAAACAATTGGTCACTTGTCTGTTTACTGTTCCCGGTGTACAGATGATGTTTGAGAGGAACTGGTCTTTTCAGAGTGCTGATTACATATACATTTTTACGCTTGGTTCGTCTGTAATAGTAACAAAGATGAATAATTCCTTCAACTTTTTAGAATATGCACACATAAACTGATTAAGTCCACAAGATGCAATGGTGGAAAGAAACTAAACTTTGTCTGCAACCCCAATCAGTTGCCCAGTTATACGTAGTTCAGTTGATAGTGCACCATATGAGGATTATGGCCTAGCTAACAAGTTAAGAATCACAAGATAAAATTGCAAAGCCTATACATAATTAATAAACTAACATGGCTTACAAAAATCATATCGTTAATTTAAACTTAATATCAGCCCTTCGACAAGAAGCGTTCCCACCGCGACCTGTTGATCTAGAATGTGTTGCCATTCTGTGAGGCGAGTGTATGACTATACTAATAAACTATTAATTTGGACCCGGATATAAGGCAATAGGCCACCTGCTGAGGGGCATGCCCCGAGTAGTGAGGACACACCCCCCAGACAGTATCCCGCTGAGGGGCGTGCCCTGAGTTGTGAGGACACACCCCACAGACGAGTATCCCGCAAGGGGCTAAGCCCCACCTTAAATCAAAAGGGGGAAAGACCCCCACCCACGCAAACAATGCTGCGCTCTAGCCGAGGCTCGCGTGGTGTGAATAAAGGGTAGTGCCCCCCCCCCAGGAGACCGATAGGAGGCGGGAAGGGTGGGTGGGAGACCAGAAGCAGAGAGATACAGCTATACGCTTGGTTTCCGTATAACGAGTGCGAGCAACTGCCACGAGGCTCTATGCTTACTGAGCATGCACAGACCCCGCACGTGTGTAGGAGGCTGCCACGAGGTCATCTGCTGCTGCGCATGCGCATACCCACATGCGTGCCCCAGCAGACCTGAGCTCTTGCACTGGCTGCCATTAACCATTGTTAAGTGCTGGCACAAAACCTACTGTTCAAAAATAGTCACACAATGATTATATAGTTGACGAAGACTCACCCTACCCAGTCAGCAAAGTCCATGGCATTGGGTACAGTGGCAGACAACATAATGATGCTTACATGGTCCGGCAATATGATCAGCACCTCTTCCCATACAACTCCGCGCTATAAAGTAAGCAACACATGCCTAAACTTACATTCACAGTACTTACAGTGTTTATACATAATACATAATAGGCTAGTCATCATTTAATTAGGCAAACCATGTAACCATTAAGCCGGGTTCACAATATGATGCTGGAGCTTACATAGTCAGTTGCATAGAGAAACACTCGATTAGACCCAGGTTCTAATGAAGCGTTGAGTCATATTGTGAATCCAGCTTAAGAGGAGTTTTTGCACACAAACAGCTAACCTCTGAATCGTTTATGTAGTGTACTTCATCAAATATAACCCACTCAACATCACGTATTACATCTGAGCCATTGTACAGCATTGATCTGAAACGTAGAACAGTAATCAATAACTATAAATAAAAACTGAGGAGAAGCACATACGCACGTATATACACTAGAAAAAAAAAGAAGCTTATATTGATACTAATATCATGAGTTTACATAGTGTATGTCTATTAACTAGTTGACTCATTGTGACTCAAGTTCTTTGAGGAGGGTTTTAAGATCATCCATCGATGCTTTTTTTACTACTTCATTGCCAGGAACTACCTCACTGCCAGGAACTACCTCACTGCCAGGAACTACTTCGTTTCTTTTCTGCTTATTGACACCGATTAATTCAAGAATATTCTTAGGTAGAGTGATTTTCTGTTTGCTAGGCAATTCCATCATAGATATTATTTCTTCAGTCGATTGAACACTAGCAGAGTTGCGGTATGAAAAAATAAAAGCAGCTTGTGACGATGCTTTGCATTCATCTTCACTTCTAAACAAGCCACTTGCTCTCTCCCTGAAGAAACTTTCCTTTAAAGTAGCACGATACGAGCTTGTTACTTGGAGATTACTGGGTGGCAAGGAATTACTAAAAGCTATCTTAAGGGAATTCTCAAATCTACGATCCGAGAAGGTTATCAAATCAGTTCCAAAGCTAGCAGAAGGGCATTGCAATTGGACGCATTGGAAGACTGAACGGGAGCTAGCTGGAACACGTTCAACAGAAGAAATAAAAGTTTGATCTTGAGATGAGCGACTGAAGGAAGATATTGGTACTTCAAAGGGTCTTGGATCAACACGGACATTAAAGAAGCAAGCACTTTCCCTCCATCTGCTGAGATCGATTGATGGGATTTGCGTACAAGAGACTCGACTGGTGTTTGAAAGGAAAGCATCACTTTGAATGAAGTTAATATCATCAGAATTATCACAAATAACTCTGGACAACGAACCCTTTCTGATCTCTGCTAATTGGTCCGGTAGAAAAACTCCAGGACGCTCGAAATAAAAACGATCACCATTTCTCACACGTTGAAAAGTAAGACCAAAAATGCAAGAAAATGTAGCTCCAATTAGTGATTTGGGCAGGCGTTCTTCTGCAAGCCCTCCTATCCATAAATCGAGGGTGTCTAAGCTCCCATACAACTTCAAAAATCGAACAAGAGTCAATTTATTCTCAATTTCACTGACTTCTCCAAATATACGAGCACAAAAGTTTCTCCAAATTGGATATGGTTGGAGGCCATGATCACGACCACGTTGAATATTCAAAGACGCTAGGTCCATTGCAGGAGAGAGTGCAGTTTGAAACAGCCTTTTAGTCAACACCATATTAAGAAATTCATCCATACGCAATGAATTTTCTGTTACCAGTCCGCGAACAATTGGATCTGTACCGAGACTAGAACGAAATTGAGATGGGTTGAAAAAAGCATCTACCAAATTGAGAGCTCCAATAGCAAGAGGGCGGAAGTTAGAGTCAAGACGAGTAAACTGTGGTCTGACGAGACTGTGTCCGTATCTGTAAGCAGCAGTAGCAAATGCATTGGGAACACTGGGGTCTACTGAAGGAACATAGCCAGGGTATGGCCCAATAAACTTTTCAAAGTTTTGAGGAGCAAGAACTTTGGGCAGATAGTCAAAATACACGATCTTCTGAATCAGCGCCCCAACAATTTTTCGACATTCTTGATATAGCCTCTCATCTTTCCAGTGTGGGTTTAGTTTAGTTATTTCTCTGGCACACCTGTTGTGTTCCCTCAGCCATAAAGTATGCATTATGGTGAGAGAAATTTGCTCATTACAACGGACATCACCGCACAAGAAACAATCCATTCTATTTGGGCAAGCAACAATCCTATCCGTATCAACAGGCAAAGATTCCCGATTCTTTGGAAATGATGAGCCAGATCGAAGCAGCCCACCAGTAAAAGCTCTAACACGTGAGGCCACTTCATTTGTTGAACCATATATCATCGAGCCATCAATAAAAGAAGTGATATCATTTACTTGTTCTCTGGGAGTGAATGATAGGGGTGAGTTAGAATCACAAACAGGCAAGGAACGACGAAATCGAAGACAATCAGCATTATTTTGAGTTCCAACTCCAAAAGTCTTGTCTTGATCAGGTACACGAATAGGGGAGCACACCTCAGTAAAAGTACAACTCTCACATTCAGCTTCGAGCTCAGGCGACAGGTCAAGGTCGTGATCCAAAAACTGTCCAAATTGCATAAGAATGTGAGTGAATGGGAGCTCTTCTTGTGTTAGGTTTCTGACTACAGTCTCACTAATGAAGCGTGCACTGGGGTTGGGAGCAGAGAATGGACCAATGTCAAGAAACTGTTCTTTTGCTTGCATATCGCCACGAGGAGAGCTGATACCATCTTCGTAATCAGGAGCAGTGAGTCGAGAAAAAGCTGTGGTTGATGCTCCTAGTGTTGGGTTTGCTAAATTATTACATGTTCCATCAATCGTTCGAAACTGATTCACAGTTGAGAAATCACACTCAGTTTGATCTCTGAGATCACTGCATCCACTCTCCTGCCAGATTTGAGCTAATTCGTCTGAAGAGAGCATAGCTCCCGGCTTATGGAAAAGTTCTTGTGCTAACATTTCAGCCTTTTCGGTAATACTTTGAGTATTTGCAGTGGTGGACTGTTGGGCCAGAGACAATTTGTGTTCTGCTAAATGAATCATTTTCTCGTACAGTAGCCTCGCTTTGCCATGTTTCAACGCCAAAGGCGAGGGTTGTTTGAAAAGCTGAGATGCTGGATCGTTGTTTTTAATCGCATTTTGCTTGGCTTCAATCGTAGCTGAATTAATAGCTTGCAGTCGAACTGAGTCTGTAGAAAAATTATATCAATAAAAAGGTAGGGTAAACTAAATAAATAGATGTCCACTCACCATCAATACTTGTTGCTCTGCATATCCCAAACAGAAGAGTAAAGGCCACACTGGCCAAAACGTTGATTTTCTTGCTATTCATATGTGTAGCTAGGTTAGCTGCATCCGATGTATTCTCGAACTTAAGCTAATGTTTTATAGAATTTTCGATGCATGATGCGATTTAAAATTTTGATATGGAGCCAAATTATGTCAATATTTGTACCAATAAACAGGGGATGCAACAAGGGAGTGTTCCACCTATTAACACGGCAGTGGTGGGAGACCAACAACAAAATGTACCAACAGCACATGAATTTGGCACAAGAAAAATAAGACGGAAAACAGGCCATGATCTAATCAACAGTGGAATTTCCTTGAATTTAACATACGAATTACTAGGTGTTCTCTGTTTGTGGGGAATCATAACTACATTGTACAGTGGAACCTCTGAATGCAGACACTTATGGGAGCAACCCTGATTATCGAGGTGTCTTGATCTGAGGGGTTAGGGTTGAAACGTAGAAATTAAACCTTGGTAGTTGGACATATACCTGAACGCCTGTCTGTCCTTCTCTCTCAATTTCTTTGCAGGACATGCAACAAGGGGACCATGGAGCATAATTATAATAAACAATTATGGCTAGCTAGCTGTTGACATCCTCCTATCTGGTTGAGGGTGGAGATCTATCACAATTATGACATCAATAAACATGCATGTCCTTTTTTCGGGGTCGATTTCTGTTGTAAAAATGTTCCTGGTTCTGCAAAAGGTGTTATTATTGCAAAAGTGTCAGATTTGAATTTAGATTGTTCGGGAACTAAAGCTACTGTCCAGTATATCGAGGGGTCCGCATTTCAGGGAGTCCGTATTCAGAGGTTCCTTCCTGGATAACGTGCTGGAAATTGATTATTGAAGTAGACAAAAACACCAGAGCTATACAACAATTTAGTCAACAATTGTACGTTTCTTAATGCCAGACTTCGTGTACTAAAGAGCAAGTTTTCTATATGCATGTATACGTATAATTATAACATTTTAATTGTAACAAATTACATTCATTTTTGACTAAATGCATCATTACAGGATTCGAATGCAATATCAAAGAACTTACCTCAATATTTCTGTAGTCATGATGAGGCAGGATGCAGTGGTGTTGATTTGAACATCTCCAGTTAAGAGTCCGACACCATCACTACCAAATGTCAGACGAAAATCACGAAATTTCTGATTTGAGAGAGCTTTAATTGGAGAGGTATAAATAGCCCTGGGAAAAAGGCACAACATACGCAACTCGCTAATATCAGCTACGAGGAAATAAAAAGTATTTGTTAGACATCCCGCCTTTTGTGATCCTTTAGTGCAAATAGTAAGTGAGGTACATTAAAATATGTTTGTTGGTCTCCCATTAGCTGCTGCCTGGGTGTCATGTGACATATGAAAATAACTCATTTAGGCAAATGTGCATAGGGTCTATATAGTCCCATGAATCAGCCGCCCTCCTTGGGGGAGAGCGTTTGAGCACTCTTGTTAGAGTTTTGTTGCACATGCTGGAATTCCAGCGGCTCAATCGTTATTCTGTATTAATTTTTAGGAGGCAGTAAAGAACTGCATGTTGCACAGAGTTAACACCACATCAAGCGCTTTGTGAATACGTGGAGGCGCAAGGTCACGGATTTGTTTACATTCCATTGGTTTTCTTTAGTAATCAACATTCCATTGTGAAATGACCTCATGACAAGAGTGCTCAGACTCTCTCCCCCAAGGAGGGCGGCTGATTCATGAGACTAGGGTCTATACAGTACAGGTCAGTGTCGTCAAGAGTGTTAATACACTCTTGGTGCCGTCTATCTATACCTTATTTGTGGCTGAATAATTCTAAAAAGGTGATTTCAACTAGCATATTATGATAACAACCTGGTCATGTGCTTCTTGGAGAGAGCAATTGCATACTCTGCCACAACAGTTTTGCCAGCTGACGTGTGGGCAGCAATAAACACATTGTCATGACTCTCCAGGTGGATAATTGCCTGCTTCTGGAAGTTATCCAAAGTGAAGCCCCACTGTGCATAGGAGGAATATTGTAATTTGCGAATATCCTGTTGGTACCTGCCAAACCACAAAACTAATTTAATTATAAAATATAACTAGATTACATGTGTGCAGCATTTATGCGCTGCACACATGTAGCGCACTTCACATTTCTTAAGATACTCTAATAAGGCTTTTCTCCTCAACCATACGTACCGTATGAGCCATGTTTGGTACTTTTCTAGCAAAGTCCTCAACTAGAGCATTCACATTTACTTTCACTGCCCACTGGGAACGTGGCTTCTCTTCACCATAGCTCGGCACAATCTACATACATGAAAACTACATTAATCTATCATTGCAAACTAGCACCAAAACTCTCTATCAAATAATTATGGAATGATATTATTATATGCAAGGACGTACTTTTTCTTCAGTAGTCAACAGCACATCAATTTGTTCATCCACAGCTCCTAAGCAGATGTGGAAGTAAATCACGCATGCACACTTCAACCACTTACCAATTGGGGACTGTACATCAACCACACTAGTGGACTCGGGCTGAAAATTAGACAAAGCACCGTAATCATTGGAAACTACTCACAATGTATAGCAACAAACCAAAGTACCGGTGGTGCAGATGGTGCAAGAGACTATAATTGCGTTACTATTCATTTCTACAATGAACAAATAAATGCTGGATATAGAAAACTATTAAGTAGCTCTCTAAAAGATCAACCATCTCAAAACATGTAATTATAGTAAAAATTAAGGGAGCTCTGGCTTGGCATTCACTATAAAGAAGGTATTTGAGTGGGTGTGGCTTAAAAGTTCAGTATGCTAAATACGTAGCTAGCTTTGTAGCTTTAGGCTCACATTTCTAAACAGTTCAGCATTAGCAGAGCTAACAGTTGTAGTAGAGCTATGTACAGTCTGTTTCTTTGAACTCTATGCGTCTTCAATGAAGGTTGGAATATGGACTTTGAATAAAGCTCTTGCAAAATCGTAAAAAAAAAAAGCGAGGAAACACGATTTGCATCTTGCATGGACGGATGTCCCTAGTACTCAAGAACAACGAGATTTGTACAATAGTCCCAGAAACTGTAGCTACAGTGGGTGTACGTACATGTATACGATGTGGCATATCTCTCTATATGTAAGTATTTCCGCATGCTTTCTTGCAGTGCAGAGACCAAGCCGTTTATTCCAACACACCTCATTCTGCTTGCTTTCCTGCTCTGTCCAGTTTAATACAGAGAGATCATCACCGAAAAGCATATCAGTGACAGCTACAGGTTCTTGTCTGAATGTTGTGACAGATACCTCAGTAAACATCCCATCAGAGAAGCCGGGAGCTACCTTTAACAAATCTAAACACAAAGATGATATGCAGATGCCTTTACACTTTAAACTTGAGCAATAAGCCAAGCTAAGCAAAATTGACAGAAAACATACTTACTGGAACTGAAATCTAAGCTAGTATCTGACATTTCTGTTTCAATGTTCTTGACTATATCAACGTGATCCATTCCACCTAATTATAATAATTATATATAATACATGATGCATTTCATACTGATTTTGTAATGTAACCGTCAAGATATTTTTAACTCCAATAGGCAAAGGCCATACGGTAATTTGATTTTACAACATCTTGTATAGCAATCGGTTTCTACACAATAGCCTAGTATGGTCACTTACAAAACATACAATACTCAGTGGCCAGGGCTGACCTTTTCTTTTGTTTTCCGATTATGAATGTATCATGTGAAACATACGTACATGATTAGTCTTAACATACGTACATGTCAGTCACTGTCTCACACTAACAATAAGATACATGCACACATGCATGCATACATGTAAAATTATGCTATTTCAATGTCTATTGGAGCTAGCCATTTAGCAAGTTTCATACCTGGCCAAAAGGGGTAGTTGGTTGGGTCTCCCTTGACAGAGAGTGAGGGAGGTCCAGGTGCCCTCTGCAACGAGGTCGAGTTCTTGGCAGTCAGGCCGATTCCGCCGCTATTCACCTAAACATGCGGTACGGTTCTAAATCCTAAAGGTGACACCATTCGAAGATTATAACACTATCAGGATTCTACTCAGATTATATTGTAGGGAGGGGGGATCGAGCTCTAGCGAAGCCCAAACCGAAATGTAGAAATAAAACTCTACCATGCAGTGCTGTACACTCCTACACATTGGGGGGAGGAGAAAGCTTGAGCCAGGGAGAAGCTTACTTCTCCTTCTGGATAGAACCCTAACTATTTAGAGAAATAGTGGTTGGCTTATATACGCACACAAAATGGTATGTGTGTGTAATTATCAGAAAACCTCTTTGAATCCCAGCAGTTTTCCTGTGGCGGAGTCACGATCCACAGCAATAGTACTGTGCATGTCCGACTGTGAGGTTGTGAACAGAGAGTCTGGTCGTACCTCTCTCATCCATAGTCTGGGAGAAACAAAATATAATTATAAAACAGGAATGACTCATAAATCTCTACGGTATAATAGCGACAATTTTGTCGATAAAAACTTTCGTCATTTTTGTCATGACGAAACTGTCAAAATTGTACTCGTGCATGTGCAGTGTACGTACATGCACATACGTGGCTCGTGACAAAATTGTATTGTCGAAAATCAGCAAGATAAGAGGATGATGAAAATGTTGACCAACGAAAACTAGTGGCTATACGGTATAATGAAAGATCAGGCTATAATGACCCTCAGTATAGACTACTCGATTATGCATCTACCTGTACTCTTGTTTTGAGCAATAAATATTGTTCAAAACAAGAGACCATAAAGGCATCACACACTCCAATCAAAAGACTATCACACACATTAAACATAGGCTTCGCGTGATTATATAAACACTCTGATATTATAATAATGCTACAAGCACAAGTATATATCTATGCTACTTGAAGAATTCGACAACAAGTTCGACAAAAATTACACACACAATAGGATAAAGCTGTAATTATTATAAATACGAATCTAGGTAAATGACTTATTATGGGGTGCCAAATGAGACAAAAAGCCACTGCAGTGTTCATGCTGCTATAGGTAGATAACGGGATTAGGATAACATTTGCCATGTCATCCTTTGTTCAGGATGGGCCGGGGTTCAGCACTATGTAGCACAAGGATCACTGATCCGATCAAAGATCATCATAGTATCGGGTAGCTATTATAGCTAGCTACATTCATGTGGAAAGTTTTTGAAGGATATTCTATACCCTTGGCACAACATATATGTACACAAAAAATAGAGTTTATATATTAGTCTCTCATTTGTCATTAGGCGATCACACTAACAATAAATGCCACGCCCACGAGGATGAGGGGCGTGGTTTATCACTGGTATATATTATTTACAGTGATAGGAGATCCTATACGTGTTATATAGGAGGTTCTATTTTGACGTCTTATTATTATAATAGGATATCCGAGAGGTTGTCCCTCATTCGGAGGTAGTATACACTATGATGTTTTGAAGAGGAAAGACAAATTTGAGGGCAAGAGAACACTATAGCTGTTCTCTGTAGAGGTGGTACATTAATTGTCCTCTTCTCGGAATGTTGGGTGTATACTTGTCTGTGTAGGGTCAAAGGTTAATACCTCATCGCTATATAGGAGGTAATTGTTTCTATAATAAGTATAGGTTAGATCATGGGCATGAGGTATCTATGTGTTATAGTGTCCCCAAGCCCAAGGGCGCAGCCCGAGGGCTGAGGGACACTATAACCATAGAT
>VSKX01056368.1_pt1 | contig 10937 bp, 8 predicted proteins | sample 4799481 | NCBI WGS metagenome assembly VSKX01 (sample SAMN12179537, study PRJNA552185) | sponge metagenome | biome: deep-sea hydrothermal plumes; feature: spots directly above weak diffusing fluid; material: sea water; isolation source: sponge from the Swan site of a hydrothermal vent ...
ATCACTGCATGCATTATTACTACCTATAAGGCTAAAGTTATCATCACCTCTTTCACAACACACTAATACTTAGTGAGCGAAGCAACATCTGCTCGAGGCATTTTGCAAGCGCTAGCTTGATCTGCTCGTTTATATAGTAATGGGATCATGCCTCCCCCAAAGGTATCAACCGTCACTTTCAGCAGTATTTCTAGTCAGCTACAAACTGGTGATCTGGTTCTGTTCTCAGGAGCTACCAGTTCAGGAGCACTTATCAAACTTTTTGATCACTCTCAATTCTCTCACGTTGGTTTGGTAAGTACTAGAGTTGTCACAATAATTATCCATATCGTGCAAATCCATGCAGGTCTTGAGGTTTGAGTATGTATCTCAATTATTGCTATGGGAGGCAAGCACCAACAAAGCAAGTATGTGGGTGTAGTTAAATAAATTATACTTTCAGTTGCCTGAACTTATGTGTAAAGCATGATATTTTTGGAAAGTGATCTATCGGTTTCAATTTTTTGTTTTACAGGACTTGTTGACATCAGTTCTGGTAAAGTGCGACAAGGTGTGGAACTGCTTCCGCTCTCTCGCAAGATATTCTCTGGCTGGTACGACAGAGTCGCTATTCGCAGACTGACTGGAATAGACACTGAGAAACGTGCTCAGATGTATGAAGATCTCCTTGCTTTTAGAAAAGAAGTCCAAGGAAGACCATACGAACAAGACAAAATTGAACTTATACTCTCTTCGATTGACGTCCAAGATAAATACATGAGTTTTCTTAGAAACACAGAGGAAGATTTGTCCAGTCTGTTCTGTTCTGAACTAGTTGCTGAGGCCTATAAGCGTATGGGTCTGTTAGGCAGCGAGAAACTCTCTAACACTTATACTCCAGATGACTTTACCAGTGACAACGACTTGAATCTGAAGTTTGGCCTTCTTGAACCAGAAGTTTACATCGAATTAAAATTCGACTTCAAGATTGGCTTCGAGCGTCAGTCTAGTGTGTGGTGAAGCATGGCATAATGCATCAACTTACGCCCTAGCTCAGGCTTTTATAACTCTATAATTATACATAATTATTATATTTTTATTGTTTATCAGTCAACAGTTACTGAACTTTTTTTTGCTGTAGTGTAATCTTCATGTGTGCATGGTCGTACACAAGAGGAGATTTAGAACGTGTGTGTGGCATGGTAATTTATAATTGATCATTATAGCTGTACACAGACAGAGTGACGTGATATACAAGACAATGGTTATAACATAAAGAGTTTATTGTTCCTTTGGCGGCCATTTTCCCTCTCTGATGAGTTTCTTCTTTTGTTCTACAATAGTATCTAACCGTGCTGCCTGTAAGATACAAGTAATGTGATAAAACATATCTTGCAGAACTTTAACAAGGGAAGATAAAAAGAGACACATAATATTATAATTATGATCAAATTGGTTCGAGTTGAGCCCTTGTTTTCTTGGCCATACTTTACAAAAGTCTTGCAATTAAACAGCTCATCTTAAAATGAGGTGATTACCTAAGAGTTAAAAGCGTTATATAGCTGTAACCACTTTTTGTTTACTTCCTGGGTTCAACTCAAATCGATTTGAGCATACAAAAACTGAACGACAACCTCTCCATAAAAGCACCACTCAATCCCTGACATCTGGGCGCATTCTGAGATCATTCACTGAACTCATACTCAGTGTTAGTGCGTTACACGCCCTGTTCCGCTTTCTGACTACACAAATTTATACAATGCTTACTAATTTAGAGCGATGTAAACACTCCATGTAGTCTCCTCTTTGCTCTTGACAGACGCCAGCACCATAGCTACCACGCTGCTGAGCACAGTGCATGAAGTCCCTCCAGAGAGTGAAACATCTGCCTCTTCCACCACGAATACCTTGTCCGGTAACCATAGCTACAAAACATTGACATGGTTAATTAAACGTGTATAGCCTATACTATAGGTGACTGGCCATTTTTTAAAGATCAGTATTATGAAAAAACTAAGAGATGTACCTTATTGTGTATAAGTAAGCAGTGCAGTAGTTTTCAAGATTGTTCAAGTGTTTGTTCTCTAAAATACCAAAGATCACGTGATTGTCACAAGATGGAGTAGCCGTTGCCAAAGGTCAAAGTTTACGCATGCGCGTGTATGTGCTTTCTTTCTTTGACAACGTGGCTGGGATGAAGTTAAGTAGGTGGTAAGGTGTTATATTTTATCCGTGCTCAACTAGTGATCTAGCTACGCACCCAACGTATTGCAGTGAGTATATGAAAGCTTTATAACTAATTTAAAACAGATGAGTGCTACAAAGATTATAAAACCCGGTGGGGACAAGTTAGACAAGTTTGAAGAGTCAGTATCTCAAGTAAGTTTTATCACCTACGCAGAGTTTAGTCACACTTATCACCGATCCTTGCTTCTCTTAAAGAAAGACAGTTTAGAAGTAGTCAAAAGTGTTGTATTATACACAGGCTTTAAGTGAGCTAGAGGCCAATGCTGAAATCAGGCCTACCTTGAGAGAGGTGTTCTTCACTGGAGCTAAGGAAATCGATGCTGCAGGGAAGAAGGCAATCTGTGTACATGTCCCTGTTCCCCAACAGAAGATGTTCCAGAAGATCCAGGTCAGTTTATAAAGAGACAGTAGCGGGTTCACTCGAATTATTGGAGCATAACTTGAGAATTAGGAGAGTCCCAATTTCAAAACTAAAAGCCTCTAACCTTTCAGATGGTGTGCTCAAATCATCAATTACTTTCTAGTCCATGTGTTGCATTTTTGAGGAAAAACTGTGGACTATAAGTGGGTGAAATTGTCAAAATTGGGCCGTTTTTGACAATTAGCTAAACATTCATCTGATAGTTTTTTTTATAAGCTTTCCGTAAATCACAAAATTATTCAAATTGGATCACCAGAACTCAAGTTATAGCAGTTAGAACACAACAGTCGCCATTATCTATCGCGTGTGTACATTTTTTTTGTTATGTTTAGGTGAGGTTGGTTCGTGAACTTGAGAAGAAGTTTAGCGGACGTCCAGTTGTGTTTGTGGCTCAGCGTCGCATTCTATCTAAGCCAAAGAGAAACCAGCGGACCAGACAAAAGCAACTGAGGCCCAGAAGGTTTGTAGCAGACTGTGTGTTAATTGTTGGACCATGTAATCTTTGTTTATAATTATTAGTCGCACCTTAACTGCTGTTCATGATGCTATCTTGGAGGACTTGGTCTACCCTGCTGAAATTGTGGGCAAGAGGGTACGAGTCAGACTAGATGGCTCTCGACTTATCAAAGTGTGAGTACATTGTGTTAATCATACGGCATTTTAAACCTGTTGATTTGAAATTCTGTCAAGATCAGTCTCTTATAAATTTGTTTTTTCTTTTAGGCATCTTGACAAAAACCAGCAAACTAATTTGGAACACAAGGTAAAGTTTATCCACTGGCAATGTGTACCTTTTGAGTCTGTTTATCTGCTTGTACAGGTCGATGTCTTTACTGCCATTTACAAGCGACTGACTGGTAAAGAAGTGACATTCGAGTTTCCTTTGTATGAATAAACTATATATTTGTGTGCTGCTGTGAATCAGTGATGATGTGTATAAGGCACCATGTTTTCAACATCCTGGTTATGAAATATTGTTGATCGACTGTTCAATATTTTTTAATTCTGTTGTGAGGAGTGATCCTGTAATGTGTGAGAATCGGAAATGTCGTCTTTAACTACGAATATGCTTGGAATAATAGGCTCCAGTTTTGGGTTAATTAGCAGCAACTAAAGAAGTGTGGTGCATAATAATTATAGGGAAGTCATTGCAATTAAAGAGGTGTAGGGTTAATTAATTAAAGGTGTAGCATCCTGTGTCACTTGTGTATTGGGTACTTATATAGTCTATAGCTACTTGAGGTGCTAAAAGCTTCTTTTTTTTAGCTAAAAGGATGCAGGTCGATGCTAAATTTTTACTGCACTGCACAGAAGAGTAGTCTTGCCCAACCAATCAACTACATGAGACTGTACGTACATGTAGGTAGTTGCTTTTGAGCCATAATCAATAATGCAATGTCGTATGAAATGATGTTTTCCTAGTACAGTTATAAGTCATTAAGTACGTAATCTAAAATGTCTGGGATCGACTCTTTGGTTGTTCCTTCATGAAATAATGTATGCTGACTGTATTAATTGTCTTGGTTCTCGGACGTATTGGACCCTTGACCGACTTCGTGACTCTTCAATGGTGATGTCTCGTCCACTGGTTTTGCAGCTACTGATCTGCTTGACGTTGTTCTCTTGGCCTCGCTGAAAGATTGGCCACTGTGTACAGCCATCATGACACTCTTGGACTGACTCATCTCTCGAGTGAACTCTTTACTCTCCTGGTCAATTCTTCTGATAGACTGAAAACCCAGGAAGGTATCTATAAGGCAGACAGCCAGTAGTCCAAAGCCTAGACCCTGTCAGGGGGGAAATACAACAGTTTATAAGGTGGACAATTAGTATTGCCGTGGAAATTCTTAAACGGACACTTCCAGAACCGGATTCACTCGATCGATCTCCATGTATATTATAGTGGACAGAGCCTCTGGCATGGATCTAATGCTAATCAACCTCCGAGAAGCAGACATGCTCTACAATAGGCATAGGCCGAGGTGTCCGTTGCTCAGAGGTTCCACTGTAGTACAGCTTAATTAACAGGCAAGGAGCTCAGTCGCATTGCAATAACGTACAGACACTGTAAACCTTGGCCAAAACTGAGGTGCTAATGTTTAGAGTTAATACTTACTGTTGCAACAGTCAAGAATTGTGTGTCAATGGCGTTTAGTCGAACGTGTGGAGTGTTGGTCAGTTCCTCGACACTGGCACTCATGACAGGTGATGCAATCAACCAGGTGAGCAAAATTAAAACAGAAAACAATGATTGCTGTGAAAAAAAAAATTATAATTATTTAATTATTAGAACTTTATTGTAGGAATTACCAATAAAGCAGGTATTTTCAACCCAGTCAGACCGGCAATAGCAAACCCCACAGAATAGATGCACGATAGTGCTCCGAGCCCAACAAAGCCGTAGACAATGTTGCGATAGTTGAGCTCACCAGTGTTCAGGTTTGCAATGGTTAGTCCTCCGCTATTCCAAATGAGTAGGAACACCATCACAAGAACACTGAGTATCTATTGTGACACATAATTATGTATAAGTTTTGTTGTGATATTACTCTTTCTATCAGACAAGAGATTTACATTTCATACGATGTGTTAAATATTAGTATATTAGGGTGATGAAATTATAGCTATCGGTAAACAGGTACACATCTAAACAAGGGCATCGAAGGGGACAGAGCCATGATATGTCCGTGTTGAGAGGCCAATCACAGAGCTTCGTCAGAGGTAGTCATATTTGTTGAAATTTTTTTTCCACATAACCTATAGTCCACGTTTTTTCAGAAAGGCCTATCCAAGAGCTATTAATGACCATTCCTCAAGTTATATACATAGGGTCTCAAAGTTAGCTGCTAAATTTGTCCTGCAGTGTGTTTAAAGGTGCCGCTGCTTGGAGGTAAAAGTAAAAAAAAAGAAAGTACAGTAAATAGCTAGATAGTAAACAGGGGCAAGTCATTAGTTTTTAAGCCATAGTTCACTGTAGAGAGGTAGGGTGTTCCTTAGAGGTGCCATTGTTTGGTATATGTAATGCTCACAAGCTGGAGAGCCTTGACCACTGCTTGAGGTATGGTGAACCATTGTGCAACCCACGGACAAGCCTTTGTCCTTGGAACTTTCTCAACCACTGACTTCACAGACCTGAGAGACAATTTACTTCTTTTTGTTTCAGCCATTTCAATATAGTACCAGCTGACATTACTTGCGCATGCGCATTTAATTTATCTTATATCCGCGGTTTAGTCTCGAAACAAAACACATTCAGAGGGTAATAAGCACAATTGCAGGGTGAATTGACAAATGTACAAAGAGAGGTATGCAATTTTTGATTTGGTGCTTAACCTGTTGCAGGTTCTGACAGAAAACAATGACAACATCTAACAACACAGTTTCTTGAATACAACACACAAACACACTTGACACAGACGTACAGCATCAGCAGCATGACATGACATGTGATATATCTATGAGTCGTTGTGTAGCATAGTCTCTAGTTGGTCTGCTGCTCTTTGAAGAAAGGCTGCACTTTCACGATACCCTACACAGATGAAACAAAGCGATCTTGGTCACATGACATTTCACCGTACGTCGGGAAACACATTTTAAGGCTGGTTTATCAAATACGACGCTACGCTGGCTCTAAAATTGAGTGTTTCCTGATGCTAGGACGCTACGTAAGCCCCAGCATCATATTATAAACCATGCAGGCTTCGTAGCGCCAGGAAACGCTTGACTAGAGCCAGGTTCTATTCCAGCATAGCGTCAGCGTTTTGAAGCTAGCGTCATACTAATTATAAACTTAGGGCATCTAGCGTGTGACATATTATTAACAAGAAAATGCTCAGGCACTGGTGTGTATGGAGACAAAAGGGACAGTGCTCAGAGCCCAACCCAATTAGAGCTGTGTCTCTGTATACACTCTGCACACCCACTAAGGGCCTCACTACTACTCCAAACACAATGTGGCTTCAGTGCTCAGACAGGGCCTTGGTGCCACTACGTCTACTACAGAAGCCACAGGGAGAGGGGGATTGGAACATGCCACCCTAGTTACCTATCCACAGAAGGACATGCAAAGCATCTCGGATTATACTTCAAGGAATCCCACACAAACTTTGAAACCATATCTCGTCGTGTCATGGAAGTTTAAACACACAGTAACTGCTCAAGGCTTCGTTTACTCATACAGTACATTGTACTAGCTAGCATACGTAAACAGCATCCACACTGAAACACAGTAAACGGAAATGGGCGTTATGAAAGGTCTCCACTTTTAAAAGCGTTTTCAAAAATAGTCGTTTATGTGAGAATTTTCAGAATATTTGTGTAGATGCATGCTGTATCAGTACACCTAAAGCCTTGTCCACAATACACGTAACGTGCCGCTCTGTGGGGGGTGCCACGTGCAATTCACGTTGGAATAGATTTGAGTTCTATTCAACGTATCATGTTGCGGCATCAGAGATTTACTTGTATTGTGAACCAGGCTTAAGTATCCGTTTACAACACCATAGATGTGTAAACGAGGTCTGTAAGTGTCCATACCTGTGATGAGTTGTCTCACTGCAGAGACCTCTGATAAACTGAGAGGAGCTTGTTGGCTAGTCAGGGGTAATCCAGGAACAAATCTTTTGCCCGGAATTATTACGCCTGCAGAAGAATTCATCTTTATCCTCTTAGGGTTAGGAAGCTCATCAACATCGGCGTCCACGTCACCTGTATCTATGGTAACGACGGCAGTGTTTGTGACTCCGCCCCCTCGTGGTACCGGAGAGGAACGAGAGGGTATCGATGGGACAGGGGGCTCCGGATGGTAGTGACTCATAGGGACCGAACTGACCACCGTATCGTTATCCTGCAAGGGAAATAATGTATAATATTTCATATTGCAAAGGTATTTCTGAAGCGGCACTCAAATATAAGAACAACAATGGTGCAAGAAATTGGTTGAAATATGAGCTAGTTATTCCAAGTTTTCTGGAGACCAACTCAAATTAGGACTTTATGATTGTTTTATTCAACCCCATTGATATTGACTGTGATTGGCACAGTGTTGCTGGTTTTATATGTAATCAGGAATGCCACACTGATAATTATAGAAAAAATAGCGTTATTTGTATTACATAATTTGTCTAGACTGTTAAAAATACACCAGTACATGTAGCACAACTCAGACACACACACACAAGAGCCCACACCTTTCCTACACCATTTGTATGCGATTGTGGTGAGCCTGAGTTGACATCTCTTAACTTTCTAGAACGGCGATAAGACTTTAGAAATGTTCGAATTCTCTTTCTGACACACGTGGCAAACTCTGGAAACTTGATACTTGCGTCAGCTATAATCTGTGAAATAGTGTCTCGTGGCTGATGAGATATGGGCACAAAGATGTCCAATTTCCTCTCGATGATACCACGAACATAAGTCTACAGAAACAATTAAGTCAGTCACCAAGACACACAACAGTTTTTTTTTGCAATAATATATAAGTGCTCATAATTATGTAAGACCATAATATTATAATCACAGCTCACAGGATAAAAAACAACAACTATCACTTGAGCTTAAGTGGGTAACAAATAAAAGCATTTGTCATATGTTACTGTAATATTGTGTCAAACCAGGAAACTGGTATCCTCATTGACAGACAGAGAAGATTTTCATACAGGATCAATAGAAACGAACGTATGCACATGGTATGTACACAAACATCGAGGTGTACCATCGATCAACTCACGTTAAACTGTCTGGCTCTCTCTGTGTTGGCAGTGTAGGGCGAAGGGGACACCCTCCCTCGCAAATGGGAGGGATAGGCATCAGATGTGTTGTGGTCAGATTCATCATCGTCCGAACGATCCTACATTGGTTGAGTTGAAAATGTAAAGTGATCACCTATCACTTGAGCTAGTGGGTAACAAGATAAAGGCATTTGTCAACATATGGATTTCACACAAGGCAACGTGAGAGGGAAGTTTTAACGGTGCTGAATGTACTGCTGAAAGTTAACAACGGGCTTCTAGTAGAAATAACAATGGTCACAAAAGCTAAACAAAGGAATGGTTCTTAGGAACCAGGAAAGTTTGAAAGCATGCCGGTACTCTGGTGAATAAACAACTATTCAAACTGAAAGTGACAATGAAACGTCCCATCTACATGGTGGACAGCTAGCTGGCACAAAGTTAACACCTCCATCACAGTATTGTAGGTGTCACCCACACTACTACCATTGAGGGCAAAAGGGCAGCATTGGGAGTTCCCAGAAGAGGAGTAATGTGTCCCTGTGTGGGTAACCACACAGCCCTGCATGTGCATACGCCAGCAAGGGTATCACATCCCATCACAGTACTAGCACCACCACAGAATCTCCATGGTGAATCATGAACATGTGTAGTGTCTGGGAAGCTAGGGCCAGACCACCGCCTGCCTGGTGCACAGGGAATGTCTCACCACCAAAGTATGTTGGCAAGGCTGGGGATTTCATACCCAGGAGAGCTTTGTTTGTTTGTATACAGAGAAGGGGAATACGTCTTCAAAGGCCTTGTTGTGATTCAAACAAAGCCTATACTTTCAACTTTTGGGGCTTACATTCAGAGGTGGGCAGGCAAAGATACAAACATGCGTACTCGCAAGAATCACTATCACTGAAAGTAAAATTATGCATTAAAAACACACCATTCCCTCTCTCTCTCTCTCTCTCTCTAAGTATTCCATTAAATGTCACAGAGCATCAGTAAGTATTCTTGGAATAATGCCACGAGTTTCACACTAAACAATAAACTTTCATGCACTGGTAGAGACAATCAAACTCCCGTGCGTGTGTGTATACACAATTCCTGGCCACGACACACGTACAGTACACTATCCAATGTCTCTGTGATTCATGCCCAAATAAGAACATGGTCCCACGGAGTGAGTAGACACAGGGAGATACAGGTGTTGTGGTTTTAAGAACATCGACATTCCATAATTGGACACATCAGCAGAGGGAAACACTTGCACTAGCTAAATTATTATTATAATAATAGGCTATTGGCTACATCAGTTTTGCTGCATACACACTAAAGCAGTTTCGGAAAAACTGAAACACAGGCATTTTGAAGGTATGTTGTGGTCATATAATTTACATTCTAACAGACAACAGAGCCGTTTACCACCGAAGCCAAATGGTAATCAAAACTCAGGAACAATCTCAGCGCACAGAGATGATAAAGTGTGTACAAATCACGCAATAAATACCGCAAAGAGCAATGGATTTAGCACTAACAGTTCATTGCACGAGTGAATAACTCAAAGTGGAGACTGAGTTTTTTTGTCTAGTTCCTTTCAGGATTGAATCAGAGGCTCACTTCAATGGGACACAATACAAGCAATACCAGGGTGCCAACACAATGGCTCTAGAGCTAGACTCTCAGGACTAGGCCACACACACAACAATACCTTTCACGTTACTCATACAACAGCACAAGCAAGCCTGGTTCTGGCAAGAGAGAGCAGTGTGTATATACAGGGTGAATGAGAATACAGCTCAAGTGCCAACTGACATACTAGTATTATACAACCAGGGGAGTCCAAAATATCGACTGATACACAGCTACTGGCCTGGATATTACATGCCGAATAGGGTAATTGTGTACCTGTACACACACGCACGCACACAGCCAGGGATGTTAACTACCTTGTCACATCATTCTCTGAATACTTGGCTAGTGCAGTCAACTGCTAGTGGCTTCTAATGCTCTTACACAAGCATGGTACACCCAGCACATGTCTCCCAGCAACTAAACCAAGGACTAGACAGACCACGTACCACTCACTATTCACCATGATAATATTGTTAGGCCAGCAATTTCTATATCATGTCTCTGGTGGCTGGCGTGTTGTTGCAGTACTGTCCTTACTTGCCACACTAAGGACAACAAACCTTCAGCAGCATGTGTGTGGAAACACAGTGTGCATGTAAAGACTCTACCTGGCTACTACGAACGTGTGGTTAGACCTCACGCTTGTTGCAATGGACAGTACCAAATCTACTTGTTTAGGGAACACGATGAACCATGTACACACACATTAGCGTAGACTGTGAACTAATAACATAGTACTGTGTATGTCCAATAACACATTGTAACTGACAAAACAGACACAGACAAGAACAAATGGAAGTAGACTGAGGTGTAAATCACACAAATGGGTGTACACAATGGGGGGGGGGGGACTATAGGGAATATTGGGGTGGTAGATAGGTGCTTAGCTATAGGGAGTATTGGGGGGGAGAGTATTGGGGGGGGTGTAGTGGTAG
>VSKX01046930.1_pt1 | contig 10936 bp, 11 predicted proteins | sample 4799481 | NCBI WGS metagenome assembly VSKX01 (sample SAMN12179537, study PRJNA552185) | sponge metagenome | biome: deep-sea hydrothermal plumes; feature: spots directly above weak diffusing fluid; material: sea water; isolation source: sponge from the Swan site of a hydrothermal vent ...
AACTTATTAGCCTCATCGATAAACAGTTCAACATCTACAATCGCTCACCCTGCTTATATCAAAGTGATCGAACAGTTAACCTCGGATGAGGCCAGAATTTTGTCCAATCTGTATTCAATACGATCAACTGCTGGAGATGATTTATGCCTTGCCCATTTATCAGATAACCTCAACAAGCATCTAGAACGTCTTGAAGATATATGGAGTAAGCTTTGTGTTGATGCTGATATAGAAGTAAGATCTAATTCTGCGATGTATATGGAAAACCTAATTAGATTGAAGCTTATTAATCGTGAAAGTCATTGGGCGCCTCAATATCAGCCTGCAGGGTATAATGAACATAGTGACTATGATGCCTCTGTTCACCAAGAAGGACAAGAGTGGCTATCTTTTTCTGAGTTTGGTATAAACTTTATGTACGCCAGTAGCTCAGAAACTGAATATTCATGACTCTCCAGATTTAAATAGCCATTGCTATTCATGCTCAAATGGAGACAAGTTTTTAAGTTTTATATGCTGAATTTTCGAAATAGGAGCTTCTTTCTGTTGAACATTCATATTCTGCTGCTTTAACTCCATCACAAATCCATGAATTTTCTCCGCATCCCTAGAAGCACGGAAAATTTCTTTGGGATCATCTTGTAGCACCTTAATCCAATGGTCGACGTAAGCGGCGTGTTGGCCAAACTCATGGCCGATTTGTAGTTCGTCACCGAGCATTAGCGATCCAATTTCTGCTCGTAACTCTTCTTTAGCATAAGATTCATCGCCAAAACGGCCTGTCATGTCACGGTTAAGTCGGTCTGAGTGTCCTGTGCTGTGACCAAGTTCGTGAAGTACTGTGGCGTAATATTTGTCGTCACTATCAAACTGGTTTCTGGCAGGGAGATGTATGTCATCCGTTGCAGGGCAATAATAGGCATTGTCGTATTGGTCGTGATGAATAGGTACACCTGAATTGGTTAGGATTTTTTCTGCTCGCTCATGGCGTTGCCATTCCGGTAACGTGTTTACTTCACGCTCTGGTAAACCATCAATTTGTTCAGCATTGAACACGACTGAACTGAATACTCTTGGCTTATCCAGTTTGATGTTGACCTTAATCGGTTTGCCATCAGCGCCTAATATCTTCTTGCCGTTATCATCTTTTTTATCGATTAAATCGAATAGTTTCCAATATTGAACGACAGTACCGTGTTGGCCTTTACGCACTTGTGCATCGATACCATTGGCTTGTTTGTAGGTCATCCATCTTGGGTCTTCCCTTGATTGCATTGCCAGCCAAATGGCATTTGAGCCTTTGTATCGAGTACCACTGATTGGGTTGTGCGGCATTCTTGGTTCGCCCGGTTGCCAAGGTTTTTGCCATGGCGCGGTACCTGCTTTTAATTGCTCGATAAGCTTGTTGGCGATTTGCTCATGGTAAGGTGTTTTCTGTTTGGTTTCTGGCATAAGCTATTCCTCTTCATTTTTGATGGTTTCTTCTGAGGCGTCCAATGCTTCAATTTCGGTGAGTGCATCTTCTTCAAATGCACCAAGTTCTTCGGCTTCCGATTGCGTGACTTCGATAACAGTGCCAGGAATATTTAAGGCAAATAATTTTTCATCTAGGCTGTTCAAACTGTTCGTTACATTAGCGTTCAAGTTGTTGTTCATGTTGAGACTCCTTAATGTCGTGGTGGCTAGGTTTACTGATTGGTTGTTGAGTTTTTACTGTTGCTGCTTGTATGAAACTGTCTAACTTCTGTTTCACTTTCTCCATAAATCGTTGCTGCGCTTCAGGTTGCAGTTTTTTACAAAAGGCTTGCGCTGCCTGAAGTGTGGTTCTCTGACTAGCGCTAACAGGCTCGATTTGATTAATGGTTTGGGGTGTTTCTTTAACTTGTGTTGATGAGTTTGAGTTAGATTGCAGTACCATTAGTTGTTTTACATCTTCTTTATCAGGGCGATACCCACTGACTTTCATGCCTTGTTGTGAGGCTTGCAGCCATGCTTGGCGCTTGAATGATTTATTGCCCGTCAGTTTGATGTCATTCCAGTTACGCTCTTTTGCGATACTTAACAAGTCACCAATTACTTGTGCATGACTGAGCTTGGTTTGCAGCTTGTTGCCTTTATCAATAAAGGCTAAGCACTTAGGACGGCTGCTGAAGTAGTATTTATTATCTTGTGCAATGTAGTTTTTATTGATCTGTTCTGGCAGTGTCGTTTGGTTTTTATTAGCGATAACAACCGCTGGTTTTACCTCTGTTTTTTCATCGGCTGTTTGATTGTTCTCAGTATTATTTTGGTGGAATGCAACTCGCGGCTTAATTTGTTGGCTAAGGTTTTTATTGGCAGGTTTGTTATTAACTGGTTCTAACGTATCTGGATAACTAGCTTCGATGCTATTTAAGCTTGGTGCTTTTAGCTTTTGTTGCTCAGGCCAGCAACGCTCAATGTAATCATTGATTTGTTGATTAACACTGCCGAGTCCGCTGCTGATATGCAAATCGTTAAAGTCTGTCATACCGACTTCAATTTGATCACGAATAAATCTGGGCGTTAACCAATGCCCGTTTGTTAATAATGCGGCTTCTCTGGCTTTTTCTACGCCTTTGTTTACATTGTTATTGCGATCATCATCGGCAAGAAACAAATGTTGGCTGTTGGGATAATGTGCTTTGAGCTTGTCGCCTACTTTGGGCATATTGCCAGCATCGACAGTCATCACTACGCTGCGATTGGTCGCTTCGGCAATACTGGCCGCCGTTGCGTAGCCTTCAGCGTACAAAATAGGCTCGCCATTTTTAAGTGGTTTATCACCAACAACAAAAAAGTGTCCTGATTTTTGCGCACCTTTTTTTAGGCATTTGAAACCGTTTGGGCTGATGCGTTGCAGTGAATGAACCTTGTGATATTCATCCATAAGTGGGATCACTAATCGACCTTTTTTGTCTTGCATTACATTGGGGAATGGCTGGACATCTTTTTTGATTAAATACGGGTTATCCACCTTCGCATGTGGCATTAGCTCAAAGGCTTGAGCGCAGCGATTGGCATAATGATGATAGCGTTTGGCTTCAGTAATTTGCCGTAAATTGCGCAGATTGGCTTGATGCGATTTCAGATGCAAGGTGGACAGCGGATCACTGTGGGTAAAACTGGCGTGCCATTTCTGTGGTTCACTGTGGTTACGATGATCTTGATACCAGCCAGCAGGATGACCGTCACCATAGCCACAATATACACCGCTTTTTTGGCCACGCTTGTCGCCAACGGTGGCTACTCGATGTTTTTGACCATCAAAAATGGGTGGCTCTGATAATGTAAAGCCTGATGCTTCCAACACTTGGGTAAATTCAGTTACAGGATCTTGATGGCTTGGTAACTTGAACTGAGTCGGATTGGGTAACCAAGGTTCAGCCTTAGCCAATGGGGTGCCTGCTTTGGCAAACCATAAGCCCAGTTTGGAATCGAAGTTCAATGCATTACGGCCATCACTCAACTGACCAATGGACTTTATGGCTTGTTGCCGTTTCTCGTAGGGAACGGCTAGATAGGTTTGTTGCTCCAATACGGGTTTTCATTCATTTAGTTTTATCCTCTTCAAAGGTGTCAAAAAAGTCATCCACTAACGAATTGATTTCTCCATCATTCACAACATTCGGTTTTTTAGCTTTTATGGCATTATTAGGTGACTTCTTCTTTTTAGGTGTTTGCGGTTTTTGTGCTTGCTCGGTGGCTTCAGAATCGGTTTTTATGGGCACTAATTGTGTTGAAGATGCATTGCTTGTCTTGACGGGGACTCTGGGCACGATTGGCGTCGGCCAGATTTGATTTTGATGGTTGTTGCCTCTAAGCATTAACGCCTTATCTTGATACCAAAGGATCTTATTGCATTTCACTGGAGGGCAGTTTTCGATAAGTAAAATAGCTTTATCCATGCCTAAGTGCATGATCTCTTGCGGAAGCATTAATGCGCGACTGTGATCACTGACGTTTTCGCTGCGTCCACCTTTACCTGTTAATTGCCTGCTACGACTGCGTTGTTTAATGGTGGTATTACCAAGGGATTCGGAAATTTCTCTGGCAATTTTGGGGTTTTTAGGCGCAAACACTATTTGCAGTGCGTGGTTTTCAACAAGTGTTTCAGCGCCATCATGACCATAGATTTCACGCAGCTGCGCGGGAGATTGAATGATGGTCAAGAGACGTAAACCATAACCCGCTACATAGCTGATACCACGACTTAAAATGTTGATCTTGCCGATGGCAGCAAACTCATCCATTAACAATAAAACTTGATGTTTTAACAGCGGATTATGCTCAGGCAGTTCACGGGTATTAAGGTCGATGAGTTGTTGAAAAAATAGATTGATCAACGGAGCCAAACGTTGCAAATCATCAGGAGTAACACCGACATAAATCGAAAGGTGTTTGGTTCTTAACTCACGCAAGTCAAAGTCATTACTGGCAGTCACCGCATCAATCACAGGGTTGTAAAACAGCTCTAGTGCGGAGCTAAAGCTTTTACGGATTGAGCCACGGGTGCGCTCTGGTGTTTCAAGGTATTCTTTAAGTGACGAATGGCATTGATTAGATAATGGTTGCTGGCTTTGCATCCTTTGATTAATTAAGTCGATTAAATGATTATCGCCTTTGTTCAGTTGGCGCAGTACTTCACCCATAGTCACAAGCAGTGGCGGAGTTTCTGATAAATACAAGACTAAGCCGAGCCATAAAGAGCGTGCTGATGCTTGCCAAATCGGAGATTCGTTATCGATATTAGGAAACAACATCTGACCAATTTTTTGAATGTCGTTGATGCGAAAACTTGGATCAGTTGAAATATAATGCAATGGATTCCAGCGATGGCTTTGATAGTCCCGTGGTGCGAGGTTGAGTAAGAAACATTGCTGTTTATGTGCGTGTCGAAAGCCTGCTGTTATTGCCCAGTTTTCTTGCTTGATATCCAGCACTACAACAGAATCAGGCCAACTGAGTAAATTAGGGATAACCACGCCAACGCCTTTACCACTTCGGGTGGGCGCTGACATGAGTACATGCTGTTGTCCGGAAAATTGATAGTATCGCGCCTTTCCAACACGCTTATCTTCTTTGCCAACAATAATGCCTTTGCTACCCGCTCCTTTAATAGGAAGAAGCCCCGCCTGTTTTATTTCTTGCTGATTTGCAAAGCGTGCTTCACCGTACAATGGTTGTTTTTTAGGTTTGAATTTGAGAAAAATCGGTAAACCAATCGGCAAAAATCCAAGAACGATAGATAAGCCTAACCAGAACTGAGTGCGTTTATCGTGTCCATAAAAATAGCCGTAACGAATAACAGTAAAAGGTGTGGCGGTTCGATAGTTCAGATGTGCAAAATATAGATATATGACACCACTGAGCCATAGGCTAAGTAGCAAGCCAATTAAGATCAGCATGCAATAGTGTTTGTGATTGAGTGAGTATTTAGTTGTTGTATTTTGGGACATAGTACACCTCACTCACGAACCGACGGCCACCGACACTTTGCAGTTGCACAATCACATCTACGCACAAGGTTAATAGCTGTTTAATATCATCTCGGGATAAAGACGACCCCGCCTGACTTTCTTTCAGTAGCAGCACCAATTGCTCCAAGGCGAGTTTAGGGCTACCTGCATGCATGGTGGTCATGCTGCCCGGATGACCAGAATTGATGTTACGCAGAAAGTAAAACGCTTCATCACCACGTATTAGCTCAGCTACAAACACGCGGTCAGGTTTCATGCGCAGGCTTGATTCTAATAACTGCTGTTGGGTTACAGGTGCAATACCTTGATTACCCGCTGAGTAAAACAAACTCACGGTATTAGGGTGAGTGTGATACAGCTGCAACTCATCGACATTTTCAATGGAGATCAGACGCTCATCTTTAGGCACTAATTGCAGTAATGAACGAATAAAGGTGGTTTTGCCTGAGCCAGTAGAGCCAGAAACAATGATGTTTTTGCGAAGTTGCACCGCAAGCGTTAGAAACTCTTGGATCTTGCCTTTTTGTTTTAGTTCGAGCAGTAATTTATCGCCATTGCTCATGCCGAGTGGACTGTGCTCACAAGGTTTGAAATATCCCTGTTGCTCATAGTCTTTTAAGGTGAAATTTACTTTTGACGGTTTACGAATGGTAAAGCTGACGCGATTGAGTGAAGTAACGGGCGCAATTGCGATTTGTACTCGTTCACCATCTGGCAAAGTGGCTGATAAAATAGGATGGCTGCTATCGAGTTTTTGCCCTGAATAGGTGGCAATTAGTTTTGCCAGACGCTGACAATAACCAATATCTAACTTGATCACTGTATGTACCTGCCAACCTTGATTCGATTCTGTTTGTACTTCGCAAGGTTGATTGATGACAACCTCAGTCACGTTCTTTTCAGCCAAAAAGGGCTGTAATAATTTCAAATGCTCCAGTAGTGCGATTGCACGACAATCATCGACCGTACTGATGGATGAGTTTATGGATGAGCTATTGGATAAGTTGCTAATCGTTGAGTTGCAAGTCATAGACGCTCCTAAAATCCAAATCACGGGCCACAAACACATTAATGTGCTCACCCTGATTTTTGAGTAGTGTAGGTTTAATGCGAATTGAATCTTGTAGAACGATAGAAGCCATATCTTTACTGGAGCCAATGGTGTCACCAAACTGAATTTGGGTTTTATCGCCCTGTTTTTGTGAATGGTTGGCTCTATTCGCAGCATAGCTACCAACATCGCCGACTAAACTAAGCAAAATGGCGCTGCCGAAACGCTGCTTAAAATGACCATCGATAAATCCTGTGTGACCACTGCGACCAAGCGTATCAGTGCCAGGCGAACCCAAATCAATAATGATGCTATTGGGCGTTTCTATCCGATCCCACAACACAAAAATACGAGCTTGGCCTTGTTGCAATCCGCTTTGATACTGACCAACGATGTGACTGCCTTTTTCCAGCAACAACACTTTGCCATTGGTTGAGTAGATGTCTCGACTGAGTTGGCAGCGAGTCATACCGGGCACATCGCTGCTGATGGCAGTTTCTAAAATACAATCTAAAAAAGCGCCTTTAGTAATGAACAAATTAGGATCAACAATGCGGCTGGCCACACTGCCTTTAAGTTTTGTGGCTTGAAGCTTTGTATTTAACCCATTGGACTGTTGCGATACCGTTTGTGCATTTAGATTGCGGTTTGAGGTTTGGTCCGCTCGACTTATTTGCGAATTGCGATTCACAATGAGGATGTCACTCAGCTGTTTACGCTGTGCAGGCGTCCACTTTTTACCTTGTGACACAGAAGCGTATTGGGGATTAGAAGGCGTAGAACTTAAATCTGATAATCCGGTGTGCAATAAACCTTTGTCATTATCGTCTTTGATATTGGGTTTAGTAGAGCTGCCATCATCTTTGAGTGAGTCAGGTGGATCGCCCAAATGATTACCAATTTCTTTGCTGCTAGCGCTATTCATATTGGACGCTTTACCATGACTGAAAACGCCATTAACGAACAACAGAAGTAAAATCACCAATAGCACAACGATCCCCATGACAGGTTTAGATATTGTTACTCGGCTAGGCTCAGTGTCAGTCAGTTCAGGCACGGCTTGAGTGTCGACTATTGAAGGTTCGATTGTTGTTTCATTAGCGTTCATCATGATCTCCTTTCACCTTACGAATAACATTGGAAATATTGCTAGTTTGATATTTTGCAGGTGTTTCCGCTTTAAAATTTTGGTTAAACAAACACAACACGGTATTTCCATGACGTAACACCAGTTGTTTCACTATTCGCTGAATGATCACCGTGTCGGGATAATGTGGATTAACATTGGAATTGACTAAGCTTTCACTGTTGTCAGAATTAACGATATAAATGGCGGGTAAGTCTTGCTTACGGTCGAAAGTCAGATAAGTAAAACGACCATCATCAAACGCACGCAATGGGATAATGTTGTCATCTCCTTTATATAAATAATTTCTGTTGTGGACTTGTGGTAACTGACTGCTGTTGAGTTGTCTGTCTAATGCTTGTTGGTGCTGTTTCGTCATATTTGCTTCATGGAGTGCGGCAGGATAACGAAAATCGATAGTAAACATCATGTCGTTAGGGGAAGGGTGCGAGCCATGTTGTGACCAATGCGCTGAAAGCTCAAAGTGATAGACACGCTTTCCGGTATTAGAGGTTGTCAGTACCGTCATATTAGTGATTGCTTTTTGCGCTTTGGGCTTAATGAATACATGGTTAGCCACGGGCGTAACCGACCACGCTTCACTGTCACCCATAGCTATTTGCTTGATGCTTTCCTTTTGAGCAAAAGCAACATCAGTTGCAAAACCGTAATGGCCAACTAATTTCACCACTTGCTCAGCTTGATAATTGATATGACGCACTCGCTTATCGAGTTCGCCGCTGTGTGGTGTTTCAAGTGCAACAGCGTTAAGACAAGCAAGTAATAGTGTCATACCAGTAAAAGCTGATAGCCAGTGACAGAAATGACAAGTTTTAGTGGTAGAAATAGTCATCTAATCACCTCCTGTTGCTTGATCATTGCGGTATCCCAACACCTGAAAACCAAGCGGATTAAGGCGGCGATCTTCAAGCTTCATCGGTGAGTTGCGATAGACAAAGGTGATCGTGGCAACCCAATGTGTTAGAGGATGAGATTCACCAAGACGTTTGATTTGTTTGCTGTAGCGTATTAATGCTGTTTTACGTTTCTCGCCGTTTATATCCTCATGAGCAATAAAGCTGATTGCTTTAATATGAATACGTACTTGCGCATTTTGACCATAACGGTTAATTGGCGCTTTGGTATTGGACTTGGGATCGGTTTCTGCGGCATAGTCTTGTTGGATAGGTTCACTCGACATAATGCCAACGAGATTGCGATCATAAGCACGAGTTTCCCATTGGTAACTTTCGCGGTGGCGCAGGTACTGAGTGAGCCAGTATTTATCCATCACTTCTTGAGCTTTGAGCTTCACTTGACCGTGACTGGCTAACGTCGATACCACATCAACTAAGCCGGTATTGTTGTCGACTCTAATCACGAATGGTTCAATGGATTTGAGTGGCAGTAAACTCACTAAACCGATACCTTGCAGCACGGCGATAAGGGTGAGTAATGCACAGCAGCGCCAAGCCCGTTGCTCGGACTGCTTTATGTTTACACTGAGCTGCGCATCCCAGCCGCGAGCTTCAGAGAAATACTGTTTAGCCAGTTGTGTTCCGCTCGTTTTCACCGAAAGGTGTTTTGGCGTTTTAGTCATATTTCTCCTCACGCGATACTTCTACAGGTGTTTTATTCACAGGAGTTAAACCTTTACCGTTATCTTTGCAATGTGGCGGTTTTGGCGCACTGGCACAGTGAGTGAGCATTAAAGTCATCATTAACATGGATAGAATTTTCATTGTTGAGATCTCCCTGACATCGCGTTGCCACCAAAGCGTTGTTGGTATGCGTGATAACCTGCACCAACAGGTTTGAGTGGCGAACCCAAGGCTTGACCTGTGTAATTAAGATCTCGCCTTAAGTTACGATATTGATTGCGTAAAGTGGTTGGGCGTAGCGCATGAAGGCTGTGGGCAATGGCACCATTTGCGGCAATGGCTACGCCGCCACCCAATGCGGCGGCCATCGACGGAATTTGTTTCATCACTAAGATGCACAGAGCCAGCACAATGCAGAGCATGGAGCTGTCGCTGAGTGTGGAAATGGTAGAATGATTACTGGATATTTGTTGCAAATAGCTACTGGCTACGGACGTCATAAGCTGCCCAGATGTCACACCCAATAACAATATAAAGCCAAAGTTGAGCACCATGCCTAGCCAGCTTTCAAAGAAACGTTGTGTGGCTTGAAACAGTAGAAGCACGAAAAAGGCCGGACCGATGGCCAGCAAAATGCTGACCATTACTTTGCTGAGCAAAATGAAAAACGCGACTAATAAGGTTAAGCAGCTGCCAATCAGTAATACGGCAATGGCTAAAAAATACATGCCAAAGTTGCCACTCATTACGCCACCTTGACGCCAAGCGTTATCAGCAAGGGTAAAAATTTGGCTAAAGAGATTATCCAGTAAACTGGCGGCGTTCTGACTATGACTTCCGGTAACAATCGAAGCCAATAACTGCGGTGTTTCACTTAAAAATGTCACAACGGTTTGATTGTAGCGGCCAGCCGTTAATCCAAGCGTTAAGATAAAGCCAACCCGAAGAATTCGATAAAACCCTTCTTGCAGCGGTGCTTCACTTTTTCCCATCATCAGGTTGTAGCCCCAAATGGCAATCCAGATGATCATCAAGCTACTAAAAATCGGCAATAGAAAGTCAATCAGCCTGGAAGAACCTTGCTGCACGTAATTTCCTAAGGCTTTATCAACCATGCTAAAAATGCTCTGATATAAATTGCTTTGTGCTGCCATGATGTTTATTCCCAACTCTTGCCAGTAGGCATATTTTCAGGATCAATATGGATAGGATGCAATTCACCAGCACTGCGTTGAATCGCGGCTTGCTGAGCATTGATGCAATTGGGCTGAACACGAAACTCCGCGGGATTATCGTTGCAACGTTTGAGCGTGTTATTAAGCTCAGCATTGTGTGCAATAAACCACGAAACAGTATGAACAGGCGATTTAGGTATGTTTTCCGTATTGCCTTGTTTTGGGTTACAAGCTGTTATGGCCAATGAGCCAATAACAGTGATTAATATGCATTGAATTTTCATGGTAGTACCTCATTTTCAATGCCATTCCTTGGTCGTTTAATTCCAGTTTTTATTTCCAAGAGATTGGGTGTAACTCTCCAGCGGATTCCACCGCCATTTGAGTAATACGCTGTTTAGTTAACGCGTCACTGGCCTTGGCTTGTGATTCCAATAACTGCAGTTTGGCCTGTTCATTGGCTAGCATTACGCCTTCAGCACTAA
>VSKX01081120.1_pt1 | contig 10934 bp, 4 predicted proteins | sample 4799481 | NCBI WGS metagenome assembly VSKX01 (sample SAMN12179537, study PRJNA552185) | sponge metagenome | biome: deep-sea hydrothermal plumes; feature: spots directly above weak diffusing fluid; material: sea water; isolation source: sponge from the Swan site of a hydrothermal vent ...
AATTTTAATGATATTCATTGTAATGGATAATGGTAATAGATAGCGCGCCCTCGTCAAAATTTCAAAGTTGCTGGACGGGAAACTAAAGTCTAACTTGGAATGGCCTAATCACAACATCCTTGCATTCCCACTATAATAGTACCCTCTTCCTAGAACCACAATCATAAAAAAAGGCCGGAGGTGAGGTAATACCAAGAGAGGTTCACAGTTATGCTCAAAGCAAACTAGTGCCTACCTTGTCACCCGAACTCTGACTGGCCAGTGATACATCCTGACCCAGGAATGAGATGAGTTTAGTGAAGCCTCGCTGATAGGCACGTCCATGTTGCTCAAGCAGTCCCTCGTAGTGCTCCTCTAGTCCATGATAAGCTGTCTCTAGTAGGTCCAACATGTGAGTGTTCCTATAGAATTTATGTTTATTATAATTATACATAATGATCGACATGTACCGAACATACGTGTAAACGCACACCCTAAACGGCTGGTTTATAATAATTATGACGCTAAAAGCACACGTAGCGTCAAGAAACGTTCAATTAGAACATTGTTCTATTCCACCGTTTTGATGATACAATCTTATTATAAACGAGCCTTTACTCTGAGGCCACTAATGCAACGTAAGCTCCAGCATCGTATTGTGAACCATGGCTTTATAAAGTCAGACCTAGTGGACATTAGAGGTGGTTAATTGCTTCAAAGAGGGGTGTCTACTGCCAACCTCCACCGACCAGTGTAGATAGAAACATGCCTTCACTCTCCAGCATCGTATTGTGAACCATGGCTATACAGCCACAATGAGGGCGAGCCAATGCACAAAGCATTCTACAGGACAATCAGCATTGATTTGGGCAGCTACCCCAACACACTCTAAACAAAGGCTCTGGCTGCTCTGAATAGAATCAATGACTTACCTTAATGTTACTATTATAGACGGGTAGTAATTTTGGCGATTTCAATTTTTTTTCTCGTTTTAGGGTACTAATTTTGGCGATTCGCACAAAATTTAGCGATAAACACGAAATCGCTAAAATTCGCTAAAATGAGTACCCGTCTACAATAGTAACAATAAGGTAATTCATACACCAGTCTGTGGTTAGTGGACATGAGAGAATGGACTAATGACATTGCTACACTTACAGCTGCGCTTGGCCCAGTGTTGTGGTTCTAACTATTCTCTCAGAACCTTAATTGCATTACTGTGGCAGTGAAGTGAAATTCTATTTCAAGGGCTGGCACCAACTAAACAAAGCTTCACAATTAAACCTTAGCCTCCTCCACAGGCCTTCGAAGAAGAGAGAAAAGAAGGCCTGCTACTGACTGTTCACGATGATGTCATTTTATCCGGACCTTAGTCAGAATCTGACTAAGGTTAGCGCATGCGAAGCAGTCAATACCCAGGCCTATTTTCAGTGGGCGAGGGAACGAGGCTACACAAACCCAGTGCTTATGATAAGGAGTCAAATTTGTCCGGACATTTTAAGCATTTATGCCATATCAGCAGACATTATCTCTATACCTAGCAATGTAAAGCATGTCCTAGAAAAATGAAAATGGGAGGACATTTTCATGAAATGACCGGAAAATGTCAGGACGTTATGCAAACCTATACACACACACACACACACACGCACCTGGATCGACAGGCCAGAATAGCTTTCACACCGTACAGAGGCACCTTCCTCTCCCCGACTATGAACATGACATCAGCAAGCTCAGCTCCACGCAGTGACACAGAGAAATCCTCGGCCAGCTTGTCAGTATTTGCATACTTCCCTCTAACAGAATCCAGTATAGGGCTGGGAGGTCTGCAGCGGGTAAAGCAGTCTAGTAAACCAAGCAATGTACACACATACATGTATGTATGCATACAATGTGCGTCACAAACAAAAGGTAACTTTGAGAGGCCGTAACTCGAGTTAGGAGTGACCGATTCCAAAACTAAAACATGCAATCAGTAGCTCTTAGCAAGCTCTATCAGATGACGTGCTTTTCTCAAAAATCCGAGAGAGAGGTCAAAGTCCTTCAAATTTGACAAAACCAAAGGCTATAGCCTTGCGTTTTTCTCAAAAATGGACCGTCTTGTTGAGGCAAAGTTTGAGAGGCCATAACTTGAGCATACAGCTACCGATTTCAAAACTAAAACATGCATTCAGTAGCTCTTGACAAGGTCTATCAGATGGTATGCCCAGATCAACAATTGCTTCCCGGTCCAAAAAAATGCACCAAATATACAGTAAGAGCAGTGATGTCAGCAATTAGCCTGAGCCTGCTATGGACAGGAGTCTGATAGGTCACAGCATGCTCTTGTTGTGGCTATCAAGTGACAGACAACACATGCTGCTGAGATAATTGGCTCAACACTACACAAACAACACCCATAGTATGTCAGGCCAAAAATGGCAATATTAAGTCAAAACAGAAGAGGCACATTATTTTTTCCATTTACACTATAATAAGACCATTGATTCGACTCAGTGGTATTGCACACATCATTAGGTACAGAGCAATTACATCCCATTACTTATACAGGCATGCGTTTATGTACTGATCGTACAACTCTCTCTAAATATACACAACGCACGCCCTTAATAGCAGACTGGCACTCTTTATATACCTTGTCGCCTTATTCTTTGCAAAGTGTGCAATTCACTTTACCTTGTGGATAGTAATGTGAACCTGAGCTGGACACTAGGACACTATGTAAGCACCAGCGTCATATTGTGAACCAGGCTGGACGCTACGTAAGCTCCAGCGTCATATTGTGAACCAGGCTGGGCACTAGGACGCTACGTAAGCTCCAGCGTCATATTGTGAACCAGGCTTTGTACAGAGCTGTAGCACAGTGTAGGCTCTCTTACCTGCTAGCTCCGATGGGGAGCCAGTTGGAGCGCCTGTTTATCTTGCGAGTGGCCCTTCTCTGCTTCCCTGCCATTGTGTACTCAATTACATTGTCCGACAGCTCTTGTAAAAGCTGACCACGGGATCGATTCTGGATGGTGAAAAAACAAGAAATGTTTTCGCAACTGCAGTATCGATTTATAATTGGATTTACTACGCTGACTAGTAAAGCCCGGATACTATGAACTCATAAGAGGCAGTAATTTTTGTGCTTTCTCACGCAGACGAAGTTGTACTACACTTTGCAACAAACCACGGTATGTGCGTGTGGTGTGTGCGTGTGGAAGTGTGTGGTGTGTGTGTGGAAGGGAAGCGGCAACCACTTCCCACTTCTGCTTATCGTTATTATCAGAGGAGATCTTGGCAGTGAATGAATACAACCAGGAGCACATAAAGGCTCCTGGTACAACACACACCTACACAGAAATAGCTGCTCTTTTGAGCACTTGCTAAAGAGTTACACAACACACACGCTCCACGAATAGGTTTAGTAATGATATGCAGCATTAACAGGCGGGTTTATATAATAGCTATGATGCTACGCTGGAATAAAAACATATGTCAGGTCTAGCATCATAACCATACAGTCTGGGTTAGGGTTGGTATATATATAGTTCTGACTTGAGGTTAAATTGGTTTTTGAGTGAGCCCTCTTGTTCTTGTTATACCAATGTTTGGTAACATAGCTGTACTTTGAACCACTTTCTGTCTACTACCAGGACTCAACTCAAATCAAGTTGACCATAGTAATTAATATTATAATTATGATACGTACCGTTAGCTTGAGGAACTTTGGTGCGTGGTAGCTAGCCCTCTCTCCATTCACCACCTTCGTGAGTAGAAACTGCTGCAGGGTAGTGCTGTGTGCAAACACTCCCATGTGCTTTAGCTCGGGATAGAAACTGGGCACAGTGCTTCTCTTGGTGACACCAACCTTGTACAGAGGCTGACCGTGAGCACCTTTGATCAGTTGAACGACAATGTAACAGTGGATGAAGTTGGAGCGAATCCACGACGGATTGAAAACCGTTCTACTCGAGTCTAGGAACACAACGCTGACGATGTCGTTCCCAATATGACGCTTCTTGTTGATCTGTGAAAACAAAAGCCAGTGAGTTTGTGTGTGTAATGCTAAAGTCTATTCGTGTTCACGTGCGCACATTGAGATTCAAGTTGATATCAGAATTTGTACAATTTAAGAGGCAGACATGCAGTACAGTGAACGATTCTATATTTTAGGCAGCACCTGTCCCAGCAGCAAAGACACCTAAACACCCTGCATCTATACAGCTGGTAGAGAGGCTATGGAGATAGACAAAGCTTATCAGATAGGCCCCAACCACACACAAACCCCCAGACAATTAACACAGTAAAACAAAATGATGTTATGACAAGCAGTCAACAATAGGCTGTAAACAACACTGTATGGCATCAGCTCCCAACTAGCTAGCTTCAAGCCAAGCGCTAGCTTCAAGCCAAGCGCTAGCTAGCATCAAAACCAAGAGCTAGCTAGCTTCAAGCCAAGCGCTAGCTAGCCTCAAAACCAAGAGCTAGCTAGCCTCAAAGCCAAGAGCTAGCTAGCCTCAAAGCCAAGAGCTAGCTAGCCTCAAAGCCAAGCGCTAGCTAGCCTCAAAGCCAAGCGCTAGCTAGCCTCAAAGCCAAGAGCTAGCTAGCATGAAAACCAAGAGCTTGCTAGCTTCAAAGCCAAGAGCTACAGTGTAGCTAAGAACGTTAATAGCAATTACTTTTCTTTTCAACTACTCAAATTGTTACGTAACTATAGACATAAGCAGAGGTGACTTTTATTTAGCTTTAGAGATACCAGGAAAGAAGCAACACATCCCATGGCTAATGCCTAGCCAGCTGGTTAGTGAGTAGACCAGTATTTACTATAATTATACCCTTTGCTTTTACTATAGTGGACCCACAACCTGTATGTACTGCACAATTTCCGGATTTTCAACCACCAACACTACAGTTTGTTTTATCCTTGCTTATGACACCTAGAACCCAAAACACAACTTCACTAACAAATGCTGGAATAGATCTTACATATATACCTACGTACCTCATCAGATTCAACATCAGATTCACTGCAATACGTACTACGCCCCTTCTTTTGAGGTGGCGATTGCCCCTCAGTAGCAATAGCATTGCACCAGCTATTTTTTTTCAGAGCCAATGAATGTACTCTGCACAGCTACTACAACTCTGATTCACAAATGACTGGACTAGAACTACGCTATTGATGCAACGTAAGCTCCGGTGTTACTATATGGTGAACTGACACGAAATGCAGTAGACCTCACGTACCTGCTGATTGTCAGTTGGAGTGTACGGTAGGAGAGTGGCCACATGGAACATCATCTCAAGTCCCATATGCTCCGTGTACACTGTTGTCTCGCCAGTGAGGTCTCGATCAGGGTCCAGTCCACCCAGGTACCGCTTGAATCCCTTTAGTCTGGTACGTGTGCCTGTGTTTGGTTGGGGAGCAAGGACGCTTTAAAACACTCATCATTTTGGATTAACTATCTAGAGGCAATTTTTTGCATGCTAAAAATGAAGCTATATATGTACATCAACTGAAAACACTTGCAATATCATTTTCAGAGGCATTAAAAATGAAGCTATTAATAATACATCAACTGAAAACACTTGCAATTATCATTTTCAGAGGCATTTTTTGCATGCTAAAAAATGAAGCATACAAGTCGGACCTTGTCTGACCAATGGAAAGGAACAAAAGAGGAAAGACAATCAATGATCAAAAAAGGTATGATGAGACAAGCACTCATCCACCCACACATGCAATTGGCCTAGGACACACACAGAGTGTTGCATACACAGGCCAGATACTTGCAGTGCCAGATCAGTAATACACAAACAACACCGACCACCCACACACTTAATACAAACACATCGATGGGGTCGTTGAGCTAACAGCATTTAATGGAGTTGTAGCCTCAACAGAGCAGTAATTGATACACAGTCAACAGTGCCTGTTGTGAGCAGTACTGCTGGACAATACTGCTACTAAATTTGAACACTTTCACACTTGCTGTATACGAGCTCATGTGTAGTGTGGGAACACAGCCTTGTCTAGGGTAGTTGTTTTTGATGATAATTTGCTTGTAGCTCCATCTAAATGGTGTTGGTCAAACCTAGTGGACATTAGAGGTGGTTAATTTCCCTGCAGGTTAATTTCCCTGTGGCTACTGCTGACCACCATAGGCAGAATCAAGTCATCAATCTGTTACCACGAGCGGGTCAAAGGTTACGCGAAGGTGTTTTTGTGGGCAGTTCTTCAATGTGCAATGTGATGAGTCTGAGAATAGTCCGAGTTGCATGCCCTCTTCCTCTTATACGCCCTTGGTGCAACCAGTATAACTATTGCGCATGAAATAATCACTGGAAAACTACTGCTAACAATTGCAGTGCTAACATGTGCATGGGATTTCTAGAATCTTTTATCATTTCATCAACTATCATACATATGACTTGATGTGCGTTTAACTTCTGGCAAGTGCAAAGTGCATAGGTATTATTACAGCTGGCTATGTAAACACAGGTGCATGGCACAAACACTTGTATACTCACCAATGTAATCTGCCTGAGATTCACTTTCGGACAACACTCTCACATATTTTGCTTCCTGTGTACACCAGGTAAAAATGTTTGCATAACAAGTATGATTGCAAACCGTGACCATGCGATTATATTGCTACCGTGAATAATAATACTAACAGTCCATGCATGCGCATATACTGAAACTGTAAGCATGCATTCATGTGAATAGATAAAATATATATACAACAAGAAAGTTGTCCCAAGTCAGATTGTTGTCCACATTCTTTAAGAACTCTGCCACTATTCGCAGTGGAGCATCGATTACTCCCCGTCCCATAAATCTATGTTAAGAGTCGGATTTAGCTGAAAAATGCATGATTGTGCAATTTAACTCACATTGTGGACGATCCTCTCACAGCTTTCTTAAAAACCATTATGTCATGTTTTTCATAAACAAACCTGTAGTGATAATTAACTATAGCTAGCTATATCCCATGGGTACTTCCAGTATACTGGTATTGCTAAAATTATGTGACAGGCTCTGGGAAAGGGGCCCAATTCGCGCGCATATGATCAATAGTACATGATGTGAGAGATCGTTGGCTCAGCTACGAAATGAACCTCACCTACTTCAATAGCATCCTAGCCAGAGTTTTATGTCTGCACCAACAGCGGTCACCTAGCTAATTTGATGTTGTTTTGCTAGCATTTTTGACTGTAACTCAATAGTGATATCTGCACGAATTTGGCCCTTTTACCAGAGCCTGTTACTTATTGGCGTTCATACAAGGAAACGATACATGCCTATTATATGTAGATTCATAATCATTTCACGAGTATTTTGCTTCTGTGTGGTTGTTAGTATACAATTCTATCTTGATAGCAAACTTTGTTAAAAGAAAATTGCCTGTGCGCCCATTCATACACAACAACTCTCTCAATGAGGAGACCCTCTATTACAAACAACGAGACTCCTGGAAACAAATTGTCTGTTCCTAAGAGAATTGAGAGTTACAATAGATCATCACAACCGTTTCCTTCTATTTACTGAGATGTCCAGCTATTATAAAGAAACGCTAGTGTTGCATATCTCTGTTTTAGACAGCACTATAGATGTAGATATCTAAATCACCTCCATTGGGTAGGAGTGGGGTTGCCAGAGTAGCTCCAAGACGTGCTCAAATCTTTCGATCCCTGACCGAACTTGAAATCCACAAATGAAGCTACACTTGCCGTCTATAGTGATAATTATGATAGATTAGCAATAACATCTATAGCTACTGAACTATATAGCTATAATTTTGTAAACTTTTGTACCTCCTCAGTGATACGTTTGATCCCCAACTTTCCCACATGGTCCCAATCAACTTCTCCTTCATGCTGATCTGAAATCACAGAGCTAATTCAGGGACAGCTGTAGTGATCATGACTGCATGTCCTTACCTGTAGATCCATCTAATTTAACTGTGCAGTTGGTACCAGCAATAGACTTACAATTGGTTGCCTATAATTTATACTGTTTTAGGATAATTTATAGATGCAGCTATATAGCTAGCTATATATTGTATATAGTCTAGCTATATAATATTGTATATATTGTATCTACACAGCTGTATTTTATCATAGCTACAGCTATTATCATGCAGACTTCTATATAAATAGCTATGTCAATTACTCTGTCAATGGCAGAAGAGGCTCCTGCACTGCTTGCCATTAAATTTGCACACTGATATCTGACACAAGCACAATTATTTATATCTTGAATCTACTGCACTGAGCAGAGAACTTTCTCAGAAAGAGCAATGAATATCATCATGACTCACAAAATACATTATCAAAATAACTTTGATTATGGCAAAACAACTGAATTGTACACACAGCTAATGTGAATCTTGTGACAGTGCACTGTTGCTTCTGGCTTGTGAGTTACTTCTGGATGTGTAAATCGATGAACAGTCGTCATCATCTGATAATTCATTGTGTTTCGTTACAGCAGTCTTGCTGGGCCCCGTAAAATGATCGACACCCATTTGTTCCCGGTACAAAGTAGAGTGCTGATTGTTTATATCAAACAGAGAGTCTGTTTCATGTACTGTGCTTGTGAGAGAGGTTTCCAGATCTGCTTCAATTCTTGAAGATCTGCGAGAAGGAGGAGAGATACCTCTTCCAATTTTGCTCAACGATTTGAGAAACTTTTTGAGGTAGTGTATAGTGAGGGGTTGGGATTCTAACAGTCGACTGACTGTAGACGTGGACAGTGGAACACAGAGATCAATCTGTGTAAGATACATACATAGCTAAAGTGATAGTCAGTGGCTACATCTGGCATGCATATGGCATGCCGATTACACTTTCAATTTGTCAATAGTGACATGTATGGCTTTATTATAATACACACTTGGGACATTGCAACATACGTTAGCAATGTATGTGACCAGAGTTTTTCTTGGATTACCCTCATACGGTTCTAAGACCCAACCAGAACCAAGACACACCTGCACAGGAAAATGGAATGATGCTATATGAAGTTACACCTACAAAGCGAGCCAATTGTGTATACAACTTAACATTCTAATGGGAATTAGCAATAAAAAATACATTTTATGTGGAACCACATTTATCAGGTCACATTGGGACCCAGGTAGAGTGGTTGCATTATCGAGGCGGCCACATTCCAAGATAACCGCTTTGGGTTGAAACAAAATAGCTTCAAAACAATAGCTGCAGGTATGTGCACATGCTTAACCACTTAATTCGAGTTGTAAAACTGCTACTAAGGCAAAGGAAGACGCTTGATTCCCTTGATTCCTTTTTATATGCTCCTGACTTTGACATAAGTTTGATCTAACTAGCAATCTGTGCCAAAATAAGTGGCTGTTTTATTGAGAAAACTGCATTTTAGAGGCCTGGATTACCGAGGCTCCACTGTATGCATTGGGTATAAAACCTCAAATCATCTAACAGTATAAGTTGACGCCCTGATATGAGAATCCACCCTTCCCCTTAAAAAAATTGAGCTGCTCATCTCTAGAAAGCATTGATGAAAAACTGACCTTTCCCCTGACAGTCCCTCTCACCAGTGGACAGCAAGGATGACTGATTGAGATACCGTTGGTGACAAATTTGCCATCGTCCTAGTAAAAAAAGCGTAAGATTGACATTATCGTGCATGCACTGATCGGGAGTATTACAGAGTGTTATCAGTGCATGCCTGCTTTATAGGAGCGAGCCCCACTGTAACTTAAAACGATGACTATGCATAGAGCTAGCCTCGTTAGCAAAAGCCGTTTTTATCTAGAACAGTCTGGTGTATACTACACACAGTATACCTTTTGTGTGCATGCGTTGACCATTAAATACAACAACAACAGAGCAAGAAATGAAATTGACAAGTTCAAGTTGAGCAAGTTATGACAGGCTAAAGAGTGGTCAGCTGAACGCGAACAGACATTCGCAACTTTGTAGTATATACACCACGCTAAGCTGGGACTAAGTGTTTTAATCCGCATGCACGAGTATGGGTTCGAGGTTATGTAATGCACTTGGTGAAGCCAGGTGCATTACTGCACTTGGTGAAGCCAGGTGCATTACGCAACGAGTGCACTACGCAACTGAGAACCCATACGAGTGCACACGCGCCAGCTACAATGTGGTCTAAATGTTTTAGTGCTTCACTTGACCTCTAACCGGAATCGTATACTAATCCGTACACTATGATTTAAAATGGCAGTAGAGTTGTAGTTGTTTTAGCTGAATTATGGAGTTTCAGTCCTGTCAAAGTGCTGCACAGTCTCTATTGATGTCCCAGCTAACACAGAGGTGGCAATAGAACGAGGAGACGAGGATGTGGAAAGGATGCGTGCAGAAACAGTACTGTCTAGACTAAACGTCTATTATAGAACTAGCTCGCCTTACTATTGCTTACTTCAGGTGTGTGTGTCACGGCTTATTGAATGATAATTTCTTGTTTGCTTCAGAATCTTGTACAAAAAGTGTGCATCAAGGAAAGTGTGCATCAAGGAAAAAGTGTGCAGTAAGTAGCTAGATATAAAGCACACTTAAGCGTACATTAAGTAGATAATGCACACTTGAGTGTGGAATACGTGATTTAATGTGCTTAGCTGACCACTTTCGAGCAATCTCATTGGCTAGAGGTCACGTGATCAGCACTAATATAAAAATATGATGAAAGACAAGGAAAGAGTGCATGTGTCATAAAATTATTACAGGGTTCTACCCAGCTTCCCCCAAACCTTCCAGCTTCCCATTGTGTAGTACTTGTATATTTACTAGACTCAAAATGTTAAAAGTATAGGAATGGCCAAAAAGTAACGAAACAAGATTTATTTTAAAACTCACAACAATCATTCAAACAACTTTCAAATTCATGCCATGACTAGCATGCATGTATTCTTTCTGATTTGCTATCCCTGTTGCTCGCTCTAACTACGAAGTTAATCGGTAAAAAT
>VSKX01061808.1_pt1 | contig 10933 bp, 6 predicted proteins | sample 4799481 | NCBI WGS metagenome assembly VSKX01 (sample SAMN12179537, study PRJNA552185) | sponge metagenome | biome: deep-sea hydrothermal plumes; feature: spots directly above weak diffusing fluid; material: sea water; isolation source: sponge from the Swan site of a hydrothermal vent ...
GCATCCAAGGGTGTTATCACAAAAACAACGTAGCTCTCAAAGAGCTTAGGCTAATCACCTATTACGTTCAAAGAACGCTATCTCAAATCTCACGATTCAAGCCACCTGCTTTAGCGGGTGGTAGTTGACTTCACGTAATAAATAACGACTTGTTGCAGGAATGCAACTTTATGTCAACATGAAGAATATAGAATTACTTTCTCTAACACTAACGTGGCAATGTTGTCTGCCCCATCAGGTACTCATCAACAGCACGCGCACATTGTCTACCTTCACGAATTGCCCACACAACTAATGACTGTCCACGACGCATATCCCCCGCAGAAAAGACATTATTAATTGAGGTATGATAGGCTTTATCACCTTCGGTTGAGCCTTTTACATTGCCACGATCATCCAGTGCAATATCAATCTCTTGTAACATCCCTTCATGCACAGGATGTAAAAACCCCATCGCCAGCGTGACAATATCAGCGGCTAATGCAAACTCTGAACCTGCAACTTCGCTCATTTGCCAACGGCCTGTTTCGTCTTGCTGCCATTCCACTTTGATACATTTAACCGCTTTTACATTGCCATTGCCATCATCCACAAATGATTTTGTTGCTACGGAGAACATGCGTTCGCACCCTTCCTCTTGTGAGGTTGAGGTACGCATTTTATTTGGCCATTCAGGCCATGTAAGCTCTTTATTTTCCTTTTCAGGGGGACGTGGCATGATTTCGATTTGGGTAACTGAAGCTGCGCCATAGCGGGTTGATGTACCAATACAATCAGAGCCTGTATCACCCCCACCAATCACCACCACATGCTTGCCTTTAGCCGATATACGGTGTTCTTCACCATGAACGCCTTGCACCCATTTGGTATTGGCTTTGAGGTAATCCATCGCAAAATAAACGCCACTTAACTCACGTCCAGCAACAGGTAAATCACGAGGTTTTTCTGCGCCACCTGTAAGCAATACCGCATCATAATCAGCCATCAATGTTTTAGTAGGAATATCACGACCAATATGGGTATTGGTTTTAAACGTCACGCCTTCCGCTTGCATTTGCTCCATGCGACGATCAAGTAACTTTTTATCCAGCTTGAAATCAGGAATACCAAAACGCATTAAACCGCCAATACGTGCTTCTTTTTCAAAAAGAACAACCTGATGTCCCACACGGGCTAATTGTTGTGCTGCTGCCATACCTGCGGGACCTGAACCCACGATAGCAATCTTTTTACCTGTTTTTTTCGCAGCAATCTCAGGCACAATCCAACCATTTTCAAAGCCTTTATCAACAATGGCACATTCAATGGTTTTAATAGTAACAGGGCTATCATCAATATTTAACGTACACGACTCCTGACACGGCGCAGGACAAATACGCCCTGTAATTTCAGGTAGGTTATTGGTGGAATGCAATACACGACTGGCTTCTTCCCAATCACTTTGATAGACCAAATCATTCCAATCAGGAATCAGATTATCAACAGGACACCCCTGATGACAAAAAGGTACACCACAATCCATGCAACGCGCACCTTGTTTGGTTAGCTCTTCATCAGAGAGTGGGTTAACGAACTCATCGTAATGCTTGATCCGCTCAACAACGCCTTTATAATCCCGATCAACACGTGGAAATTCTTTAAAACCTGTTATTTTACCCATGTTTATCGCTCCTTATGCCGCAGCTTGCTTTTGTTTTGCATTGATCAATGCATTATAATAATCAGTTGGCATCACTTTAACAAAAGAACCTAAATGCGCCTCCCAATCGTCAAGAATGGTTTTAGCAACCGCAGAACCAGTGTAATCAAAGTGCTGTTGAATTAACCCTTTGAGGCGTGTTTCATCAGCCGTGGTCATATCGGTAAGATCAGCATTATTGTTATCTTGCTTAATCGCTTCTATTTCGACCATTTCCATATTGCAACGTCGTGCAAAGCCACCGCTTTTATCCAGCACATAAGCAATACCACCTGACATACCCGCCGCAAAGTTACGCCCTGTTTCACCAAGACACACAACAATGCCACCTGTCATGTATTCACAACCGTGATCGCCTACGCCTTCGACAACAGCCGTTGCACCTGAGTTACGTACAGCAAAACGTTCACCTGCTACGCCATTGAAGTAAGCTTGACCTGCAATCGCACCATACAGTACCGTATTGCCGACAATGATATTTTCTTCAGCTTTAGCTAAGGCTGAATCGGCGGGAGGGTGAATAATCAGCTTACCGCCTGATAAGCCCTTGCCGACATAATCGTTACCTTCGCCTGCTAGTTTGATCGTAACGCCTTTTGCCACCCATGCACCAAAAGACTGTCCAACTGTGCCTTTTGCATTAATGGTAATCGTATCTTCAGGTAAACCTTGATGACCGTATTTCTCTGCGATACGTCCTGATAACATGGTGCCAAAACTACGATTAAAGTTTTGTACCCCAATATCAATGGTGACGCTTTCGCATTTTTCTAAGGCAGGTTGTGCGTGTTTAATAAGCTCGTGATCTAATGCTTTGTCTAAGCCATGATCTTGATCTTCTTGGCAATAGATAGCAACACCCTCCTCTGCTTGTGGCTTATAGAGGACGTTGGAGTAATCCAGACCTTTAGCTTTCCAATGGTCAATCGCTTTACGCATATTTAAGCGGTCTGATTGACCAATCAGTTCGTTATAGCTTCTCACACCCAGTTTTGCCATAAGCTGACGCACTTCTTCCGCTACAAAGAAGAAATAATTCACCACATGCTCAGGCTTACCTGTAAAGCGTTTACGCAATTCAGGGTCTTGGGTTGCCACACCAACAGGACAGGTATTGAGATGACACTTACGCATCATAATACAACCTTCAGCAATCAATGGCGCAGTGGCAAAACCAATTTCATCCGCTCCAAGTAAAGCGGCAATCACCACATCACGCCCTGTGCGCATCCCGCCATCGGCTTGTACACTAATCCGTCCACGGAGTTTATTTAACACTAAGGTTTGATGCGTTTCGGCGAGTCCTAACTCCCATGAAGAACCAGCATGTTTTAATGAAGTCAGTGGCGACGCGCCTGTACCGCCATCAAAACCTGAAATGGTCACATGATCCGCATGGGCTTTTGATACACCCGCTGCAACCGTACCGACACCCACTTCAGAAACAAGTTTGACGGAAACACGCGCGGTTGGATTCACATTTTTCAGGTCATGAATAAGCTGTGCTAAATCTTCAATCGAATAAATATCATGATGCGGGGGTGGTGAGATTAATCCTACTCCAGGGGTAGAATGACGTACTGCACCAATCACTTCATTGACTTTATACCCAGGAAGCTGTCCACCTTCCCCTGGTTTTGCCCCTTGTGCCATTTTAATTTGCAAGTCATCGGCATTGACCAGATATTCCGTGGTAACACCAAAACGTCCTGATGCAATTTGTTTAATCGCTGAACGTTCAGGATTCATACTGCCATCGGCTAACGGGGTAAAACGAGCCACTTGCTCACCACCCTCACCTGTATTTGATTTACCACCTAAGCGATTCATTGCCACAGCTAATGTCGAGTGAGCCTCATAGGAAATACTACCAAATGACATTGCACCTGTAGCGAAACGCTTAACAATATCAACCGCTGATTCAACCTCATCTAACGGAATCGCTTCATCCGCCCATTTGAATTCCATTAAGCCACGAAAATTAAGCAATCGTTCGTTTTGCTCATTAATTAGCTTGGTATACTCAGCATAAGTACTGGCAGAATTACTGCGTACGGCATGTTGCAGTTTAGAAATCGAATCAGGTGTCCATGCATGTACTTCACCGCGGAGGCGATAGGCATAATCCCCGCCCACATCTAAGTGATGTGCATAAATTTGTCGCTCACCAAAGGCGTTACGATGTAGCTCTTCGGTTTCAATACCAATTTCGTCTAAGCCAATCCCTTCAATTTTGGTTGATGTCCCCGTAAAGTAGGTATCAATAAACTGGGCTGTCAAACCAATGGCATCGAAAATCTGTGCGCCACAGTAAGATTGATAGGTTGAAATACCCATTTTTGACATGACTTTTTTCAAGCCTTTGCCAATCGCTTTAATATAATTGCTATGGGCGACTTCAAGGCTTAGTGTTGGTGCGATTTTTGCTAGGTTAGTATTAATCGTATCAAACACTAACCACGGGTTAATCGCTTCTGCGCCATACCCTGCCAGCGTTGCAAAATGATGAATTTCAAGGGCTGCACCTGTTTCAATCACCAACCCTGTTTCAGTACGCAAGCCTTGCTTAATCAAATGCTGGTGTACCGCAGAAGTGGCTAATAATGACGGGATGGCAATCTGCTCAGCACTGACCTTGCGATCAGATAACACGACAATATTATAGTGACCGCGAACCGCTTCTTCAGCTTTAGCGCATAAGGCTGTAATAGCATTAGCCATATCTGCTGCACCTTGTGCAACTGCATAAGTCATATCAAGCGTAATGGTATGAAAATCACAACCATCAATACCACCAATATGGCGAATAGCATCAAGCGTATCATTACTTAAAATGGGTTGAGAGGCTTCTAAGCGCTGTGGAGCGCCAACATTATCGTGTCCAAGAAGATTAGGCTTTGGTCCAAGTAATGACACCAATGACATGACAATTTCTTCACGAATGGGATCAATCGGCGGGTTGGTGACTTGGGCAAAATTTTGCTTAAAGTAGTTTGATAAGTGACGTGCGCGACCTGATAAAACAGCTTGTGGGTTATCAGCTCCCATTGACCCCAGCGCTTCCATACCATTGACAACCATTGGCGTTAGCAAGAACTTGATATCTTCTTGTGTGTAGCCAAAAGCTTGTTGTGCATTCAGCAATGCTTTGCCCGCTAATGCATCAGGAACGGTTGCTTCACCCTCATGCTTAAGATTTTCAACATGAACTTGTGATTCATCTAACCATGCGCGATAAGGATGACACCCCGCTAACTCCGCTTTGACTTCGCTATCGTCAATAATACGCCCTTGCTCTATGTCAATGAGGAACATTTTTCCAGGCTGCAAACGCCATTTTTTAATAATTTTATTTTCAGGGATTTGCAATACGCCCATTTCTGATGCCATTACCACCAGGTCATCATCTGTAATCAAGTAACGCGCAGGACGCAGACCATTACGATCCAATGTTGCACCAATCTGACGACCATCGGTAAAAGCAACTGCCGCTGGACCATCCCATGGTTCCATTAAGGCAGCATGGTATTCGTAGAACGCTTTACGCTCGTCATCAATGAGTTCGTTGCCTGACCATGCTTCAGGAATCAACATCATCATTGCATGAGTGATACTGTAACCACCCGCTACCAGTAATTCTAAGGCATTGTCAAAACAAGCCGAGTCCGATTGATTGTCAGGAATTAACGGCCAGATTTTATCAAGATCATCGCCCAAAATTTCGGATGCCATCGAGCTACGACGCGCCGCCATCCAATTCACATTACCTTGGTTGGTATTGATTTCGCCGTTATGGGCGATCATACGGAAGGGGTGAGAACGATCCCATGTAGGAAAGGTATTGGTCGAAAAGCGTTGGTGTACTAATGCTAATGCGGATTCCATGCGTTCATCATGTAAATCAAGATAATACTTGCCCACTTGCCCTGCTAACAACATACCTTTATAGACAATGGTACGCGTAGACATTGAGTTAACATAGAAAAAAGCATCGTTATCTAAGGGTTCAACTTGTGCAGAGATCAGCTTATGAATAACAAATAGTTTACGCTCTAAAGCTGTTTGATCCGCAGTACCATCGCCTTTACCAATAAAGAGTTGACGGATATGTGGCTCAGAAGAGAAAACACTTTCACCCAAATCACTATTATCAACAGGGACTGTACGCCAGCCTAATACCGTTTGGCCTTCTTTGCTAACAACGGATTCAATCAGTGTTTCCATTTGTTGGCGAAGTCCAGCATCAGGTGGCATAAATAACATACCAATACCATAATGACCCACTTCAGGCAGTGAAAAATCAACCACATCACGAAAAAAGCTATCTGAAATCTGCATCAGCAGTCCCGCACCATCGCCTGCTTTCGGGTCAGCACCAACAGCTCCACGATGGGTTAAACGCTCTAATATCGTTAGACCTTGTTCAACGATACTATGAGATTTTTCGCCTTTAATATGCGCGACAAAGCCAACGCCACAAGCATCATGTTCGTTGATAGGATCATAAAGCCCTTGTTTAGAAGGAAGAACACCATGCTTCTGCTTCATCAGCAAACCTCTTTAAAATATTTGTAAATTATTCCAATGACTAAGCAAGCCAATCCTATTTGTCTGTAGTAACGTCAAACTCAGTAAACGCCCTAAAGTTAATTATTATATCTATATATGCACATACAGCTTCTGATAGAGTAATAGGCTCGTCAAATCAGGGGACGGCAGTATACCTGCTTTAACACAAGCAGTCATGCAGTATCTCGGCTTAGGATTATGGAAGCGGAAAAAACTGCTGGATAGGTTTCGCAGATTCATGCAAAGAATAAGAAATACTGCCAACCGCCTTATTCATATTACTAAAGCGCTGATTAATCTGAAAGGTATGATAACGAACATAGCCCGCATCAAAGGCAACTTGCCTTGTTTGTACTTCCATTTCACCAAGATAATGATTAATTTGTTGGGTTGATTGTCCTAATCCACTCACATTCTTATCAATCTCGGGCAATGTATTCATAGAATGCGCCATGCCTTTAATCGAAAATGAAACTTCATCCACAATCTCACTAAATTGCCCTATTTGCTTTTCAATGCCTGTCATACTTTTTATTGAGTGATCAATCGCACCTTTCAAGGTAAAAAACAAACCCAAAATAGAAATCGCTAACACAGCCCCTAACAATGTAAAAAAAACAATCACCTTATTAGTAATGTGTATACTTTTATTGGTAATGGTCTCTTCTTCACTCGCTTTACTTGCAAGCTCAACCATACCTTCAGAAAAAATAACAAGCTGCTCACGGGATAAGTTCATCGCATTAAAACACTAGTTAAAAGGGTTAAAATCGTTAAAGCGCTTCATTGGCTTCGTCACGGTGTTCATATCACTATTAATCCTTCCAACTGACTGCTCAAGAATCTGGGTATTATCCGATAAATGTGATAGTGACTTATTGAGTTGTTGCAACTCATTTTTTATTGTTCCAACATTCTGCGTCACTGCTCCCACATTTGTGGTCAATGATGATACGTTTTGATTCATTTTTAGAATAGCATTTGAGATATTTGGCATTACCCCCATTGAGGCTTCAAACTGTACGATATTTCTTTCAATACCATCAATACTCCCTAATAAATGCGATGTTTTCGTTGAAATACTATCTAAACTGGTTGTCAATACTTCCACTTGATGCGTTAACAAATAAATCAAGAATAAGATAAAAAACAGGGAAGAAACAAGACCAAACATAATGGAACGAATCAGAAAACGCACCCGTGTAGCAACACGTCGGTGCGATTTTCCTTGTGACAAAATAGCCTGTCTAAGATTACGCACCGCCTCATCAAAGAGTTGCTCGTCACTCACATTCGATCTATTTTTTTTCAACGCTAAGTCCACCACAGTAGCCTTAGTGTTATCAACAGGGCTAATCCTATTAAACACAGGCATTCACTCAAAAACCACACATATTAAGCTTAAACGGAATATCTTCAATCACTTGCTTACCACGACCTTCTTGCATTTCAGCAGAGACAAAACGAATCGAGAAACGTTGTTTCCCAGCACTAATTTCTGGGTAATACGATGAGCTTCGCGCCAACGTCACGCGTAATAACTGGTAAATTTTATGTCCACCACCCAACGTTGACTGATAAAAACCATCTGCAGCAATATGATCTTCAAGTTCAGCACTATTTCTTATCAATCCCATAGCTATATCAATAGCCTCACGCGACCTTTGATAAGGTTGCATCCATTCCTGTAACGATTCAGCCCGTGTTTCAGCAGGTTGATTCATCCAGTGATGAAAAATAGGTACATCAAAACCATTAACACCACCTGATACTGACATACGCTGTTTGATAAGATTAAGAAAACCATTATTCTTCATATGCTGACCAAGCTGTCCGCGCAGACTATACAGTTCTTTTGTTTTTTCTGATAGTACCTTTAAGATAACCTCCTGTTCACTGGTATCCATCATTACACCTGCAACATCATCAGTACGAATAGCCGTAGTTTGATGATCAATGATTTTCAGGATGGCACTTTTCACATCAACTCTAGAAGACAACTCATTCAGTTCTAAGAGCAACTCAAGTGCTGTTTGTGTATTACCTTGAGAAGGAGAATCCATATAATAATCAAAACGTTGAAATAAATTCTCCATACGCAAAAAAAGACGTATTCTTTCATCTAGTGGCTGTTCATAAATAATCATTTATTAACGATTTCCTAGGGATTATTAGGGTGATAGGAAGCATATAGCTTTGACTCGTTTTTTGACGTTTTTTATCGCTACACATACAAAATAGACAATAATTCGGCATTCTTCATTTACTGGTTAACAATTCAGCCTAGCAGGCTTCAAACTGTAAACTACTTTTGACATTTATGAAGAATGCCAATAATTTCACCAATTTTTGCGAAAAAAACGGCTTTAAAACACCTTCAATAGTGTACGTGAAGCCATAACAAAAACCTCACAAAAGTATTTGATTAGATTGATCAAAAAATCTTAGGCAATAGAATAAATTATTGAAATTGATCCATTTCAATAAACCGAGCATGCAATGCCACAATCTGCGCATAAAGTTGATCGACACCCTCTGTATTATTCAATACATCGGTTGCCTTATTCAGTCTCTCTGTTCGGCTTGCTTGCACCTTCATAATTGACTGTATGATAGGCTGATCCATTTTATCACGCTGAGATACACGCTCTATTTGTTGCTGAGGTAAGCAATCAACCACAACAATATGATCAAACAAGCTACAATACCCTTTTTCAACCAGCAATGGAATATCAACCACTGCATAAGATACATCAGATTGCTGATTTAACACCTTGAGTTGTTGAATAATTGCCTTACGCACTTGAGGATGTGTAATTGCCTCCAGTTTCTGTAATGATTCTGGATGATTAAAGACTTCCTTTTTCAGTTTTGCGCGATGCAAAGAGCCATCTTGATGTAAAAAATCGGCTCCAAACAAAGTGACAATCGCCTGCAAGGTAGGCTGTTCGGGTTCTAGCAAGGCTTTAGCAATCTTATCTGCATCAATAACAGGAATATCCAACTGCATAAAATAGCTTGTAGCCGTACTTTTACCACAACCAATACCTCCCGTTAATCCCACCTTCAACATGCCGCTAAGCCTGAATGCCTTAACAAGGCATCAACAGAAGGTTCTCTTCCTCGAAATGCCTTAAACGATGCCATTGCAGGACGAGAACCGCCCATTTCCAAAATTTCTGCTAAAAAGGCATAACCTACCTCACGACTAAACAAACCTTCTTCTTCAAAACGGGCAAAGGCATCTGACGATAACACTTCCGCCCATTTATAACTGTAATAACCTGCCGCATATCCACCCGCAAAAATATGCGAAAACCCATGTTGAAAACGATTAAAATCAGGCACTTTAAGCACTGAAACCTCATCACGTATTTCATCTAACAGCACTTGGATTTGTCCTGCGTCAACAATAGTATTTTGCTGGTGTAAACGTATATCAAACAACGAAAACTCCAATTGACGCACCACACCCATTGCTGGCTGAAAATGACGCGCTGCCTGCATTTTGTCAAATAAAGCATCAGGCAGTTTTTCGCCTGTTACATAATGCGCAGCAAATAAATCTAAGGCTTCGCGCTGCCAACACCAATTTTCCATAAACTGGCTGGGCAACTCAACCGCATCCCATTCCACACCCGCAATCCCTGAAACATCCAAATAATCAACGCGAGTCAACATATGGTGCAACCCATGCCCAAATTCATGGAATAGTGTAATCACTTCATTATGCGTTAGCAAAGCAGGCTTACCTTCCACTGGAGCGGCTGAATTACAAACCATATAGGCGACAGGTGTTTGTAATTGCTCCCCTTCTTCATCAGTATGGCGAAAACGACTACAAAAATCATTCATCCATGCCCCACCTCGTTTATGCTGCCGTGCATATAAATCGAGATAAAACCGTGCTTTTAATTCACCTGTAGGGGTGTAAATTTCGTAAAAACGCACGTCATCATGCCAACAATCTACGCCTTCTTTTTGTTTAATACGGATAGGATAAAGCCGTTCGACTAATTGAAATAAACCTGCTAACACGGCATCAACAGGAAAATAAGGCTTCAAATCCTCATCACTAATACGGTAACGCTGCTGTTTTAGTTTTTCACTTACATAGTCCACATCCCATGCTTGCAAGTCGGTTATACCGACTGTTTTCTGGGCAAATTTTTCTAGCTGTTGATACTCTTTTTGTGCAAAGGGCAATGATTTTTCCGCCAATTCTGACAAAAATTCAATCACTTGTGTTGGCGACTCCGCCATTTTTACATCCAGTGAAAAATCAGCAAAACTATCAAACCCTAACATCTGCGCTTTTTCTTGACGCAACTGCAAAATTTCGACCATATTGGCACTGTTATCCAAATCACTATTATCTGCTTGATCTGAGGCACGCGTAGTAAAGGCACGATACACCTCTTCTCGTAACGTACGATCATCAGCATACGTCATCACCGCATGAAAAGACGGAAATTCCAAGGTCAACATCCACCCCGTTTGATCACGTTGTTTTGCTGCGCCTTGTACCATCTCTAAGGCAGTATCAGGTAACCCTGATAAGGCTGAAACATCATCAATGTGTTTAGTCCATGCATTCGTTGCATCAAGTACATTATCCGAAAATTTTGCTGATAAAGTAGACAAACGCTGACTTACTTCACTAAA
>VSKX01065869.1_pt1 | contig 10931 bp, 14 predicted proteins | sample 4799481 | NCBI WGS metagenome assembly VSKX01 (sample SAMN12179537, study PRJNA552185) | sponge metagenome | biome: deep-sea hydrothermal plumes; feature: spots directly above weak diffusing fluid; material: sea water; isolation source: sponge from the Swan site of a hydrothermal vent ...
GAAAGGGGGGAGGGTGGGGGGAGGGAGGGAGGGAAAGAGAGGGGAGGGAGGGAGGGAGAGAGGGAGAGAGAGGGGAGGGAAAGGGGGAGGGAGGAGAGGGTGGGGGAGGGAGGGAGAGAGGGGCTCACCGTCATGACGAAGGAGTAGACGAAGATAGCGAGAGCTCTCATTTGCACCCCCTGTCCCACTAGAGTGCCCCCCAGAATAGTGGCAGTATTGGTGGCAAACGTGAACTGGGGGGGTTAGACAAACCACATTTATATTATAATGTACGTACAGTTGTATTACGTTTCTAATAAAACCAATAAACATCTAGTTGTTGCTATACTGCCTAGTTCACAATACACTGCTGGAGTCAGCACTGGAAAAGAACATTGTTCTAATCGAGCGCTAACTGACGCTAGGACGCCATGTTGGGTCCAGTGTTATATTATAAACCAACCTTTACGCACGAATAGAACTGTGTCTACATTGCTTAGTGCACAACTAAAAGGCCAGTGTAGGTGTCCATCACCAGACAGCTCAAAGGCCAGTGTAGGTGTTGCTATACAGCTTGGTTCACAATACAATGCTGAGCTTACGTTGAGTCAGCACTGGAAAAGAACATTGTTCTAATCGAGCGCTAACTGACGCTAGGACGCCACGTTGGGTCCAGTGTTATATTATAAACCAGCCTTTACGCACGAATAGAACAACTAAAAGGCCAGTGTAGGTGTCCATCACCAGACAACTCAAAATGAAACTGTAAGCTAGCTACTACGTATATACTTACTCTAAAAAACCAGAAGATATAGTCCTGTTCCTCGCCCAGCACCATGGCGTCAGTATTACCAGATATGGCATATCCAAACAACCAGAAACCAATCGTGCCAGCAAAGATGTCGATGTATTTCTGTGGAGGGAATACGTAAATGCTTGAGGGCGCACCTTGGGGCTATGTATGGTTTAATGTTGAGCTTCTTACAGTACTCAGTACTGCCTATTACAGTACTCAGTACTGCCTATTACAGTACTCAGTACTGCCTATTACAGTACTCAGTACTGCCTATTACAGAGCAGTGAGTGTCAGTACTGCCTATTACAGAGCAGTGAGTGTCAGTACTGCCTATTACAGAGCAGTGAGTGTCAGTACTGCCTATTACAGAGCAGTGAGTGAGAAATGTGCTTGAGGGGCTTTTCTGTATCTGCCACGATAGTAGCTGGAAGCCGTATCATAGTGACCATGGATGCCAACTAAACCAACCTACCTACGAACACACATACTGAAAGCAACTTTACCCTCACCGCACCACACAAGTTGGGATAACAGAGAAATGAAAGCATTCTTCCAATACAATACATAGCAATATTACCAGCCAGCCAGCCAGCCAGAGAGAGAGAGAGGGGGGGGGAGGAGAAAACACTTAGAACTGTCGTAATCAAAGAGCAGCAAATGAGAGTATTAACTTACAGCCAGAACCACTCTTCTCCTGAACACCTTGTCAGCCTGACTGAAAGCCTCCTCAAGATACAGAAACCCAGCTTTCTACACACAGAGAGAAGGAGCACATTACCAGCACACCCTCACACAAGCACACACCCTCACACACGCACACTTAACGCCCACCACACGCACACACTCTATACACAGCTCTCACTAAAGAGATAAAGGGCTATAAGTAATTGATTTTTAGGACGGTAACCAGTAACAACAGTGAGGCTATGCAGCTGTAGTGTGAAACGTAGACTTGTTGTTATTAAAGCACTGCCTCAGTTTCCTCGTGTATTTACACTACAGACTGCCAGCGTTATATAGTGAACCAGGTAAAAGTAACAACTGTTACCGTGGTTGTATTTGCTATGTATCATTCAATAAAAGCAGTTATACAAGAAAGAATAACAACCACAAACCAGTAAAATAATTTACAGCAGTTAAGTTTACAAATTGGGACAAGACTTCATACAAAAACAAATAACACTGCATAATGATTATTGAGGTCCCAAAGCTCTTGCTAGGTTAGGATAGAAGAATTAAGGATAGAAGAATTAAGGTGGGTTCATAATGATTATTGTGGTCCCAGAGCACTTGCTACTGGCTAGGTTAGAAAATAAGGATAGAAGAATAAAGAATTAATTAAGGTGGGTTCACAATGATTATGATAAAGAGAGGTCACATTTCAGGTCCGCAAGAATAAAACTCAAGTCCATTCCTATGTGACGCGCACGCAGGTGGCGACCCCCCACAGAGGTGGTAGCATTGCATCAAAACAGTGACAAATATTGTCTAATTGAGCGTTACCTGACGCTAGAACGCTATGTCGGGTCAAGCGTCATAAATAAGACTTGATAGTATAAACTGCACACACAACAACTCTCACCATGAAGAACATTAGTATGGAGCACATGTACACCACACGTACAACTAGTCTCACCATGAAGAACATTAGTATGGAGCACATGTACACCACACGTACAACTAGTCTCACCATGAAGAACATTAGTATGGAGCACATGTACACCCATGCTGCACTTGAGTTGTCATAGCGAGACGAATACGTTTCGTTCTACAAAAAGAAACATCGAGCATAAACACAGATATTGTAAAAAGCATGCTATGATTGGAACACACATGCAGTAGGTGTCTAGCTAGCTAGCTATCTGGCTAACACACATGCAGTAGGTGTCTAGCTAGCTATCTTGCTAACAACCATGCAGTAGGTGTCTAGCTAGCTATCTGGCTAACAACCATGCAGTAGGTGTCTAGCTAGCTATCTGGCTAACAACTATGCAGTAGGTGTCTAGCTAGCTAGCTATCTTGCTAACAACCATGCAGTAGGTGTCTAGCTAGCTATCTGGCTAACAACCATGCAGTAGGTGTCTAGCTATCTGGCTAACAACTATGTACGTACAGGACAGAGAGAAGGGACTCTCTCAAAGCATTCTGACAGTCTGTCCGGGCATATTGTGGGTCCTCCAGGCACCTCCTCGAAACAGTTGCCGCTACTTGCGAGGTCCATTAGCAACGCCATAGCTGCAAGCTGTTCCAACTAATAAATACTGGCTAGCACTACACTGTACTCGATCTGCGATCTGGTAATAGCGTGCACTATACCGCAGCTGCCGAACTCTAGTCGGCCGGGCCGGGCCGGGTGTGTCGCATTAGGAATGTGTCTATATCCCCACACTTTTCTGGTATGTCTAGAAGTACAATATATTCATATCACTATAAAGCCCCATTCAAGAGCTACAAAATGCATGTTTTAGTTTTACAATTGGATCATGTGTGTATGGAATTGGTACTGTAGCACTATACTCATTGAACCACCTTCTTGGGTGGCTAGCTACCATGGAATGACAATTAATAGGGACTTCCTCGGGAAATAATTTTTTATGCATGAGTCACATTTTTTCCTTGGGAGCTGTTTGCATGCCTATTAAATTAAATATCGCTATGGTGGCCAATTACAAGACAAAGACAAAAAAATTAAGCACAAACAGTGAAGACATTAGTCATCGTTCTCTGAAAATTAAGCACAAACAGTGAAGACATTAGTCATTGTTCCCTGAGTGAGACTAGCTAGGATGTTAGTTGCTCCGTAAACGATGCCAGTCACTGTCTTGTCCACTGCCAGCTGCAGCACACAAACACGTACACACAGTATTGACAGTAAACACTCTACTAATGACATTCACGCTATGAATACACACGTACGTACATAATTATGTTTACTCAGATAATGACCTGAGCTTAGGAAAATCAAAGAGGTCAAGAAAAACTCACAGTTTTTAGGTACGGGGGAGGGGGGCATTATGCTATTTAAAGAGTGCACTAAATAATTAATTACCTGCACAAAGGGTGGTTTTCCAATGTTACAAGGACTTCGACCCCATATTAACAGGTCATGTGACACAGCCGAGTTGCCATGGACACCAGCGACCAGGTAGTTCAATCCAGCGTTCAAACTGCTCACTGTTGCAACGCCAGTAGACAGTTTTCTAAAGTGGCGGAGTTGTTCTGGCTGTATAACTGTGGCTCCCTCTCTCACACAGAGACTGGGGTCCTCGATAGTGTACCCACACACGTACACACTGCCACTGGACGTCAGCACACCTGTGAAACCACCCCCCGTTGCTACGGAGACAATGTCCGAGTCTAGACCGGAGAGGTCGAGTCTAGCAGGAGAAGGGACCTGCAGTCAATACATAGAGTTGTAAGAGTAAAGCCTAGTTGGACAATATAACGCTACGCTGAATAAAATAATTATGTTCTATATTGTGCTTAATTAAATAACGCTACGTAAGCTCCAGCGTCATAATTATTGTGAACCAGGCTTGATGCTACTGACGCTACGTAAGCTCCAGCATCATATTGTGAACTGTGAACTAGGCTTGATGCTAATGACACTACTAAGCTCCAGCGTAATAATTATGGTGAACAAGGCTTGATGCTACTGATGCTACATAAGCTCCAACATCATAATTATTATGAAACAGTAAGTTAACCTGTTTATCCGATGTGATTAGACCCAGCTGCCCATACTCATTATTGCCCCAAGCAAATACTTCACCTGTCTCTAAAACAAAATTAATGTGAAAATAATAATTATCACACTTTACTTACTGGTCAATGCAAAACAACTGTCCGCACAAGTTGCCACTTTGAGCACATTTTCAACGTCCAATGAGATTGGCTCGTACACATTGTCATAGCGACCTATTCCCGTCTGCCCGTCACCTGACCAACCACAGGCAGTCACATGACCAGAGGTTGTGAGTAATAGAGTGTGATCAAGTCCACACGCAACCTGTCGTCAGGAGGGGGAGTGGTTGCTATACCGTATAGCAGGAACATTTTGTTGGGTTAAATTTTCGTTATCAGGCCTTGAAAGCGTATCTTATTTTCGTTGTATGGCCGAGCAACATCATTATAGTAGCCTACTGTCTGCGGCTACTATTCAAATGTCTAGATTTTCGTGAGTTAATTTTTTGTTTGGAGGCTCTCCGTAACGAAAATAAACCCAACGACAATATCCCGGCCGCTATACGGTAGTTACAGAACACACTGACGCACTTCTTTAGTTGGAGAGCCTGGGACTAGTTTGAACTCGAGCTCCTCTGTATCGCTGTCTCCATGGTAACCACACTGCCCGAACACATTTGAACCAGCCGTATAAACTATGTACACAATAAACATTAATGCTGATAATTATACGATCATTAAGCCTAGAATATGACATTGGAGCTTACGTAGCGTCATTGGGTCTAATCGAGCATTTTTGACGCTTGTGACGCTACATAAGCTCCAATGTCATATTCTGAACTAGGCTTTATACCGTATGCAAATTTAAGAGTTTATGTACCATTATAATTGTCCATCGCCATGGCAATGTGAGACCGCCCTACAGATACTGACATCACCCGTCCTGGTGTCGGCAACTGAAAACACGCCCACTTGTAATGAGAGGGCGTGGCTTCCTGCCATAACGAAGCTAACCATACGTTAGAACTCTCACGTTCAGTACTGTACACCACCACACCACCAACACCCACTGCAACATCAGATACCTACACAAAGCATTACAAGAGAGGGCGTTCTAACCGAGGCTGGAGCCTTAATTCGAGTATTACGCGGCACCAGTCATTGCTGTACCTCCTGATTGGGTAGATCTATAGCCACCGGCTCCGTCTCAGCATCCCAGTAGTGTAGTAGATGAAGACCTCTGAGGCGAAGAGAAGCTGCTAAAATGTCGACCCTTTTCAGCAAGCTAGCCATTGACCTTTGCACTTTTGTGTGTCACGTGAGCGAGGCAACAAAGAAAAGCGTTGACGTGAACTTTGATCTTGTTTTAATTATCTGTTTTTCGAGAAAAATTGAACAGTTGTTTTTATAGAAGACTGATGGCAAATACACACGAAGCTGTGTCTATTTGCAGCTAGTATACCGTTGTCGGTGGCCCGCCTAAACATGTCTGCCGTGGTAGTCAAGATAAAGGGTGTCAACTGTGAAGGGAAGGACTGGATAATACCTTCGGACGTCAACTTTAGACTTGTTCTGGTACAGTGGCCAGTGTCTACTGGAGCTATTCGAGCTTCTATTCACATGTACACGCGTAGCTAGCTGTTGTGTACAGCATATGTGTGAAGTGTCTGTATGTATATAATACCACTAAGATAAAGAACGATTCTATTCTTTCCCTCTTGTTCAATGAACTACTTCCTCCCTAACAGGATGTGATAGCACAAGCTATTCCTGGCCTCAGTCCGCTTCCCACTGCATTTGAATGTAAGTACCCCCCCAGATGTTGACCTTTGAACTATGTCCTTTGACCCCCAGATGAAGACGAGGATGGTGATCGGATAACAGTGTGTAGTGATCAGGAACTGACGGCCATGTTGTCATTTGTGAGTGGTGTGTGGCCGGACGTCTTTGCTTTCTTTTTTACCTTAAACAGGAGGTAACAAAGAAAGCAAAGAGTGTGTGTGTGGTGGAGATGTTGTGACGGTTGTTTGTGTACAGTGTCAATGGAGGGCGTCTCGTTCTAGAGGTACTGCAGAACATGTGTCCATATATCCTAAAAGTAAGTTCATATAGACTAGTCTATAACTTGAGTTAGGAGCTACGGATTTCAAAACTAAAATGTGCGTTCAATAGCTCTTTGATAGACCTTTCCGATGATGTGTTCAGATTAGGAATTCACGACGACTCCAAATGTGTCAAATTTGGTAAAAAACCGTGGGCATGGGTGATTTTGTCAAAATTGAACTATTTCAAAAAAATTGACCTGAACACACCATCTTATAGAGTTTTTTATCGGCTTTCAGAAAAGCAAAAAAATATTGAAATTGGATGGCTAGAAGTGAAGTTATGATTTGATGTACGTACGTACGTACGCACGTACCAAGTACTCTATCCGCCAGGAATCCTGCTGACAGTGCACATATCTGATAGAGAGCAATGTAGACATTGACTGCTGCAGTACTCAACTGATCAGCACGAGCTAAACACACAAACAGAAACCGACTGAAGTACAGCTCCAACACTGCCTGAAGACCAGTACCAGAATAGCTGAAGAATCACCTAATTATGTGTTTTCTTATACTGTACATGTTCGAACCTTTGTCCCACTGTAGATGTTAGCAGGAAGAAAACAGCACCGTAAGGATACCGTGCCTTCTTGATAGCTGTCTTAGCCTCCTCCCGCTCGCTGCATCCCTCCTTAACACACGCAGCCTCAGTTGTTAGCGCAGTGTTGACTTGCTGTATGTCCCCCATTTTGTACAGTGATTAGCCACGCCCCATAGCTAGCTCTGCAGCTTCGATCGAGCCCCTCCCTTTTTTCTGCAAAGACGTCAATAAACAAACTTTCTAAGAGAAGCAAGACGGTTGTTTTAAAGTTGCTAAGTTGTGTTAACGAGGAGAAAAACGTAACAAATAAAAGCTCAGTATGGGATTGGATGTGGAGTCCTTCGTTGATGAAGTCGATGAAAGCCTTCTCTGTCCAGCTTGCTCTCAAGTACTAGACGAGCCTGTTGTGTCTGAGTGTGGTCATACTTTCTGCACCTCTTGCATGCAGAAACTACTGACAAAGAAACAAGCTGCTTGTCCTACATGCAAAGAAGTGTTCACTAATGACCAACTCAGTCCTGCTGGGGTAGACTTGGTGGAACAGCTGAGCAAGCTGTCACTGCACTGCAAGAACCAAACCTCAGGTTGTCAAACTGTCACCAACTTGCACGAGATGGAAGCTCATCTTGGTACCGCGTGTGATTATCGACTAGTTCCCTGCGAGCACAAAGGCTGTGACTTCAATGTATCGTATAACGACCTAGGCACTCATATGGACACTTGTGACTATCGCATTGTTGAATGTAAAGTCTGTAAGATTTGTGTGCCTCGTAAAGACATGGCTGCACATCAAGCAGTCAAGAGATGCTTTGAACAGCTTAACAAGAGGAGAAGGGTCACCAGTGCACGTAGAATATCGCAAGAGCTTCGAGAGCATAGAATCGACTTGGTTCACGATCGGCACCTTACAGAGCAAGCTGAGAGACACTTAGTGAAGCATCATTATGGTTTGGATGAAAGCATGAAGCACCGTAGAGCTATGAGTGCAGGCCCTGTGTTGATGAGGTCCATACAGTCAAGAGTAGGCAGTGCTGCTGCTGTGCCTCATTACTCAAGGAACTTGAAGAGTGCTGCAGCTCTAGACTCCTGCAGAGATTGCACTAACAAGTTCACTGCTGGGAGAAGGCCCAGCGCAAGGAGACACTCGCATGCTAAGGTGAACAACCATTCAGGAATTGCATGCTTATAGTCACTATCACTTATTAAGTATTGTTTTTCTTCCATCATGGGTTCCTGTCTCTCTGATCTGCTACTCATTGTCTAAATAACAGCCGGTGAGTGGTAGTCTATAAATTAAATTATATAGTACATCAAAGAATGGCATGACCATTCCCACAGTCACTCGATAACCACACACTGCACACGCCCACGCGCACACACACACACACACACACACACAGTGCGACCACTGCCAGAACTGGCGGAGATGGAATGGCCCCAGGGGTTGGCCGAGTGTCATGACGTAAACTAAATAATATAGCTGCTGTGATTGTATTTGTACTGTTTTGTATATTTAACTTACCCTGCTACTTTTTATACAACTAAAATTTTGTTGGAAATTGTCGATTTGAATACAAATGCACGGACACACAAAGATATGGACGATGTTGTGTACACTCACTCACTGGGTTTAAACAGAGTCTCGTCTATCAGTTATAGTGTAGTCTAACAGAATGTCATGTCCTTGAAACTTCATTCTAGCATCAAAATACTGGCCATTGAGCATTTTAGGATACCAGAGGCAATCATCCGGCCACATGGACTGGTATGGTATGACATCATGAGCAAACCATTGCGGTCGCATCTCTAAGCAGGTGGGCAAACACAATGAAGTGCCATCTTAATCGAGGTCTGACACTCAATTTAAATCTTGTACACCCTAAATCTTGTTACAAATCTGACCCATGACCTCATAATTCGTAATCTTAACTCGTAAACTAAACAAACGGGGATTTAAATCTCTGTAATTAAATCTCTGTAAATCTCTCGATCTTGTACACCAAAATCTGAAGTATAACCCCTCGGTACTAATACTAGCTAGCACACTAGTTAGTGTTGAGTGTTGTTGCACCAACCTTCTGTTTCCAGTGGCTCCCCAGTGAAGGTGTGTGTTCTAAACACGTGCACCTCCATTAACTGAGGCTCTCCCACAAACTCAAACAATATCTCTCCAACCTTGTCCAACTGAGACACAGTCAAACAGCACTCTTCCTTCGTCTCTCTGACCAACAACAGCAATACTTTATATTATACCGTATAGCGGGACATTTTTGTTGGGTTTAGTTTCGTTATTTTCGTTACAAACGAAAAATTAACCACAAAAATCTAGACGTTTGTGAATATTAGCTGCGGATAGTAGGCTACTTTATGATATGCTCAGGGCTTACAAGACCACGAAAATAATAATGCTTTCGAGGCCTGATACCAAAAATTTAACCCAACGAAAATTTCCTGCTATACAGTTAAATACAAGGATTCATCATCACATACACAGCACTACAACTGTCTCAGTTGAGCATAAACTTCATTATATTATTGGCAACATGTTTACCTTATTGCACCCTCTTCAACGGTCTCGTTTTCCTGCACCTTGCCACCAAACCCGTTCCAGCGTCCTTGTCCAAAGCCCCTCTTCTTCATGCCCAACAGGACCTGGCCTGGACGCAACACAAAGAGCAGAGTAAGCAGCTTGTTCGGTGGCCTTTCTGCAGCCATTTGACAGCATTAGGTAAAGATTGCTCAGATTTCTATTGAACAGACGAGACTAGTTGGATAGTCTCGTCCCCAGACTTCCCACAAAAGAAAAGGGAAGGTTAGTGTATTAGTCTGGGAACGTGACTAAGAGTTGCTGTCACGTGCTATGTCAAGCCCACGTATATGCTCTGACATATACATACGTGTGTATGTGTACGTGTGGCTTCAGCGCAGTGATGGATCTTCGGTCAAGAATGTAGTTGATTGGCTTGTTCTCTAGCCAGCTAGCTGCTCTGGAAGAACATACCTGCCAACCATCCCGCTTTTACCGGGATTATCCCGCGATTATTAACTGAATCCCGGCGTCCCGCGTTTTGCTCATAAACTCCCGCTTTTTGCGAGTAAAAAAAAAAGAAAACAGAAGCGTCTGGCCCGGGAGACACACAAGACTTTGCGCGTGCGCACGCGTACACAGCAAAACTGAAGCGTCTGGCTTGGGTCTGGCCCAGGAGACTATTCACCTACAGGCGCTAGGCTAGGCGGGCGATGCGCCAGAGGCCAGTCGAGTCATAGTAAGCAGTTAGCACGCCTCTGCTTACAGGCGCTAGGCCAGCTACAGTCGATTTTGTGATCAGTTGGCATAGCTAGCAGCTAGCTAACAAGTCAAGTCAAGTCTGGCGTCTTCGTCTTCTTCCGAATCTTCAAGGTTGGTTAAAAAGAGGCACCACACTGACAGTAAGTGTCAACCTGAGTGGTCACAAACTTAGCTTACGGACGGATTAGTGATTTGTATAGTACTGTGTATTGTGTATTGTTCTACATGCATGAAATATGACAATTCTCTGTCCTGACTAAGCTGGCTATTATTATATATATTTTTTCTTTATAAAATCATGACATATTGTAGTTGTAATGACATTGTAGTTTTAACTAATCTACAGTCACTAGTAGCACTGTGGGTCCACATGACAGACAGATAGTTGAAAATCGTCGAGTTCGACAGAGAGCTGTCGAAACATTACGTACTCGTCTCGAATATTAGCCGCGACGTCAAGCAAACTGGAGAAAAATCAAGCATTTTGGTTAAAAAATCAAGCATCTTTATAATGATAAGTTGGCAGGTATGGAAGAA
>VSKX01039734.1_pt1 | contig 10926 bp, 12 predicted proteins | sample 4799481 | NCBI WGS metagenome assembly VSKX01 (sample SAMN12179537, study PRJNA552185) | sponge metagenome | biome: deep-sea hydrothermal plumes; feature: spots directly above weak diffusing fluid; material: sea water; isolation source: sponge from the Swan site of a hydrothermal vent ...
CACAGCATGTACGTGGGTGGACTCATGCATGCCACAGCATGTACGTGGGTGGACTCATGCATGCCACAGCATGTACGTGGGTGGACTCATGCATGCCACAGCATGTACGTGGGTGGACTCATGCATGCCACTGCATGTACGTGGGTGGACTCATGCATGCCACAGCATGTACATGGGTGGACTCATGCATGCAGATTCTGTTCAGTGCATGCATAATGGTACTAGTACGTACCTTAGGTTCAAAACTAAGCTTTCTGTTTGTATGATAGAGTGCAAAGGGTGGTTTGACCTCTGTGACCTCTGCTAAAGGAGCGTTGACACCAAGGCCGCCAGGATACACCACCTGTCTCCGAGCTCTGTGTGATGTGTGCTCTGTGTGACGGTGTGTGTGTGTGTGTGTGTGAGTCACCTGATGGGTACTAGACAATGCAGTGCTGAGATGAGTGATTGTTGAATTGGGACATTTCCAGACGAGAGATGATAATACAAACAAGAACTGTTTGACCATCGCAATACTTCCTATGAGTGGGCGGTGGCAGTGAGGGTGTGAGGGCGTGTGAAGAGTGTACCTTTAGGAAGTGTTTGGCGTACGGCGTGAAGGCTGGGTTAAGCACCAGATGGTGCAAGTGAGAGTGGCCATCAGGTTCATGATAACTATAGTAGATGAAGTCCTCTATGTTGTAGTGTGAGCGCACATACTCCATGTCCTGTCAGCAGGAAACACATAATCATCTACAACTAAGTTGCTATGAACCAATACGTTGCCTGTCATTATCAGACTTTTAGTCTTAAGTCTGGTTCACAATTATTTATTATGACGATAGTCCTTTGTTCCGTATCGTACAAAACGCTCGATTATACTGTTCTAATCCAGCGTTTTCGGATGGTAGCTTATGATACGATAATTATAGACTATTGTATTGTGAACCAAGCTCTTTATTCTCGCGTCAACAGTTTGTTGTATTGTGAACCCGTGGTAAGCTATAGCTTGTTATTGAAGTAGTCGAACTGATGGTAGTATACCTCCTTCCCACCCAGTACAGCCAGGGCCACCAATTGACCGGCCACCACTCCAACTAGTGCTGATTGTGTGTGGGCGTGGTCACGTCCAGCACTCAAGCACACCCTCACATCACTCAGCATGTCATCACGAGAGGTAAGATCAGACAACAGCTCCTCTAAACCAGGCAGGTCCTCAGTACACACAAAGCGCACTGTGAATGAACTACAGACAGACAGACATGCTATAATACAGACACTGTATAACACGAGTTGAGTACTCACTGTAATAGAGTTGCTCTGTGCGTGAGATAGAGTTCTTGTGGCAAGGATGTACCAGGACGTGATGGAACAGCCTGGATCACACTGGCAGTTAGTATACATGCACACATTAGTCAGAGACTTACTGTGAAGTGTGCTAACAGAGGTAGGTCACCAGTAGAGTGAGGCTGAGTTAACACTATAAACTGATGCTCCTAATGTGTGTGAATGTGCAAGCAGCGCGTTTGTTACATACACTTGTAAACTATCATAGGAAACAGCACTTGGATTATACGCAGGTTCTAATCTCACCGTTTTCGGACGCTAGTCTACGTACGTAATGATATTGTGACCAAGCAGAACACAGTATAGGATGAACTTACTGGGAACAGCTTGAAGACGGCTGGTAGAAAATCAACACTCCTACATAGAGAAAGGCAAGTATTGAGTGTTGAACAATACTGACTACTTGATTAGAACTCACCTCATTTCATACCTCTCATCAATAGCAAACAGTTGCACTGCCAACGCACATGCTTCACCTTTTAAACTGTACACACGCTCAGCAACGTTTAACCTCACCATCTCCCGCTTTTCCTCCTCTTGCTGTGATACAATAACTGATGTATACTAATATCTAGTAAAGTAGCACAAACCTTCTTGGCTGGCAGTACACTTTCCTCAATACTGCTAGTTTGAGACACAGAACTGTGACCTGTGCTACTAGTGCTAGCAGTGTGGGCCGTACTAGCAGTGTGGGTAGTGCTAGTAGTGCTAGCAGTGTGGGCCGTACTAGCAGTGTGGGCAGTGTTAGAAGTGCTAGCAGTGTGGACAGTTCCAGCAGTGTGGGCTGTACTAGCAGTGTGGGTAGTGCTAGTAGTGCTAGCAGTGTGGGCCGTACTAGCAGTGCTAGTAGTGCTAGCAGTGTTGACTGTACTAGCAGTATTGACTGTGGTAGCAGTATTGACTGTGGTAGCAGTGTTAGTAACACTGTCATCTGGATGAGGTGTTCTCAGTTGATGATAAGGCTCCAGTAGATAACAGGAGGAGAGTTGCTGTGTGTCTACTTGTGTAGTTACACTCATTAGACCAACAGCTCGACCCTCCACCTATGAGGGTATACCGTATAGCGCGTTATTTTCGGGGCATTTATTCGCGAAAAACCAATTCAATTCTTGTTCGCGAAAAGTAATTTCACGAATTAAGGTACGCCTCCTCCACATAATATATTAAACCAAAGAAATTCGAAATATAAAGGCCTCGAAAATAATCCGTTATATACGGTATCACTATGTATATAACAAGTGGAGCTGGAATGTGAGCTTACCTCTGCTACTAGTGTACGATGAGCATCATCTTGTGAAGCTATCAACTCAGAGAGAAAGTGGTCACCTACACATCAATGTTAGTATAGAGTGAGTTAGGTACTAGTAAGCTTACCATAGAGAGTGGGCATGGTGTTTGAGTGTTGCAGGAGCACTGGGAGCAAGTCATCACTGTCCTCCACACAAGCATCACGTACAAACAGAGCAGGATAATGACAGTGTCTGTACGTCACATGCACATCCACAACCTCACACACTTCACCAGCCTCACAGAATGGAAGGGAGGAGAAGTGTGTGGAGAGTGCCGGACCTGCGGAGGGAGAGGGTGACAGTGTCTGTTTGTCTGTGACTGTGTGTGTGTGACTCACTAATATTGGTGTTGGCTGGACAGACGAGTACAATGTATTGCAACAGAGGCACCGTCATGAACACTGTCCTACATTACAGTCCCAGTAAATACACACAAGTGCTGATAGCTACTCTTACTTGAGTATCTCAGTGGCTGCTCCCTGATGAAAGCTGTCCTTGGCCACAGACAGACTCAGAAACAATGTGTTGACAGGCTGTACAGAACAGTGTATCAATACCACACCAGAGTTAGTGACTTACAGTAGGCTGTGTGAGCTGTGGAGTGTGGATCTGTAACCAGGAGGGCCAATCACGAGATAGTTGACCAGGCTTGTCAGTGAATGACATATGACCCACTACCTCTCCTGCATCCACTGACACAAGACTGATACCAAGACTCGCATGCTCGCTAAACCAAAAATACAATATTATTACTGCAGCAGGACTGGTAAGGTACAATAAGGATGTTGCCATGCATGCTGTGTTTTGGCCAGCCAGTGCATGCAGTGCTTACATCATTAGTTCAGGATTGACACGTCCAAACAGAGTCTCCGTGTGTTTAGTGACCAGTTGACTCACGCCAGCAGCGTCACAACTCTCAGAACGCTTCGACACAAACTTTTGAACTGTCGACATTTCTTCTTTCTTTGCCTAAAAGTACGTGGTTACCATAACAACAGACAGATTGTGCTGAGTCGGCATATCACAGATTTCTATTTGCTCTAATTATAGCACACACAAAAAACAGTAAAGGGTATTATAAAAGAGGGCGTCCTAACCGAAGCTGGCTCTATAATTAGAACGATTACGGTGGAATGGCTACTGCTCTGACTCGCTTTCTTCTCTTCCCCTACAGACTAGGTAAATACACTAAAGACTTGTAAAGTGACAGAACTGACAGTGTTTTAGGTTGTATCAGATGGGCTAGTAAAAAAGCAGGAGGCAGTACTCGCAACGGAAGGAAGAGTGCTGGTCGTCGACTAGGCCTCAAATGTGGAGATGGTGTGTATTTGTTAATTAATGTGACATACTAGATGTGTGCTAATGGTTGTTGCAGGTGAGACTGTGGTTCCTGGTAACATTATAGTGCGTCAGAGAGGTACTAGATTCCATCCTGGAGCTAACGTATGTAACAGTATGTATGTCAGTATGTGTTCTTGTCTTGTCCCTTGTTCTTGTACTGTGTTCTTGTCTTGTCCCTCACTCCCGCCCACGTACCGTACGTGTTTAGGTGGGTATGGGGAGAGATCACACTTTATTTGCCCTCACTGAAGGAGTTGTTCAGTTCAGCAGAGTTCCTAGAACACCAGTGGCCCCAGTAAGTGGTCAGAAATGGATAAAGAAACCATGGAGGAAGTTTGTCAACATACTATGTCCCTCCAAGCCACCCACACTAACTCTGACTAACATTGTACAGCCTAGTTAGTCTACACGTACCTGCCAATGTACCAATCATAATTACATTGCAAATTATAGTTTATTAATGAGTTCATTTTTTCTTTTTCTTTGCCCACAAGTTGTTTGGTATTTGCTGTTGAGTTAGTCCCTTGATGCTGAACAGTCTTTGTGCTCTTTCTAAAGGAGTGCCGCCACACTTGAGACCAAGAGTGGCCAGAGATAGTTTGAGAGCCTCTCCTCCCACTGCCAATAGACCCTCTACAGTCGAGTATTGAGACAGGTCAATCTGTGGAGAGAGCGGTAGAGAACACTGTCACACTGTAGTTTATATGCATACCTCCTCGTGGCTGGTAGTAGCTACTGCTGCTGGTACAGTGCCACTGGACATTACATCTTCAGAGCTAGCTGGTGGGGCTGGTGGCAGGGTGCTAGCTGGTGGTGGGGTGTTAGCTGGTGGGGTGCTGGCTGGTGGCAGGGTGCTAGCCGGTGGGGTGCTGGCTGCTGGAGGCAGGGTGCTAGTGGCTGCTGGTGACAGGGTGCTGGCTGCAGCTGGAGGGGTGTTAGTAGTAGTAGTGTTGTCTGGCGGTGTTTCCTCCTCGCTGCTAGATAAGTCACTGCTGTCAGAAGCAGATGATTGTTCCTCGTCCTCTGAGCTGCTCAGCTCCTCAGAATGCATCCTACGACAAAGTTACTATACAATAATAGTCTGTTCACACAGTACTTACCATAACTTAGGCCTCTTACTGACAGGACCAGTAGCAGGACCAGCAGCAGCAGTGTCTTGTTCCAATCCCTGCTTGAGGGAATCAGACATTCCTTCAGCAGTACTTTTGATGGAATTCATATATGATGTATCCTCAAACTTGTGTTTAGGCTCCTCCAGTAATCTTTGTAGCCTCCTTTTCTTACGTTCAGCACGCTCTCTTTTACGCTCTTTCTCAGCAGCCATCCACTCAGCCATCCTACACACATACCACACACTTAAGGCTGGTTTATAATATGACGCTAGACCCAATGTAGCGTCTAGCGTCAGTAAACGCTCGATTAGAATAATGTTCTAATCTCAACGTTTTGACGCTAGTGTCATATTATAAACCAGCCTTTAGTGGTATAGCTACAACGACTCACTTTTTTTCGTCATTTATATCCCTCACTCTGCGACCGGAGATGTCTCTACAAGCAGATCTGTTAGCATTCTTGTTTCTGTGTGATCCTGTTGCTCTAATCAGCGACCCAAATCCTACACATCACATACATGCACATACACACACACACGTGCGCATGTACACACCTCCCTTCCCACCACGCAGTCTAGAGTGTGTAGAGAGGACCAGGACGTCGGAAGAGGGATAAATGATGTCATTATCATTAAGAGGACAGCCTCCATTACATAGATACACGGAATCACTGCTCAACTGTTGAAGTAGCAACAGATAGAAATAGTAATTTTTAAGGGTGTACAACTTGAGTTTAGGGTCCAACTTCAAAATAAAACATACAGTAACATTACTGATTAGGTAGCTCTAACATAGACCTTTCAGACTGTGTGCTCAAATGACGGATTGCTTTCAAGTAAAAATGTTTCTATTAACCATGGACCAGTGGGTGAAATTCTCTTGGGCTGGCTGATGCCATCAGATTTTTTTTCTGGGGCATAACCAAAGTCCGATACTCGTACTCACGTGATCAGGAAACACTATCACTTTTAGTTCCTTTACTGTTCTTGGCTCAGCAATGGCCACGCTAAAGGGTTTTTGGAGCCCCACAAACAGAACATTAGTGACAGACATCGTCTCCGAGTACGAGTACGAGTGCTTCTTGAGCTTTCTTGTTCTTGTCCCCAAGCCGATTTTTCTCTGATATAACGAGAATAATCAGCACAGTGGGTCAAAGGTCAGATTATTGCTGAACTGGCAAATAATAAAATAATGCCTAGTCAGCATTTTGGAATTTCAAACATAATGAGTAACCGTGAAGATGACAGAAGTATTCAGGAGAGCTCTCTGTATCTAGTTGAAGACAGATTAAAGACATTTGAGAGCAGTAGATGGCCGTTTGATAGTGGACCGTGTACTGCTGTGAAGGCAAGCAGCTTGTGTACCGGTGTAGATCCAGAGCTACATTGTTATATATTGTAGGTGGCTGAGGCTGGTTTCTATCATTGTGGCAGTGTGAGTAGTCCTGATTGGGTGCGATGTAGTGTGTGTCATCAAGATATGGAAGGCTGGGAGGAACACGACAATCCCAGGTACACTATGAACGAACAGTTAAAATGGCCCATAACAGTTAGGAGAGTCCAATTTCTAAACTAAAACATGCATTAGATACAGTGGAACCTCCTCTAATGGATCTTCCGAGAAGCGGACAACCTCTCTACAGTGGACAGGCAGCTTGTTACAGATTTAGCTGTTTACACTAGTTTGATCTAGAGCGAACCTCTGACAGTGGACAACCGCTCTACAATGGACAAAATTTGTGCTCCCAACTTGTCCATTGTAGAGAGATTCCACTGTAGCTCTAACATAAACCTTTTGATGATGTGTTCAGATCAGCGATTACTTCTGGCTAAAAATGTTCTCATTTTCAACGAAAAACCATGAGTGTTTAATTTTGAAAATAAATTTTTTCTGGGCTTTCCGAAATTCACCAATTGAACTAACAGAACTAAAGTTATGGCCATGATCATGTGTACGTGTAACTAGTGTACGTGTAACTAGTGTACGTGTAACTAGTGTACGTGTAACTAGTGTACGTGTAACTAGACTCACTAATGTCACACTGTTGGTACAGAGAGGAACACAAACAAAATCAACCAAGCTGTGCTTTTCTGGAGATTAAAGATCCTTACAAGATAACTTTTGCTGATATATTGGAGTTAGAGAAAGCATCTTTAAATCACTACGCTGTGAGTTACACTGCATCACACTCCACGTACGTACTCCACACATGCACACATGCACACAGTGTTTGGAGGAGGAAAAGTTGTCTACTGATCTTCAGTCACTTATTGAAGAGCTGAGAGAACAGCTCTTTCTAGCTGGTGACAAAAGCACAGACTAGATATTATTGCATGATAGACCCAACTGTTTATATATATTGTTACTGTCTCATTACTTCCAATAACCATTGTCCTCTTTATATAATTATACTGACAGTCCTTTTTGCTGAGATGATTGAAGGACCTTCAACAAATGTGGAGGGTTATACACGATTACCTTCAATACACGATCAGTGCTCTGCCCAGACCAACGGGTTTGTCAAAAGTGCAATAATAATACAGCCTAGTAATAAACAGGAAAGAGTCAGATGTGATTAGAGTTGATGACTTTAGCTTGTTCTATCTTCTGTCGTAGGCCCTCACAGAGAACAGAGAGTTGTGAGTGTTTCTGCTGCAATAGCTCCAGTCTGCTGGTCAGCCCCTCATTCTGCAGTGACCGTCTGTGGTTATACTATAGAGGGGAGGACTTAGCTTACCTGGTCTTTGCGTTCTTGATAGTCTCTCAACAAAACTTTGTGTCCTACTAAACCACCGCGCTGTCTCAGACGATTGTTGTCCATCCTCAAGGAGTCACGTGATTGCTTCATTCGTGTGAGATGATCTCTACTCTGCACGCATGCATGTACACATGCAGCAGTAGCTATACACTGCACATTCTCTGCACTAATACCTTGGCCACAATAGCATCCATGTCTGCTAGCTTGCTTTTCTTCTCAACACTCTCAGTCTGTGAGTGTGTGAGCGTGTGTAAGAGTATGAATTGTAGAGTACATGCAGTGACTTGCCTGAAGGTACTGAAGTTTCTCCTTGACATGAGTGAGCACTTGTACTGTAGAAGTGACTTTACGACGTAGTTTAAGAATGTCGTCATTTCTCTCTTCAATCTTCTCATTGAGGTCTACATTATTGATTTTGAGCTGTTCAAAGTCTATCATGTGAAGACCTTCTGCCAGTTGCTCCTACACATGTACACATGTATGGGGTGGATTGCAACAAACAGTAGCAGCTTTATATAACATACCTTCTGTTTGATAAGTCCCTCTAGTTTAGTAATCTTGTTCTGTAGTTTGATGTTCTCTAATCTGACTGCAATAACGTGTTTTTCCTTAGCCTCCTCACTGTTGCGGTGTTGGTCTAACTCTTGTACTGTGAGTCTCTTGCCACTGCGACTGTGAACTGCCTTCAAAGCATGCTCATTCTGATACTCTACAAACTCCACTCTGCATGCACACGTACAGAGACATTCAGTAACAGACAGAGAGTATATTAATTAGACTCACTTGGCTTCCTTGATTAGCATCAACTTATCCTCTCTTAATGCTCTCAGTTCCTCCTCTTCAATACTGAAGGCTTCGTGCAACTGACTCAGCTCAGTCTTTAGTTTCTCCAGAGCCTCTACACAATCAGCACATGCAGTATAATAGTGTTGTTCTTATTGTGGGCTTACCAATAGACTGCTCATATCTGCTCTCCTGATCAGCAGCACTGCGTCCGTGTGCAGAGCGCTCCTCACCCTGTGCAAGTGAGTACGTACGTATGTGCTGCACACAATGTTAACAATCACTTGCCTTCTTCTTTGTCATGAGGTAGTCTGCAATCCTAATCTCTAGTAGTGCACCCAAGCTCCTCAGTCTCTCCTGCTCTGACAACTCCTCTCTGAGACTGACTATTAGTTGTTGTCTGTCCACTACTTCTTCCTCCTCTGCAATATCTTCTAACATGCTCACAGGGCGCCCCTCGCCAGGTTCACCAGACTCGTGGGATGGACTGTCTTGATCAGCAGGGGTTTCCTCTTGAGGCACATTAGCTTGATCGATTTGGGCGTCTTTAGGTGGACTATCTTGAATAGTAGCAGCTTCTTCAGGCACACTATCTTGATTAGCAGCTTCTTCAGGCACACTATCTTGATTAGCAGCTTCTTCAGGCACACTATCTTGATTAGCAGCTTCTTCAGGCACACTATCTTGATTAGCAGCTTCTTCAGGTGCACTATCTTGATTAGAAGCTTCTTCAGGTACACTATCTTGATTTATAGCAGCTTCTTCAGGCACACTATCTTGATTAGCAGCTTCTTCAGGTACACTATCTTGATTAGCAGCTTCTTCAGGTACACTATCTTCTTCAGGCACACTATCTTTATTGGTAGCAGCTTCGTCTTCAATAGGAGTGTCTTCTTGCAGGGGGTCATCTTCAATAGCCTCTCCTTCAGGTTTGGCAGGAGCTTTTTCTTCGGGGGGGTTCTCTTCATTGGCAGGAGCTTTTTCTTCAGGGGGGTTCTCTTCATTGGCAGGGCCTTCGTCCTCAGGTGGAGTAACTTGATTAGCAGGGCCTTCGTCCTGGAACTGAGCGGGGTCTAGAGTATTGTCAGCAGCAGGAGACAGTTCCTCTGAATCAGCTGCCTGCAACAAACATCAATCACATCTGACAAATAAATGCTTTAACTCACTTTTACACCAGTTTTTTCAGCTGGAACTTCTTGTGATGGTTGTATATCATTCTGAGCATCGTCTGATAGCTCCACAACCTTTGTACTCTCCTCTAGCTCTGCCATTAATTTATTATAGCAATCTTTGATGAAAAACCAAACAGTTTCTATGACAACATTTACTACAACTTGTATTCGAAACAACGCCGCCACAGCCATGTAGAAAGACTTGTGCGCGTGCGCGTGCAGCTGTAGATATGATTGGTTAGAATGCAATTCTTTTTACGCGGTAAAACTGTTGTGACAGTTGAGGAGGATTGCCAGATTGAGATAGGGAGGTGTACGTATAAGAAGTGAATATGTCTTGTGTGAGCGCCACTAGTCAATACCTGTCTGCCATTAGCAGAGGCCATGTCCAGCTTATCCTCGGACCAATGTTCTCTGGTAAAACGTGAGTAGACATTGTGCTGTGTTCTAAATAATGCTGTGTATCATGTGTGCCTGCCCACGGCCACATTGCCTGCCCCACCTACTGTACTACTAGTAGCTACTATCCCTCTCTAATTGCAGCACTGAACTGATTCGAAGGATCAAGAGATTCCAAGTGGCCAATTGTGCATGTCTCATTATCAAGTATGCTAATGATGACCGCTATAGCAACCAGGATGTGTGCACTCACGATAAAGTGATGACTGCTGGCCTCTCTGCTACCGAGCTCTCTCACATCAAGACACAAGCTCACAAGTTCAATGTCATTGGCATTGATGAGGGACAATTCTTCCCTGATCTTGTGCCATTCTGTGAAGAAATGGCTAATGCGGGCAAAACTGTTATTGTGGCAGCTCTAGATGGGACCTTTCAGAGGAAGGTATGTTCCTTAGTGTGTGCTACTGCTGCTGTTTATATCTGTCCGTCCGTTCCCTCTGCAGCCATTTGGTCAGATCTTAAACCTTGTTCCCCTATCTGAGAGTGTGGTGAAGCTCAACGCTGTGTGTATGTTGTGTTTCAAGGATGCTGCCTTCTCTAAGAGATTGGGCAGTGAACAAGAGGTAACCCACTGCACCACTATTAGTAACTGTCAGGTGTTACTGCTCTCTCTCTCCCTCTCTCCCCCTCTCTCTCTGCCTCCCTCTCTCTCTCTCTCCCTCCCTCCCCCCCTCCCTCCCCCCTCC
>VSKX01093689.1_pt1 | contig 10903 bp, 12 predicted proteins | sample 4799481 | NCBI WGS metagenome assembly VSKX01 (sample SAMN12179537, study PRJNA552185) | sponge metagenome | biome: deep-sea hydrothermal plumes; feature: spots directly above weak diffusing fluid; material: sea water; isolation source: sponge from the Swan site of a hydrothermal vent ...
CTATTATTGTCATCTAATTAAAAAATAGACAGATTATGCTACAGGTCTACACGACATCTATCATATCAAGAGCAGTAATATATATATCTGTTAGTTCTTTAATTTTTGTAATATATAGTTTTTATCTATTTTTATAATAGAACGTTGTATGCTCCCACCAGTAACTATGATAGACCATGAGTACCAGAATATTTCGTTATCCGCTAACAATACACGAGGAAGATCTATGCCCCATAAGTTACTCAGTGGTAATAATATAGAAGTGTAAATCGCTAATAAACAACCCCCATATACTATCTGAGGAAAATATTTATTATTGGCTGTTCCTTTCTTTAGTAACTTATTTAATAGATCCATAACTATATTGTGGATAAAGCATATTTTTTAGCAAAGTTAGCTGGCATTTTTTTATGTAAAAACTTTGCCACATCAAATGACGGGCAGGCCTTTAATGGATCTAGATCATTATGACCAATAATATGGCTAATCTGTGGCCGGTTTGCTACTAGTGTATTAAGTAATGCTATTAATTCCTTTGTTTGTTGATTAGATATATTACCGGCAGGTTTACCTTTTGCATTGAGACCGCCAACATAGCAGATATGAATGGAATCTTTATTATATCCGCGGACTCCATTTGATATTTCCCATGGTTCAAGAACTTCATCATTATTCATTTGTACTAATGGTATAACCTGACATGGTTGGCGCTCTATAACCCAATGGTAGCCAGCTCTAGACCATCCCCTTCCTCCTTTAGATTTGGGGTCAGTATGCCAACGATTAATATCTTCCGCTGTAACATTTTGATTGGGTTTAGTTGCAGAACAGTGTATTACTATGCGTTTAATTATTTCTGCATTCGTCATATCTGTATCCTCAGAACCTTTCAGATAGTCATTTCTTACCCAAGCAGTTGTTTGTACCTGTGACCAGCTACCACGAGTATCTATCTCCTCTACTTCCATTCCAACACTCAAGTAACCTTGTAGTTTACCTCTAGGTGATTGACGGAAATTTAATTTATTGACATTGACAATTTTTCCCATGACTACCCTACTCTTTCACTGGTACCAGAAGCATTACCTTTTTTATTGCTCTTCTCATAGCTACGACCGCCAGCGTAAACCGCAACAATACCTGACCATGAATACCAGAAAAAATCAGGTATCTCATTGACTATATCCATATCCAGGTATTCATTAAGTATCGGCGTTATTATATAGCTCCAAATAATTAATATGATCCCGACATATATCACTGTAGGACGGGCTCTTTTTGTATATTTATCATCTTGCTTAACCTCCGCCATTATAATATTAGAAGTTGCCTCTTCCTTAGCACGAATTGTTTTTCCAACTTCTTTTTCATGTTCTAATACAAGAGATTGCGCACGAGCTTTAAACTCCATCTTCTCCTGTTTAGATAAATGTAATTTATCTACCAACCCAAAAATATTTTTGGTTAATGGTCCTATTAATTGTTTTAACATAATTTATTTCCTCTTTAATTTAAATGGATTCTTTAATTGTATGTGGACATGATCCGTATGACCGTCTGTGTCCAATGTTATCAATCCTAGTGAATTGATTTTCTTATCTCCAAATCGTGGAAGTCCGGTTAATTTAGAATTATCAACACCATTGTATTGTTTTATACACTCTAATAATACTTTTTGTCCGTCTCTATTGTAATTGCTAGAAACCGCTTTCTTATTGTCTCCTTTAGGCGAATCACCAGGTTGTCCATCATCAGTAATAGTTCTTATATCAATATCTAAACCACATTTATGAGTAATACCTAATGGTCTATATCCCCATTTAGGTGAGAGCCCAGTGATTGTTATCTTTTTGCTATTTTTATTATTTTTTTGTTTTAACTTATAATTATCATCGTGTTTATTAATCTCCTCATCAATAGCTTTTAATGCATCTAATGCTTGCTTTTTACCCCAATAAGCATACTCTGTATCCTCAAATTGAAAATAATTATATTTCTTATCCACCTTATCCTTCTCCTTCTTATCCCTATTTGCATAATAAATATTTAGTTCTTTGTTGATATCAAGCCAGCAAGGTAAACTATCTATCTTCTCAAGGATTGAGGGAAATTTTATCTCATTTACTTCACATAGTGTGCCAACGATTCCATTCTTCTCAAACGAATTCATCCTCCTTCTACTTGCTATGAGGTATATGAATTTGGCAAAATCTTCTTCTGTATAGTCACGATAATCTTTATCAGGATTTAATTTTTGTATGAATTTATATAATTTAGTTACATACCCTCCGCCCATGCCAAAATATTCTCTTGCATGTGCAATAACTTCTTTATCATCTTTATCAAGCACATCTATAGCTTCCTTCCCTTGTATTTTGCTTTTGTATTTTTTTAGTGTCATGAAAGCATCAAACATATGACTATAACCTCTTTTTCCGAGTTTATCAACTGCTTTCTTTGCTTTACCTTCAAATTGTTTACTGATTTCTATTATACAATCAACAGGTATTTTTTCCTCAAAAGCTTTAATGAATACTGATGCTGCTAATGATGGTGAATATTCCGGAGAGCTAGTTGTTATCGGTGACTTAAACGATTGGTTGATTTGATTTTTATCACTCATAAGATCATGCCATGTCTTATCAATATATGGTTTTATCTCTCCTCTTTCGGATTTCTTAGGTCGCTCCTTATTTGGCATCTTGTTTTGGAATTTTCTTATTGCTCTTTTTGTTTCAATCCCAAATGACCCTTTTTCTCCACCAATTTCATATCTTTTATATATGAGTTTTTCTTGAATTTTAATTAAAACTTTTTTCTGTTGTTCAGTATATGGAGTTATATTATTCGAATCACTAAAAATGTAGATTAGTTCTTTCATGGAGGGTTCTCCAGCGGCATTAACACTCAAATTATATAAGTCACTAGTTGATACCAACTTTTCTATAAACTTCATATATGCAGATTCTGACTTTGGCCCCCAAATTCCATCAACCTTAATCTGACTAAAATCATCAGATAGATGTAAATTAAGTAAATTTTGTATAAGCATAACATGTTTTTTTAATTTTGGTCTTATGGGTTTTCCCATTATGGGTTTTGCTCTACAATGTCTTGAATAGTTTTCTCATACCATAGAGTGATAGAACCCTTGAAAGGCCACATCCATCCATAGAAACTGCTAGTGAATTGTTTAATAATCCAATCCTTAGTAGCAGACGAGGTTATATTATCTTTCCCCCAGTACTCATAACGAGCACGCAAAGTTTCTGCATAGGCCTCTTTCTCAAACTTAGCTCTGAAGTATGCAAACCCTATAGGGAATGGGATAAGAAAATATAAGAGGAAAAAGAAAAAGAATCCATAGCGTGCCATTTGTTTATGATGGATGATCTCGTGACGCAAAAGTATTATCTTTTCTTGTTCGCTAGCTTTATCCCACCATTTCCGTGGCACATAAACCACATTATCTTTCCAAGATGTTGCATAGTAATCCATGAAATCACTATCTTTTTTGCCTAAATAAAAATATCTATTGAAAAAGCGCATCAAACGTGATTTATCTTTATAAACACATTTTAACTTCTGTTGCTGCAAAAAATCAGGCAAGCTAATTTTTGTTTGATGAATGATAGGTTTAGGAGAATCTGTCCTAACGGATGCTTTGGCAACATCAGGGTGCTTCTGGTTAAAGGTCTTAAGCTTTTCGATGGAATCAACAGATTCCTTAGCATTCAGTTGTAACTGTAAATTGCAGATAGAGCATGTAATCATTCCAGTGCCTATAATATTATCAATAGTGGTAGTGATCTTATTTTGACAGCGCGGACAAGGAAAGCCAGCACCGAACATGTTCTGTTTTGAATGTTGTATATTATGGTCCATCTGTCTAATAAATATGCTTCATACTATTTTCAATTAGCATCTCGATCATTATCTTCTCCACCATTATCATCTGCATTATCTATTTCAATAGGAGTTCCTATCTTAATAATGGCTTGCTCAGATTCTTGAATCAAGGAATGCATTCCCTCACCTAAATCTCTCTCTTTCATCATAATCTTGATACTAACTTGTGTATTAGTAGTGATCTTTTGGCTTGACTGCATGCGAGAACTAGAACATATTTCGCCCATCAGAGAGAGACCCGGACTCTCATTCGACATATTAGTACCAGATGGTAATAATGCCTTATGATTTATTGATTTATGCCCGCTTTGTGTGGATCTTATTTTAAAATCAAAATCTATCTCTGCCTCTGTAATACTTAGGTATGGAATCGGTAACAGAGTTATTAGAGGAACTTTCATTTCAACTTTCTCAAGTTTACTTGGGTCATCTAATCTAGGCCTATCGTATGAAATAGTTATATATTTATCATCATCACCATTTTCACCTCCAGTGGGGACCAAGCGGTCTAAGAACTCTATGACATTAGCTAGGGCTTGGTTTTGTCCATCAATAATTGAATTTAGGACTCCGCCAATAACATCTTTTAGGGGTAAGTTTTTCATAATAACCAGTTCATCTAAATATAATTAATCTACTTGCTCGGTTAGCAACCCAGCTGTTTCGTCTTCCTCTGTTGCAGCATCCCATTTATAATTCCTAATCTTAAAATTAATTTTCAAAGAACTTATAGAATTTTGATCTGCCAGCAATTCATCTTGATCTACCTTAACCTTTATTTCGTTAATTTTTGTGGAGTCAAACTTATGCAATTTCATACTTTTCACAGCAATCTCAATTTCATTTTTTGACGGAACTATATATGTAGCAGGTAATGTATAAATTTCTTGATTGCGAATAATTACTAAATCATTACTCGCCATAAAAAACATCTTAAAAGATGCTGGTCTGCTTCCTAGAGGGTCTGGAGGTATTTCATAACTGGCAAATATTTTCTTTAAATCAGCACTATAAATATAAACATAGAATATCCCACCGCTATTCGTCCAGCCTCTTGTATTGGGACAACATAAAACAGCTAAACGTGTACTATCTTGACTGCTAGATAATCTGTGGACAAAGTGATTATTTACAGGGTGATTATCTACAGGTGTCTTCGTTATAGATCTTTTCCACTTAGTGGGACTATCCTCCCAGCCATTGGAACCTTCTGTATAATCAATCGTGGTTATAGTATTTTGATTGCCGATATGGAAAAACTTCTTACTACTACTTTCACTAAAAGCACAATAATAAGGCCACCGAAATCCACTAAGTAAATGGCTTTGTTGAAATATATCAGCATTTTTATTTTCTATTCCAGTGAGGTTCAAAATGCGAATTTTACGGCGGTAACTATGTGACGGATCAGAGGTAACCATGACTAACTGCTTTGCTGCTTTAGTGAAGCCCATCCAATATATGTGTTGGGAGATTCTTTTATTATATTTTTCCTCGTCTTTCTTGTAGTTAATGATCCTGAGTTTTTTAGCTTGGTAATCATATAAAGCTAATAGCCCATTCTCATTATCCGAATCTGGAGGAGAAATAGCTAACTTAAAACTTTTACCACTAGAAATTTCTGTCAAAGATGTTAAAATTTTAGTATCTATAGTATCACCAAATATTGAAATGGCTGGTCCCTCTTCTGCGGTTACTCCGGCAAGATGATACTTCCCATACATGAAAAGTGCTGATAGTTGTTCCCCTTCTCCTAAAGCACCTCTGCAGACATAAACTGGTGCTGGTTTATTAGAGTTAGGCACCTTTTCTCTAATATTATCAATTACTATATTTCTTAACTCTGGTCTAGTGGACTTTATCATAATTGGAGAATCAGTTAACCTTGTGTATTCAGTTATAAATATATTATCTGCATTATCCAACATTATTGATGAGTGAACACCTAACGAGAAAGGATCCTTGGTAGGAGTAAATTTCTTGGGACTCTGTTTAGCAAAGAACTCATCAATTGCATTAACTGATTTAGTATAGTTATTTGAATCAGTATTCTTGAATGTTAATTCTACTTTACTATTGTCATCAGAAGTTACGTTCAATGAAGCATTGTCATACAATAATTTAACTAAATCATCTTCTATTTGTTTCCTCTCAGTTATTAGAATATTCTTATATGAAGGCCATAGATGAAGTATTTTCATTAGAGCAAAATCGCGGAGAATCTTATGTATAGACAAAGTAATTTCGTCGCTATTACCCTTTCCTGCCTCGGCTACCTGATCTACTATGAGTTTAATATCCATATTTACATCAGATATATCAATTCTTGGAACGGTAAAACCAGGTAATTCGTTACGATAGCGTTCAGATGCTTTCTGTGAGAAATAATCTGCAGCTATGCGTGCTTGGGCTAAGTCACGCATAATCGCATTAATTACCTGGTGTAGTTTTACCGACATTATTTATGCTCAGTAATTATTAGGAACTCTTTCCTGTCATATTACTTTCTAATATACCCAGAATTCTGGATAGACCTGTAGGCATGTCTAAATTTTCAGCATGAACCTTAACTGATAAGTGATATTCTGCTTCCTGGCTGGATTCAGTAGATTTTTTACCTTGGCTAGAGTAACTAGAAGTGTATCTACTCCTTCTGCTATTTCCACCATATATCCATCCAATTAGACCACCTCCACTAGACCTATTTGAGCTATAATGATTAGCATTTGATCTAGAGGAAGAAACTTTATCAGAGAATATATCCACGATCTTAGCTCTAAAATCTATATCAAGAGTCCTTATGCTCAAATAAGGAACTGGAACAACAGTTAGTAAAGGAACTTCTATAGCTCCTTTACTCGTGCCCTCAGCTGCAAGTTCATAAGAAAACTTGACATAACGCACATTTCCAAGTTCGTGTACTTTTGTATTTTTCTTTGTAGTTTGTGGTTCCAGATTTTCAGTTTCCGCAGTAACACCTGTAAAGCCTATTTGGGATATAAACTCGAGTGTGGAAAATGCAGATGCTGTTTGAGCTTCTACGGCGGCCTCTAAGGGGCCTCCTATCATGTTAGAAAAATCCAAGTTACTCAAAATAGAATGTCCTGGGGCTGGTGTGTTTTGATCGGCTGGTGCCATAATATTTACCTTTGGTTAGTTATATAAAATACTATTATAGATACTGACATTTATAAATTTATAAAAGCAGTAAATAATGTAGTAATAAAAAATAGAAAAAATCATCTTATTATCGGTTTCTTGGAGAATATCAGGTCAATCCGCATCTTGCTGTTGCTCCTCTTCATTCAGATGTGATCTTTGTGGTTCATCGGTTACCTCTTCCTCAGTTGAACCAATCTTGGGCAATAGTATATCAAATACTCTTTTGAGTCCTCCTGGCATATCATCTTGTCCTGCCTGAACATTGACATCAAAATTCATCTCATTATGATATTTATTTTCAGCATGTGTGGAGCTCTTATAAGAAGATGAAAATGAACCACTAAAACCAGCAGACACATGAAAACCTGGACCAAAACCTCCACCTTGAACATTAAATGTAGATTTATTCGAGTTACTTCTTGACTGTGTGTTTGAATCAAGATGGGTCTCAGTTAAATTCATAGTGAATCCTATACTCATATGTTCTATACGGATAAATGGAATAGGAACAAGAAATAGCAAAGGGACTTTAATTGTCTCGTACTTATTAGAATCTTTCTCCAGTTGATACTGGAACTGTAATTGTTTTAGCTTTCCTCCTGCATTATCTGATGTGGAGGGTTCCATACAAAACTCGGTAATAAAAGTAATAGTGCTAATCGCAGCCATTTTTTGAGCATCAATAGCTGCGGTTAATGGGCCACCTATCATCGCAGACATAGGTAACTTCGTTAGAGTGTTTACGTAATTTTGTGTTGTACCTATATTGAGGTTATTATTTCCGTTCGACATTATTTGATCTCCATAGTAGTAATTATTAATTTAATATATTGCATTTTTAAGTATTTAAAATCTAAGAATAGATAAGTTAGTATTTTTACATTCAGGGATATTTTTAGGATTTTCTTTAATATAATCATCCAATAGCCCCAACTTATAAGCTGCCTCGCCTCGTTGTATCTTATTTTCTAAAGATGGAAAAATCACCCTATAATCATCATCGGTTATCTCAATTACTTGGACACCACTAAGCTTATAATGTTGCCCCATACATATGTCTCTATAGGCCTTGGCATCTTCTTTATTGTTAATTTTAGCCAGAGATATAGTATAATCTTTTACCCCGCGATCTTTAGAAAACACATTGACTACCCCGGACAGCCTAGATGACGGTTTATTTAAAGCATTATCTAAATATGAATTAGTGGTCGCAGGTTCTTGTTTTGATAATTCAGTTGCATAGACCGAATTAATAAAAAATAGTGGATTTCGCTGCCCAGTAGAATCTACATAAACAAATTTATTTTGAGTATAATTAATGTCGTTCTCTATATATGCTACTTTAGCTTTATTTCTTAAATCTTCCACCTTAGCGCCATAATTATTCAGCCCTTCAAGTGCGGATACTATTAAGCTAGGTACAGCCATACCCATTATGAAAATAGAACGGATGCCCTTGCCCCAATCTTTCCCGTCACCTTCAAAAAATTTATATGATATTGCATTACTTTTAGGATAGAATAAAATTAGTATGATTGAGATTCCGATCATTACCATATTAGCTATAATTGTATCCGTTGATATTTCAACCCCGACTCCTCCCTGCTGCAAAAATGCCACGAGAGGTGAAGCAAATACAGCAAGCGATGCCCCTGCTGTTCCAACAATAAGAACAATTATCTTATACACAAATGTCTTAGCTAATTTATTTATTAAGGTTTCATCATTATCAGAGAAAACACTATTTAGAATAATTTTTAAAAATGTACCAGAAAAAGCTATTAGCAAACTGAAGAACATAAAAGACGATGACCAAATAAACTGACTTTCTAGTCCATATTCCTTGCGTAACAATATGTAAACTATCAACTGCAGGATATGAAGGGCTATATAGCAAGCAGCAGCTTTATAAGTGAAAATCATTATTCCTAGCCATTTTTGACACATTTCTACTATTACTTTTTGTGCCGCCTTATTTTTATTCCTATGGATATAATCTTTGAGTTCACTACCCATATATAAGACAATTGCCACAAAACCAATAACTACCAGTGAAACACTGATAGTTATTTGAATCCAAATTTTTATGGGGACATAAAAGATTCCAGGTAAAACAATGAACAACATTAAGTATATAAGCATCCCGCCACCTAATAATGATCTTTTTAATGAATTGGTTATTATCTTATCTATCATATTATTTATTTAGCACTAAGCTTTGAGCAATTCTTATAAATCTCAATAATCTTTGTTACTTCTGCCTCGTCATAGCACAAATCCCAAGTACTTTTTACATTAACCCATTGTTTTGTATATTGACAATAAAGTTCTTCTCCTTTCGGTAGCCACCGTGCGGGGTCTTTGCGTTTTCTGCCTTTATATGTATTTTTATAAACTGCTACAAGGGTAGATTCATTTTTTAAGTCATTCGCATATTCTTTTTTCTTTGAAGAAGACCACAGCCAAGCACCAGATATATGGGCTTCCTTAAGTGGGACCAAGTGAAGCACTTTGATCTTATTAGGATTGGTGAAATCATCTCCAGTGTAAACATCATGCCATCTACCTCTTATAACTTTAGCCCTTGTGCCTTTCTTGTTTTCTTCGACAATAGTATCAGATGATTCAGAACGTGCATATAAAACTTCATGCCGAGTATTTAACCCGTCCTTATCCTCATCTATCCAATGTTTATAATTTTTACCTCTGTACTTAGCAACCTTACTTCCTGCGAAATTACAAATAGGCAAGGATATATCTGATTGGGTTAAATGGCAATGTTTGATTTTGCTGCCCACGACAAGATGGCAACCTTGTTGGTCACGTGGTTTTTCATGAGCATATGAAATAGCTGGTATGAATAATATAGAAATGAGTAGAGATGTATAAAATGATTTTATTGTATTAAACAAAATCATTCCCTCTTGTGAAGATCCACCCTGTGTTCTCCCGCTCGATATGAAAATTTCCTTTCCCATGAGATTTAATATATACTATTTATTTTATAAGTGTCTTTTTTTTAATACAAATATTCACTTTTAATAAAAAAAGTTAATTTTACATAATTTGTCATTTTTGATGAAAATAAGAGTTCATATCAAGATGCACTCATGTATGAGAGCACAAATATTCCATCAACAAACCATCTACTCCCAATTAAGCTACAGGGGTTTAGGTATATAAGGCCTATATAACTTATAATATAGGTATGGTTAGTTATTCCACAAATGAGTTTAAGAATGGGCTCAAAATTATGCTGGACGGTAGTCCTTATAATATCATTGAACATGAGTTCACCAAGCCCGGCAAAGGTCAGGCATTCACTCGCATCAAAGTCCGCAATTTGATTACAGGTCAAGTGTTGGAGAGGAACTGCAAATCAGGTAGTAAACTTGAATCTGCAGATGTGATGGAAATACAGGCACAATTTTTATACTCCGATAGCGACTTGTGGCACTTTATGAATAATGATGGCTCTTATGAGCAACTCACAGCCAAGAATTCAGTTATCGGTGATAATGGAATGTGGATGCAAGAAGGAGATATTTGTAATATTATTCTTCATGAAAATGAACCCATTGCTATTGAACCACCTCAAACAATAGAATGCACTGTTGTTGAAACAGATCCTGGATTAAAAGGCGATACTGTTAGTGGTGGCAATAAACCAGCAGTGATGGATACTGGAGCCAAAGTGAAAGTTCCTTTGTTCATTGAAGAGGGAGAGAAAATAAAAGTCAACACACGCACAGGTGAATATCTCGGGCGTGCAGCAAAATAATAAAACGCTTCTCAGTCAGACCACAAACAAAACTTGCAAAAAAGGGCTTAA
>VSKX01028391.1_pt1 | contig 10896 bp, 13 predicted proteins | sample 4799481 | NCBI WGS metagenome assembly VSKX01 (sample SAMN12179537, study PRJNA552185) | sponge metagenome | biome: deep-sea hydrothermal plumes; feature: spots directly above weak diffusing fluid; material: sea water; isolation source: sponge from the Swan site of a hydrothermal vent ...
AGCGTCTATCGCGCGTGCAATCAATATGTGCCGCCTCACACCCGATAAATAAATACCGAGATTGCCAACGCAATAAACACCCGCCAAAAGTCATCGCCCCATATAATTTTTGAGGAGGTGGTTTATTAAGTGCCGCAAGCAACCCCTCCACTTGCGAGGACGCAGGGGCATAATCACCCCCCCCTAACCATTGCACCAACCCTTGCACAATCCGCTTTTGTAAAGAAGGGGCAATGATGGCGAAAGCAGGTCTATCAATCTCAAAAAATCCGTAAGGGTTATAGGCGGCATAATCTGCCAGCCATTGCGCCGCTTGTGCATTAACCCCCGCCGACACCACTTGACATTGCGCCGCCAATGCCGTTAGCACTTGCGCACTTAACCCCGCCTCTTCTAATTGCGGTAATAATTGTCGCCAGCGCACACGTTCATATTGTGTGTCTGTGTTGGTCGGGTCGTCGCTCCACAAAAGTTTGGCACGGCGCACCACCGCCTCCAAATCCTCTCGCGCATGGGCAAGGAACGGACGCACCAAAATAATATCTCCATAAGGCGTGGCTAATGTTTGTCGTGCTGTCATACCACCCAAACCAGCAATGCCACTATTATGGGCAAGGCGCATCAATATCGTCTCGGCTTGGTCTTGCAAATGATGGGCGACAACCAATGCCCCCGCCTTATGGTGCGCACACCATTGCGCCATCAAGCCATAACGCAAATGACGCGCCGCCTGTTGCACACCTGTTTTCGGCAATGCCTGTTTCGCTTTCAATGTATAATGTGCCAAATCTAATGTTGCGCAAATCTGCGCCACTTGACGCACTTCATCTGCTGCCGCCGTGCGCAAGCCATGATTAACCGACAAAACCGAAAAGCGAGGCGCATTTTTTAACTTTTGCGCCTTTGCCGCCAGTGCTACCAATGCCATAGAATCGCGACCGCCTGAAACCGCCAGCGCATAATGAGGTGATGGCGTAATCCCTCTTAAAGTTTTGATAAATCCACTTGGATTAAGAGGCACAACCCAATCGTCCTTTTTCCAATGCGGCGCGTTGCAAAATAGACGCAGACGCTTCGGGGAAAGTTGTCGCTAAGGTGCCAAACGCATTACACGCTTGCGCGGCGTGTTCGGTGATGCTTCCCGCTTCTGCCTCTTCTTTGGCGAGGGCGGCAAGCGACATACCCAATTTTAATAAACTATCGGGGGCTTTGTTACTGGCGGCGAAATCTGTATAGCCTGTCAGAAATGCGGCTGCCGCTTGTGTGTAATCACCCCTTGTATAATGTGTTTCGCCTAACCAGTATTGTGCATTACCCGCAAGGCGGTGGTCGGGAAAACGCGCGAGGATTTTTTGAAAATCACGCTGTGCTTCTTCGTATGCTTCGCCGCGCAAATGCCGCAAGCCCTGTTGGTAAAGTGTCTGCACATCAGCAACCTCTTCGGGAGAGGGTGGTGCTTCTATATCGGGCGAAACATCAGACTTTACATCGGGGAGGGCGCTTACTTCTACAGGCGCGCCCTCGCCCACCAATGTGATTGTTCTTGATGTCTCCCCCGCAACAATATCACTGATTTTATTCTTCGGGGTATTTGCCAGTTCCACCTTATCCACTGGCGCTGGTGTTTTTATCTGCCCGATAATCTGTGGTTCTATCGCCACGGGTGTTGTGGCGGGAGCATTCGCCGCCCTGCGCTCCAATGCTTGGAAGCGATATTCATTATCTTTACGCATGGTTTCTAACTGCTCGCTTAGTTGCGTGATGCCAAAATTAATCTCATCAAACTGACCACGAATAGCACGAACATTTTCCTCTAATGCTGAAAGGCGCACGACAATATCACCCGCTAGTGTGCCTACATTTTGCGTATCCGTTGTAAGGTCTGGTGGTGTTTGCTGTTGCTCTCGTTCTAGTGCCTCTAGCCGTGCCTCTAGTTTTAGAATATCGCCCAGACGCTCTCGCCGCAGCAATATCATCTGTGCTTCTAGTATTTGCTCGAATCGGGCAATGCGTAATTCTAACTGCCCCTCATCTTCTGCCTCTGCTGAGGGCGCAAACACTAGGCTCACAAAAATCAGGCAGCATAGATAAAGAGCCGTGCGCATTTTTATCTGACGACAGAAACAGCGCGGCGATTTTTAGTCCAACACCGCTCCTCTGTGCATAGTGAGACAGGGCGTTCTTTACCAAAAGAAATTGTTGTTAGACGATTGGCACTCACCCCTTGACTGATTAAGAAGTCGCGGACTGCCCCTGCACGACGCGCACCCAAAGCGAGATTATATTCGCGTGTGCCGCGTTCGTCTGCATGACCTTCTATGCGCAAAGCGATAGAGCCATTTTGTTTTAGCCATTCTGCTTGGGCGAGCAATGTGGCGCGCGCCGCATTATTGAGACCTGTTGTGTTGGTGTTAAAAAATATGCGGTCTGCAACATTGCGTTTCAGATAAGCCACGCCGCTATCGCTTGTGCCACCAGATGAACTGACCCGTGCCGCGCCAGAACTAGAGCCAGAGCCACCTGTATTACCAGCGCAGGCGGTTACAAAAAAGCCTACAAATAGCGCCATTAAAATTGTACGTATATTATTAGCGATTGCCATAATTTATCTCCTCAAATTTTCTATGGATATTGCTATAGCACCAAACACGCCCCCTGCCAACACCTAGCCTAATCTATCTGATGAGGGGTGACCATGAGGGGTCGGAGGCGAAATTGGGGGTTTGTAGCGGGCGTTCATTATAGCCTGTGACATCCACCGTCCATAGGGTGGGACCGCCCTCTTCGCCTTTGCTTTCACGGAAGAAGGTTATGACACGACCATTAGGCGACCATGCGGGACCTTCATTATGGAAGCCTTCGGTTAGAATGCGTTCGCCGCTTCCGTCTGTTTTCATGACCCCGATGAGGAATTTATCGCCAAGCGTTTTGGTGAAAGCGATGAGATCGCCACGCGGCGACCATACTGGCGTTGCGTATCGTCCTTTGCCATAGCTGATGCGGCGAATGTTAGAGCCATTTGCATCCATCACATAGAGTTGTTGCGACCCTACTCTATCAGATTCAAAAATGATTTGGCGACCATCGGGGGAAAAGCATGGGGCGGTATCAATGGCGAGCGAAGCGGTTAGGCGTTTTGTTTCGCGGGTGCGTAAATCTAGTGTGTATATGTTGGCGTTGCCATTGCGCTCCAAACTCATGATGATTTTTTGTCCATCGGGAGAAAATCGTGGCGCAAAAGTCATGCCCGGGAAATCCCCCACCACTTCTTGATTGCCCGTCTCTATGTTGAATAGATAGACGCGGGGTTTATTATTGGTGAAAGACATATAGGTTACTTCTTGTGCTGTCGGCGAAAAGCGCGGCGTGATGGTGAGGTCACGCCCATTGGTTAGTTCATTATAAGCGTGTCCGTCTTGATCCATAATGGCGAGTTTTTTGACGCGTCTATCTTTCGTGCCAGATTCTGCGACAAAGATAATGCGGGTATCAAAATATCCTGTCTCGCCTGTTAGCCGTTCATAGATGGCATCGGATACAAGATGCGCAATGCGGCGCCAACTATCGGGCGTGGCGAAAAAGCGCAAGGCTTCCATCTGTTCCCCCGCCACGACATCCCACAGCCTGAACTCTACATGCAATCTGCCGTCCAATAACACAGTCGCACTGCCTGATACCAACGCCAGAGCATTTATCACACGCCATTGCTGGAAAAGAGGGAACGCATCAACATCTATGCCGCTTTCAATATGGGCATCTTTCGCTATGGGGCGGAATAAACCTGAACGTTCCAAATCTGCTGTGATGACTTGCGCTATCGTCTCCCCGAATTGGCTATCGCTTTTGAAATTCAATATCGCTATCGGCAAAGGTTCTACATTGCCGCGTGTGATGTCTATTTTCAAAGCCGCCTCAGCAGGCAGTGTCGCCGCCAGCCAGAGCAATAATGTTGAGAGGATAAAATGTTTCATGGAATGTCTCATATACCAAGCATCTTGCTGGGGTCAAATGTTAATTCTAAATCACGCCATGCGGCATATTTATCGGGCGGCATTGTAAAGGGCTGACACCGACCAATCGCGCGTAATACACTCTCGGCTGCCGCTACAAAATAAGGGTCTTGCAAGCGCTCCCGATTGATAACACGAGGCTTACGCAATAGCCGCCCTTGCTGGTCTAACGACAAGCGCACCACGACCACTAATGAGTTGGCATCACGCGCCCCCGCAGGTGGCGACCAACATTTTTGCATCTGCGCCCGAAACACATTGAGTTCATTATCCGTTAAACGGGCATTCACAATATCCGCCCCTTGTGTGCCATTATTGGCGGTTTCATTATTTTGGGGGGGTGTCGGTGCTGTGGCAATATCGGGGGTCTTGTTCAATAATGCCCGCACAGCACCTATATCTAACTGATGGCGGGGGCGTGTTTTAATTTCAGGACGAGGCGCGATTTTAGGGCTTGCCACCTTAAACAGAGAATCTTGTGGTTCGGGGGGTGCTGTCTTTATCGGGGTATCGGGCAAGGGGATTGCCTCTGCAATGGGGGGTGGTGGAGCAACTTCTTGTGCCGCCGCTTGCACTTGTGGGGTGGCATCGGGCGGGGCAAGGTCTTCGGTCTTTACCTCTGCCAGGGCTAGGGGTTCGCTGATAATCTCTATCGGCACGACATCATCGGGGGTGATAATCAATTGCGGATATGCCCAGAAACTAATCAGCAAAAACAATATAATATGTATGCCAAACGACACCCCCAAAAAGAAAGACGGATTATGCGGTATTTGCAAAGTTTTGAAAGTTGGCATTTATCACCTCCCCTATTGTGGCGTTTGTGGGGTTTGTGTCACCAATGCCATTCGTGTGAAACCAGCCGCATTAATATGGGCGACAAGTTGTGCCATACGACCATAGGCGACTTGGGCATCGCCCCGCACATATATGCGTCTTTGTGTGCCGCCCTCGCCTATGGCATTGAGGCGAGGGATAATATCTGCCAAAGCAACCTCTTGTTCTTGGATAAAAATCACGCCTTGTGCATTGACGCTTATGGTGAGCGGTGTCGTATCGGTTTGCAGCGATTGCGCTTGCGCTTTTGGTAGATTAACGGGCACCCCCACACTTAAAAGCGGGGCAGTGACCATAAACACAATCAGCAAGACCAGCATCACATCAACCAATGGTGTGACATTTATTTCCGACACAGGGGCGTATCGTGATTTACCAATTTTGCGTTCTATGCGGGTGAAAGCCACTTACTTCTCCTGCGTGATGAGGATGAGAAAATCTTCGGCAAAGCCATTCATTTTTTCGTTATAATTATTGAGCCGTGCGACATAAACATTATAGGCGACCACAGCGGGGATAGCGGCAAGCAAGCCTAGCCCTGTCGCGAATAGTGCCTCTGCAATGCCGGGGGCGACCACTGCCAGATTGGTATCGCGTGTGCTGGCGATGGCTTGGAAACTATTCATAATGCCCCAGACCGTGCCGAACAAACCGACAAAAGGTGCGACTGCCCCTGTTGTGGCGAGGAACACCATTCGTTTTTCTAGTATATGCATTTCATCTGCGATAGCGGCATAGAGTGTGCGCTCTACCACTGGTGGTAATGATTTTGTTCTTTTGTCGCGTTTATGCCATTGCCCTATGGTTAGCGACAACACATTGGCGAGCGGGTGTGGTGGCAAGTGCGCCACTGCTTTTTGGATATTGTCTATGGCTTGCCCCGACCAGAGCAATTGTTCAAATTCTTCTGCGGCGGTGGCGATATGGCGAAACAGAAAATATTTCTCGGCGATGATTGCCCAGCTCCAGATTGAGGCGGCGATAAGCCCGACCATCACCAGTTTCACGACAATATCGGCACGGATAAACAATGCCCATAAAGAGAAGTCGGTGGTGATTGATAATATCTCTGTATCCATAAAGAGTCTCCTTCAGGTTAAAAGCCGAATACGGCTGGTAGGGTTTCGGTAAGATAGGGTGTTATTTTATCGGCGATGTCTTTTGGCACACGGGCGGGTTTATTTGTGTCGGCATTGATGATAACCGCCCGCACAGCAGAATGCCATATAAGAGTGTCGCCCCTTAAAATACATTGAAAGCCGTTTAGTCTTGCGCCCCGCAATTCCGTATAGGTGGTGCGCACTTCTAGCATATCGTCAATATGGGCGGAAGCGACAAAGTTCATATCCATACCATGCACGGCAAATGCCAGAGGCGGGGTTCGTGCTATCAAGTCGGTATGATGCACCGCCATATCTCGTAAGAAGTCGCTGCGCCCCCGCTCTGCAAAGCGCAAATAATTAGCGTGATAAACCACACCCGAAAAATCCGTATCCTCGTAATAAACACGAACAGGCAGATGATGGATTGTGCCAAAGATATTACTCATCGGGGTCTCCTTTTTTGAATAAATCTGCTTCGTGTGTTTGGGCTGTGGCGGGTGGCGTTAGCCCCAGATGTTCAAATGCCACTGGCATTAACACACGACCACGCGGGGTGCGATTAACAAAACCAAGCTGAATAAGAAAGGGTTCAACAATATCTTCTAGCGCATCACGGGGTTCGCTCAAAGCGGCGGCGATGGTATCTATGCCGACAGGACCGCCCAAAAACTTTTCAGCCACCACCCTTAAATAGCGATGGTCTAGCCCATCTAGCCCTTTGTTATCCACATCTAATCTGCTCAAAGCGGCATCGGCGAGGGCGGCATTTATCACCTCTGTGCCATTGATGTCGGCAAAGTCTCGCACCCGCCGCAATAACCGCCCCGCAATGCGAGGGGTGCCACGAGAACGTGTCGCCACTTCTAATGCCCCATCATCGCTTATCGCTAACCCCATTAGTGCCGCATTACGGCGAATGATTTGCTCTAACTCTGCCGTGCCATAAAAACCTAAATAAATCGGTATGCCAAACCTATCACGCAAAGGCGTGGTCAATAATCCCGAACGTGTTGTCGCCCCAATCAAAGTGAAAGGCGGCAGCTCTATTTTGACAGACCTTGCCCCCGCCCCTTCGCCTATCATTAAATCTAGTTCAAAATCTTCCATTGCGGGGTAAAGGATTTCCTCCACTGCCGCATTCATACGATGGATTTCGTCTATGAATAAGACATCATGCTCTTCTAAATTAGTCAGCAATGCCGCAAGATCGCCTGTTTTAGTAATAACAGGACCAGAAGTCGCCCGAAACCCCACGCCCAATTCTCTGGCGATGATTTGTGCCAAAGTCGTTTTACCCAAGCCGGGTGGTCCCGCTAACAAAGTGTGATCTAGCGCATCGCCCCGCCCCTTCGCCGCACCGATAAACACCCGCAAATTTTCTTTCATTTTTTCTTGCCCGATGAAATCGTCTAATGTGCGAGGGCGCATACTGGTATCTTCGCTACTTTTTTCGCTACTTTTTTCGCCACTTTTTTCGCTGTTCTTTTTAGTGCCAAGTTCATTTGCGTCTATGATGCGTTCCTCTGTCATCACAACTCTTTCCCTAAATCTTTGAGGGCTTGTTTAATGATGTCTTGTGTTTGTGCCTCTTCGCCTAATGTTTTGAAGGCGGCTTGTATGGCGTGGTGCGCTTGCACACGCGGATAGCCAAGATTAAGCAATGCCGACAAAGCCTCCTGCGTGGCAGACGAACTTGGCTGCCCCCCTTCGGTGGACGTTTTATCTAACCCGCCTGATATAATCTGCTCCTCTGGTATTTTGTTTGCCAGTTCTTGCACGATGCGCCCCGCCACCTTTGCACCAACGCCCGGTGCTTGGCTTATCATGGCTTTATCTTCTAGGGCGATGGCTTGGGCTAAATCTGCGCCAGATAGTATCCCTTGTATTGCCAAAGCGACACGCGCCCCCACGCCTTGCACACTCATCAATAGACGGAACCAGCCTCTTTCTTCTTCGCCCAAAAAGCCAAACAGACGCAATTGGTCTTCACGCACATAGGTTTCTATGGCGAGTGTCACCACCTCACCATCATCGGGTAATGCCGCCAGCATACGGGCTGAACCTTCCACGACATAACCAACGCCGCCCACATCTATCAAGACGCGGTCGGTGCCACGCCCCGATACTTGCCCTGTCAGGCGACCAATCATACGCTCACCTCTTCTTTTATACGGAGCGGTGTGAAGTCCCGCCGATGCCCCAATGTGATTGCCACCGCCAGCGCATCTGCGGCGTGTTCATTTGCCACTTCTGCTTTTGGTAATAAGATTGCCAACATCGCCGCTATCTGTTTTTTATCGGCGTGTCCCGCCCCTGTCACGGCTCGCTTTATATAATTCGGCGTGTATTCATAAACAGGCACATTACGCCTTGCGGGGCAAAGCAAACACACCGCACGGGCTTGACCCAATTTCAAAGTCGCCGCCCCATCACGATTAACAAAAGTTTGCTCCACCGCCGCATAGTCTGGCTTCCATTCATCAAGCACAGATTCCAACCCCTGCTCCAATGATAATAGGCGGGTGGCTAAATCATCTGCCGCATCGGATGCCACAGACCCATTCGCAATATGTGTCATTTTATTACCCGCCACATCAATCACGCCCCAGCCCATAAATCTGAGACCCGGATCCATACCCAATAAACGATAAGTGTCGTTTATACCCATTCTATAAGCACCCCTTTATGCGCTTGCCGATAATGTCTCCATAACATCATCGGCTATATCAAAATTAGCATAGACATTTTGCACATCATCTAACTCGTCCAGAGCATCTATGAATTTCAAAACACTCGCCGCCGCATCGCCTTCAACAGCGATATTATTATTCGCCCGCCAAATAATACCAACCTCGCGAGGCGCCCCCAACGCTTCTTCTAAAGCGGCGCTGACATTATTCAAATCTTCCATAGCGCAGAATATATTATGACCTTCATCATCGCTTTCAACATCGCTTGCCCCTGCTTCTAGGGCTGCCTCAAACACGGCTTCGCCACCACCGACTTCTTTTTTGAAACCGATAGCGCCTAACCTATCAAACATAAAAGAGACCGCCCCTGTCTCGCCCAAATTACCACCCGCTTTGGAAAATGCCGAGCGCACCGCCGATGCCGTGCGATTGCGGTTATCCGTCAATGTTTCTATAATCACACCAACACCACCCGGCGCAAATCCTTCATAACGCATTTCTTCATAAGTGGTCTCGCCATCATCGGTACTCTTTTTGATGGCGCGATCTATATTATCCTTCGGCATATTCTGCCCCCGTGCCGCCAATATCGCTGTGCGTAATCTGGGATTGGCATCAGGGTCGGGCAAGCCCATTTTAGCCGCCACCATTATCTCTTTCGTTAGGCGAGAAAATACACGCGCGCGCTTTTTATCCTGCGCACCTTTGCGGTGTTGAATGTTCTTAAATTTAGAATGTCCTGCCATAGTCTCCTCTTATTCTCTCTCTTGTATTGCTGCCCCAATCATATAAAGACGAATCACTTGCAACCCTAGCCTGTCGTGTCGTCTTTTGAAAGACCCGAAGGCGGCAGACTAGAGATAAGCCGTCCCCCAAATCTTATTGGCATAATGGAATTCGCCAAGCCTGTTTCGTCATCGGTTTCAACAATAACCCCACAGAGGCTAGGCTCACCTTGCGCCGCCGCCATGCGTCCGCTTCTGATTTTGGTCGTGAAACGTTGAAGCGGCTCGTCCTTCTCCATACCGATGACGCTGTCATAATCGCCGCACATTCCCGCATCCGTCTGATAGGCAGTGCCAAATGGTAATATCTGGGCATCGGCAGTCGGGATATGTGTGTGCGTTCCAATAACCAGACTGACACGACCATCACAAAAATGTCCCATCGCCATTTTCTCTGAACTCGCCTCGGCATGGAAATCTATCACAATCGCATCTGCCATTTCACGCAACGGACATATCGCTAACTCCCGATTGATAGCGGCGAAAGGATCGTCCAGCGATTCCATAAATAACTGACCCATAACATTAACGACCAGCACGTGTTTTTCTTCGCCGCCCACTTGCGTTTTGAATAGCCCCGCCCCCTGACCAACCGTGCCTTGCGGATAATTGCTAGGGCGCAACAGGCGAGGCTCATCTGCTATATAGTCTATAATATCCGACTGATCCCAAGCATGATTGCCAGTCGTCACAACATCTACACCCGCTTTCAAAAACGCATTTGCTATATCGGCAGTGATGCCATGCCCCCCCGCCGCATTCTCGCCATTGATGATAACGAAATCTAGCGCATAAGCCGTTCGCCATTGTGGAATCTGCTCCACCACCGCACGACGCGCCGCACGCCCTACAACATCACCTAAAAATAATATCCTCATATTTATTTGCCTCTTTATTTTCTTGTGCAATCATATATTTGCGTTTGTGTTATCACATAATCTAGCGGTTGGTCGTGCGTATCTTTCGGGCAATCGTCTAGCCTTTGCGCATCATAAGCCAAGCCTATCGCCAAGCGCGGCGAAAGCACAGATAATGTGCGGTCATAATAGCCTCCGCCTCTGCCTAATCGTGTGCCGCTTTTATCAAATGCCAGCAATGGCACAAGCACAATATCGGGGGAGCAAACACCCGCCGATTCTGGTGGCACAGACATGCCCTCACTATCTTTCACGAGGGGGGTGTTGCGGTCGTAAGCGCGAAACACCATAGGGGTAGCGGGCGCAATACATACGGGCAAACAAAGTTGCGCTTCTCGGGCAAGAACATTAATGAGCGGTTGCGTATCCACCTCGCCTTTGGTGGCGATATAGACGGCTATTGTCGCCCTTTCATAATCACCCGCATAATCAAAAATGCTTTGCATAAATTGGGTGGCGAAGGGCGTGGCATCAACCACTTGCTCCCCGCGGATACGGAGCATAGATTGGCGCAATTCTGACTTATTCATTATGCACCTCAATTGCTAAAAAAA
>VSKX01086127.1_pt1 | contig 10894 bp, 3 predicted proteins | sample 4799481 | NCBI WGS metagenome assembly VSKX01 (sample SAMN12179537, study PRJNA552185) | sponge metagenome | biome: deep-sea hydrothermal plumes; feature: spots directly above weak diffusing fluid; material: sea water; isolation source: sponge from the Swan site of a hydrothermal vent ...
CGGTATGAGTGGCCAGAAGGAAAGAATTAGCTAGCTTACAGTACCGTACCGCGTACTGCAATCGCGAACAGAGCGCGAATAAATTATCATCTTTATGTGTCACATGACATGCTGACAAGTTATGACGCGTGTCCAACCTCCTCTGGTTGCGCACTAACACCCATGCAGCAATAGATAGCTGTTTTCGACCTAGCGTTAAAATAGAGAAAACACGGCCTGGGAACGAGGCTCGACTGAATTCCCTAAAATACAGAGACTTCAATTAAGGTATGTTTGCTATTTAGAACTGTATTTCATTATTGATAGATGTGTAGCCTCCTCACCAGAGTCAACTAGCTATGGACAAGATATATATAATATATAACAACTACAGCATTTGTGACAACATTCATTATGGTTAGAGTAGAACATAAGAGCTGAGAGATAGCTATAATAGCTATTGCAAAAAAATTGCTCTAGAATAATATGAACACATTTATAGTTATAGCTACTCATGTTTAAAAAAAATTGCATATTCATCCTTTGATGTGTGCAGCCTTGATAAATATGTATCTATCTAGCGTAGAACTAACCGCAGGTGTCTAACTGAGTTAGAGACCTAGCTAGCCGCAGGTCTAGCAACTTAGTGACCTCGTGATGTACGTCAACTGATAATCATGGAACAAGCTGCTGTAATATTCTGAGTCTTCAAGAAAACTAGACACAGTGCAGCTAAAATCAGAGAGACAGTGGTCTACAATAGCTATAGCTATACTCAAGTTAATTTTTTTCTAATCCATGCACAGTTAGATAACAATACCTTGGTTTCTAAGCCATATATTTACAGAGTAATTCCCTCGTGGCCACGTGGCTTCAGCCAGTGGTCTCTCTGGAATTTACTATATATGGCTTAGAAACCAAGATAATGACTTTCTTGCAGGTGTTTGCAGCTAAATTTCTCTAATGCTATATTTGTGAGTGATTGAGTGTCTTTTATTCAGAGGTGCGCTGAGACTATAATTATATATCATGCTTGGAGTATGTATTAATTGTAGCTACTGTATATTGAGTCAGACGAGATTGTTTTAAATTATTATTACGCCTCATAAAATGTAATTAATAGCTAGCTAAATATCGATTAAGTTAACAATATATTATACAACATGCAACGCTCCACGTCATGATCACCAGTACTATCGCTACAACTCCCATAACCACACCTGAAATGGCTAGACCAGAATCGAAGTTTATATCGGACACATTTCTCTTTAAATCCTTGATTTCTCTTCCTTGTTGAACTTGTATCTCACTTTGTGTGGTTTCCAACCTGTCAATCTTAGTGTTTAAACCACCAATTGTCTCATTATTTGCCATTACTTCAGATCTTACATCATTGATTAATGTGTGTGTGTTCTCTATAACTGCTGAAATGTTTCTCCGAGACTCTATTCTTAATTCTTCCGTATCTTCTTTCTGTTGCTCTAAACTTCTATTTACTGAGCTTAGCTGCGACAGTATCAGTTCCGTCCTCGTTAGTGTTGCATTTAGGTCAGCTCTTAAAACATCATGTGTATCTATGAACGTAGAATTGAGGGTTTCAATTTGCAGTGTGTTGGTAGCAATCATCTTCTGTACTGTTTCTACCACTGATACTATTTCAACATCACTTGAATTGAGCATTTGATATTCTTCAGTCAGTCTCCTATCCAGTCCAGTGAATTTTTCTTCGACTTTTTCTGTTTGGTTACGAATTTTCAATATTTCAAGTTCTTGTTCTGTCACAGTAGTTTCCAATAAGCTTAGCTTTGCAAGTATTAGTTCTTTCTCCGGTATTGTTGCATTGAAATCAGTTCTTAAAGCATCGTGAGTATCTATGAACGTAGAATTAAGGGTTTCAATTTGCAGTGTGTTGGTAGCAATTGTCTTCTGGGCTTTTTCTACCACTAATACTATTTTAACAAGACTGGAATTGAGTATTCGATATTCTTCAGTCAGTCTCCTATCCAATAAAGTGAAATCTTCTTCAACTCTTTCTGTTCGGTTGTGAATCTTCAATATTTTATTGTTTTGGTCTGCCACAATATTTTCCAATAAAGTGAAACGCTCTTCAGTTTGATCGCCATACGGTGATATTTCATGTGATTGTTCTTTTCCAGTATTTTCTAGAACCCTCAATCTTTCTTCTTGTAAAATGTAGTTTGCTTGCAATACTGAAACCTGGCTTCTTAGAACAGAATTATTGTGCTGTAAATCTTCCAGCAATTGATAAGGTACCACGCTTGAATAGTTGCCACTTTGATTGTTGACTTTTTGCTCAAACTGGCTCAACTTGTTTCCTTGATTTACAACGATAGTTCCCAGTACTGCAAAACCAAAAATGGCAGCGACAAAGAGAAATAGAGCAACGAAGATAAATAGAACGAGAACAAGACCAGCAACCATTATTTTGTTGTTGACAATTATAACAGTACTCTCTGTGATTGTACTAGCATGTTTTGTGTCGGCCTTTTTTCTCCTTTCTCCGATGCTGTCCAATTCATTATGCATTGCTTCATCTTCCTTCTCAAGGGCCTCCATATTCTGTAGGCTGCTTGCTACTGGGCTTGACAAAGTTGAGCTTGTGCTACTTGACATAGTTGACTCTATCACAATCTATATAGCTATAGCAGTTATTGATTTTTGTGTTTTCCAGTTCAACTAGCTATACATGTAATATAATATTGACTGCTTATAATAAGCAGCTCTATATAAACTGTGATAATTATATTCATGAACTATTGGATATGCATAAATTTTTTTTTTGATATGCATGGGCTTTTTTTTATGTATTCTCATGGGATGTTTACATGGGATTTTACCTGGGAAACTCCCTTGTAACACCACAGTGTATTGTAGTTATTATAATGTGCACACAATGCATATGGGTCACTAACACCAGGAGCACATAAAGGAAGGAGCATATCTAACTCCATGCACTTACTTTGAGCAGTTGTCTAAAGACTACGGGTGCGATACGACATCGGATGAATATAACTATTTTATTCATGCGATATCGTATCGTAAGTGACGTATAGTGGTTCGAGTGCGTGTAGTAAACCACAATAGATTGTGTAGATAAATGTTATGTGACACATCAAGATTTCTATGAATATGATTAGCGTGAATATCATACCGTAACCGTAGCTAGCTAGCTAGACTGTACTAGGTATTGCAACACTTCCTGGTGGGCATATTTTTGACCTATGCCGGAACTTTCACTCAACCCGGAGGTGGGCGTAATTTCAGACGTGGGCGAAATCTCGGTAGAATATGGTAATAAAATCCCACATCTTCCATACATGGAAATAGTGTAAGCCACTTGGACAACAGCTCGATCTTCTACACAGTTAGATGCTCCTTCCCTTTATGTGCTCCTGCATGCTAACACCAATAGAGTTATGCTTCCTGAGGGAGCTATTTGCTGATGACCTCATTATTCTTATCTCCTTTCTAACTGATTGAGTCGTCTTTCGTGTGTTTCAGTTTGCTTCATTTTCCTGTCAATTTTTTTGCTCGATTTGAGAACTTAATCGATTACAGCTGATTGAACTCTTTCAATTTTGTCGAATATAATAATTATAATTATAATTTTTATTATTGTGTTTGTGCTGTTTTTTGAGCTGCTGCACTTTGGTTTAAAATACTGACTTCCAGATTTTCTATACTAGAATTAAAATTCTGAGTTGTCTCGTTTAACAGCAATTTTGTCTGGCTATAGCTTTCCTAGAGACCACATGTACATGCAGTGAGCTTGGCCGTTTCAGTTGTGCATGTCAGTAAGTTGATGCGTTGTCTCAGTTTAGCTGCAATTCTAGCTATTTGACATGTGTAAATAAATTATAGTTCATGCATGTAGAGATGTTGACTTGTAACTCAGTAACTGTGATATTGAGCTTCTTGATTAATAGCCTGCCTTAATTGTCTCGAGTCCTGTCTAGCATTCAATTACTGAAGTTGCTCAATTTTTATATCCTTGATTTTGGTATAGCTATAGTCACTGAAATTCTTTTGAGTAATTCGCAGCTCTTCTTTTAGTTCATTTTCCAATTGATTGATTTTTATAAATAGCATACTATAAAATAAGTCTTGTTTTGCATTCGATGACTGGAGTTGCTTAAGTTTTGTTTGGTCTGATTTTGGTACTCACTGAAATTGGTCTGAGTAATTTGCAGCTCTTCTTGTGCTTTGTTTTCATTTTCTAGCTTGTCCAGTCTTATAACTCTCACTTCTCAGTTGCATGTGCAATGTCAGTTGCTTTTGTCGACTGAACTGCATATATATAGAGTGTGGCGGTCACACCCAATAGTGTGAACACTACAAGACAGCTTGTAGTAACAATGTATACAGATTTCTATACCCAGTTGGTCATGTGACCCCGATGCGTCCAATCAGCTGACAGGAACACTGATAGCCAGTGAACATGTCTCTGAGGTGAGTCATGATTATGTCATTGCTCTCACTCTTTTACGAGCAGCGTAGGTTATTAAAGCTTCTGTAACCCTGTAATGTGTGTGCATTGAAAGTGACAAAATTGAGTTAAATGCCTCCAACTAAACTAAAACATGCATTTATTAGTAGCTCTAGCATAATATACCATTCAGATGGTGTGCTCAAATGACAAATTGCTTACGAGGCCAAATGTTCCAATTTCGATAAAAAAGCATGGACTATAAGTGGGTGAAATTGTCGAATTGGGCTGTTTTGACAAAATTGAGTTGAACATACATTACCATCTGATACAGTTTTTTCCAGGCTTTCAGTTCAAATCTGATTAACAGAACTAAAGTTATGGCCATATAGAACACAACAGTTGCCATAATAATAATTTTTATAATCACGTTTGCATGCAACTGCTTGATCACACAAGACAGTCACAAGGTTTTTATATAAATACCGTACTGGTGCGTTTTTAAGCCCTTCTCGCACATAACTGATTTCTCGCTTTTCGGCGCTGGTTACATTCTAATTATAGCACACTGTATTTCCTCTGTTAGGCGCTTATTCGTCGCTATACAGTGCCTTGCTGTGGGAATATATAGGCGCGCCAAGGGCGTATCGAGCTGCTGTATCCAGTACCCATCAGTTTTTGCTGTGTATAATGTGTGTGCATTGAAAGTGGCAAAATTGAGTTAAATGTCTCCAACTAAAACATGCATTTAGTAGCTCTAGCATAGACCTTTCAGATGATGTGCTCAAATAACCAATTGCTTTCGAGTCCAAATGTTCCAATTTCGATAAAAACCATGGACTATAAGTGGGTGAAATTGTCGAAATTGGGCTGGTTTTAAAAAATTGAGCTGAACATACCATCTGATAGAATTTTTTCCGGGCTTTCAGAAAATCACAAAATTATTCAAATCTGATTAACAAAACTAAAGTTATGGCCATTATAGAACACAACAGTCGCGCAGTTGCATGCTTGATCAGACGAAACAGTCACAAGGTTTTTGCTATAATACCGTACTGGCGCGTAAGCATTTTGCACCTAAACACTTTTACTCTCTTTTAGGTGCTGGCTACATTCTAATTATAGGGCATTGAGCGCTTATTCGCTTATATAAAGCGCACAGTACCTTGCTGTGGAAATAGCTATATAGTAGCTGGTACGAGATATATTTACTATATTACAGCTGATGAGGGGAAATCAGTTCTTATCGGATTCGGTCAAGTTTTTCTGTTTGTGCATGTGCATGAGAGTGACGTCAATGCATGTGGATTATGCGTATGCATGTAAACATTGGTGTTAAGGCTGGTTTATAATAATGCTGGACCCGACATAGCGTCAGGTGGCGCTTAATTAGAACAATGTTATATTCCAGCGTAGCATCATAATTATAAACCCACTATCAGAGAACTAGGCTGTCTCCAACAACATACGATGGAGAGTGTTGCCGCTGAGCGTGTATTGGGAAATTCGATGCAACACGTTATTGTCTTGGCTTTCTTTATCCATTCTTGATTTTTACCGTCCTTACTTTAGAATAAACTACTGTGAACAATATAGCTATAATTTTTATGTCAATGATTGGCTGAATGTGTTCTATAATAGTGTTGTTTTAAGGTCATCGTAGTTTATACGTCATTACCGGCAGTTTCAAAAAAGTTACCAATGCAGTGACATTAATCTAAACTGTTAATTGTACTGAAACAAAATCTCACACTATATAGCTATATCAACATTGACCTATTATAACACATCTGCCATAATTATGCTTTAACAGTTTATTTGCTGCAAACTGCATGCTTCAGTTTTGTATGTGTTCTTGTGCATGTCTGTTAGAAGCTTGGACATCTTGTGATGTGGAGTGTGCATGTCCCATTGTATGTTGCAAGCAAGGGTGGGTGTGTGTCAAAGGGTGCAACTGTTGGTTGTGTCACATGACATACACAGCGGACATTGTTAGGACTTGTCTCTTGCAACGAGGCTACCTCGAATTGTTGTGAGCTGGCACTGCGGTATAGGCACTTGGTGGCTACAGTATAGAAGCCCTGAATGGGAGACAGCGTGTGTGTGTGTATGGGAGGGGGGGGGGGGGAGAATGTGTGTGTGTGTGTGCAGATAGCGGGTATAATTACTATAATTTATGCAGAGGAGAGGGCGGAGTGAATGTCTGTGTCACGGTAACTGATTGAAGTGTCTCATGGATTGGTGTTAATAAGATTGATAATGTGGGTATGTCGGTCCATACACACCTGCCCTATAGCTCTTCTGTCTTACGTAATCTAAACGCTAGTGTATAGTAAAAACGTTGACGCTATACGTATAGCGCTGGAATAGAGCCCGGCTTTACTTAATCAATTAAGCATGCTATATTGACGTTATATGTATGCTACTGTAATTATAAACCAGTACACAATCATATGCACTTTACAATATCACCTAAATTTAGTGAGTAACTTATGTAAAGCATGGTCACAATAATTATGACACTATACGTATAACGCTATACCACATGGAATGGAACTACGTACTATTTGATATTGTGAACCAGGCTAACACATGCAAACCTTAATTGAGTTACAGTTATTGTGAACCACACTTTATTAATGTACTCACTGTTTTGGTGACCAGTAATTGCTCCGTGACACAGCTTTCTTGAAACCCTAGGCCTCCTCTTATCTCACATGTTCTGGTCTCTACCCGACAGCTCTTAGTAGTGACACCACTCTCTATAGCGGCAGTTCTCCCATGTATGAAGAAACTGTACACTGCGATACCAGCCACTGCCAGTGTGACTAGCAGCAGCATTGCAAAGACCAATACTGTTACACAGCGGGACAGTCTTTGTGTGTATAAAACATCATTGTCACTCAGTTTTGTGTTGCTTGTCATTGTAGCTGGCTGTACTTCAGGACCAAATACAGACCTCTTGAGTATATAAAATCTTGTTAAAAAGTCGATCTATTCAATATAGAATAGCTAGCTATAGAAGTTTATGAACTGTTTGTATACTGTTGATTCTGAAAAAATGGCAGCTTGATCTCAATAAATTATAACTATCTATGCTGTATGTAGACAGTTCTCTGCATGTGATACAGTTTGAATACTTCGCTCTATCTACAACTATACAGTTGTGCAGTATAGGTATAGCTGTACGTATATACAATAACTGTTTGTTCTTTGTGTAACTGACTACTCTGAGCCTGTATGACCTTTGTGTGGTTGTGATCATTGTGAAACCAATACTGCATTGATCATCACACAGTAATCAATACAGACATATAGTGAATGATGATACACACACAGTGAAGGATATACACACACATGATACACACACATAACACTAGCCAACTTCAAAGGGTGTTGCTAAAACACTGCATGTAACACAGTATAAGTACAAATGTATCTTAAACTAAAAAGATGTTCTATCAAACTCGGTGTTGTAAACCGATCAGTTTGTATACACATGCATTGTGCTATTGTTTGACTCCAAAAGTTGTCTCAGTGACTAAACAGGTGAACCTCACTACATCCTTTAGTGGAACCTCTCTGTGTATATTGATCATACAAATACAGTAGCCCGGTGATGTGTCAGTCCCTTCAATGAGTGTGGCTCCGTACTGTGTTACATCGGCAGGGGATGGTGTCACACGGACACTGCAACTGAGTGGGTGTGTTGAACCCTGTATGCATGCATGTATACAAATAAAACATGCTGCATATGATCACTAGCTGAATGCTGGGTTATAGCTATGATGACGCTGGAATAGAACTAATCGAGCGTTTCCTGACGCACATGACGTTTCGTTTTCTGATGCTCCAGCATCACATGTGACATGCAGGCTCTGGGAAAAGGGCCCAATTTGCGCAGATATCACAATTTAAAAAATGCTAGCATAAAAACCATCAAAGTAGCTAGGTGACCAATGTTTTTAAACGATCTATCATGTCATGTAGTTAGTTTAGTTCCAACTTGATCATGTGTGCCAATTGCATGGACCTTTTTCCCAGAGCCTAGCTGTCACATAATTATTATAAATTAGCTTTTACCCTAATTACCATGCATGACTCAGGGGTATCTTTAGCTGAAAATATTGATTGTACGCAGTACGAGCATGAGAATACACCATAATTATAGGCTGAGATGGACTTGAACCAACTTTAACATAATTATACCGTGCATGCGTGTGTACCGTATAGCCGGTTATTTTCGAGGTTGTGATTAGCTATTCTAGTGAATTTCGCGGAAAAATTTTCGCGGGATCACCGCAGTGGTTGGTTGATACCTCGATTAGGCCTCATCAGCATATGCATGCTCATCAACTGCATGCTAATTAGCAATTTGAATCACAGCAAGTAAGTACTTTTGCAGTGGACGAGGCGGCATATATCAGAGGCACGTGATGAGGCCTAATCAAGGTATCGTGTCAGACCTCCTCTGGTTTCAAATACAACCGGCTATACGGTCACCTTTTTTCGCGAATAATATTTTCGTGTAGCTACTGCAAAATTTATGAAATTCGCGATATTTTTCTCCCTTTAAAATAACCGGCTATGCGGTATACTTACCTCTGATTGCGACAAGTTTTCAGTTGTGTTAAATGTGCATTTCTGTTCGTAAGTGTTTTGAAAAGTGTTGTTTACCGAATCATGTATATCGATGCTACATTCGTTGACTACTCTTTTGTTGAGCACAACGTTGGCTTTATAATGTTCGAAGGATGTTATTGCATACACTGCCGTGATCAAGCTGCCAATGGCAAGCAGTACACACACAACTATAATAGATAGCAAAATGCCCACAGCTCGAGAGCTATCCGGCAAACTTTCATTGCGAGCTGATTTTGTTTCGTTGTCATTGTAAGCATCGTATGATTCCTGCCTTGTTTCTTCTTGTGTTTCCTTGGTGTTTCGTTTTCGACTTACTTTCTTTTTCGCTCGCTCTCGAAGTTTCAACGTTCTCTTGCTTTGCAGTGGTTTCAAACTAGCGTATTCATTCACCTCGGCATCGGCGGATAGTGCACTGTATTTCTGACCTGTTAGTCTTTGAGGTGGCGTGCTCTGAGTATTGTTGTCACTGTGTGGTTGTTTAGATCCTACTTGTAAGTCGCCCCGTATGTTCGCTGCTTGATTTAGTAGCGGGAGATGATCTGGAGGTAGATTTTTTCCTCTCGGCATACTGCCTAGTTCTAACGGAGTTTCGGCCATTTTATTTGCAGGGGTACCTGCTCTTTGCTTGTTACGAGGTGGGAGCTCTTGTTTAGTGTTGACTGGTAGTGTGTGTATCCCTCGTGGCAAGGGCATTGGCTTTGTAGGGGGTGGTCTAATGGCTAGATATGGGGGTGATGACTGTGGGGCTGGACCTGCATTTGTGGAGTGTGTATGTGGAGTGTTTGTGTATGTGTGTGTGTGTGTGGATTGCAATCAGAGGAAGTATGACGACAAGAGTACATCATTTGTCTTAAAACAAGGTACTGTGTAGGGGAATAATGTTGAGTTAGTAATCTAATCAGTGCCTAATTGAGGTATAGCTATATAATAATACGTATGAGCTATAGCTACAGGATTTTGCATAACAGGTATAATTATATGCACTAGCTATAACTGCCAAATATGGAAGTTATAGTTCTTCACTCATTCTTATAATGCCTGTTGCAAAGATTCTGCAAAATTTGGCTACATTATAGCTATCCCACTTTAGGGCCAATTTTATTTGTCAACAGGAAGTGATTTTCATTGCTTTATATGAGCATAAATATAAGCATGGTTGAACTTTAAACCCACCTCTCCTGTTGGGCACTAAATAGGCTGTTGGTCCACTTGCTATTTCCACGTATTCTTCGTATTCTTCATATTCGTCCTCTCCGTCAATAGACGTGTAGATAGCACTGAATCTGTTGTCCTCTCCCGATGCCATTACTATGTATGATTTATTGGAAGATTTCAGTTACTTTGTGCTAATGTTAGCACTGTACTTATACTATAGCTAGTCAAATTGATTTCAGTTGAGTCCTACAAGTATAGACACAACATTGGGAACATAGTCAATTTTGCCTATCCGTTCTACAAGGAAAGTAGCTAACTTTGATTGATGAGAGAGTATAGGTATAGCTATAGCTATTGTCCGAAGTGATATTTAAATATAAGAACATGGTGCAAGAAATATTTGTTGAAGAATACTTATGGCCGAGTTATAGCTCGAAAATGATTGAGGGCTCAACTTAACCTTAGTTCTCATAACAATTGTAATGCTAGAGCTTGTGTTGCATCAGTAGCATATAACTGACATGCAGGATAAAGCGTATAGTTCACGATAATGACGATAGTTTTGTAACGTCACATACGAAACGCTAGATTAAACTCAGGTTCTAATCGGACGGTAGCTTACGATACCATACGAACGAAAGACTATCGTCATAATGTTATCGTGAACCA
>VSKX01039566.1_pt1 | contig 10887 bp, 13 predicted proteins | sample 4799481 | NCBI WGS metagenome assembly VSKX01 (sample SAMN12179537, study PRJNA552185) | sponge metagenome | biome: deep-sea hydrothermal plumes; feature: spots directly above weak diffusing fluid; material: sea water; isolation source: sponge from the Swan site of a hydrothermal vent ...
ACACACACACAGGCTCTAGACACTCTCAAGCAGTCAAGTGAAAAAGATAATGTTTTAGACTCGCCACAGAGAGATGTTAGCAAAGCATTGGACAGGCCGAACTTTCAGATCACAATTTACAGGAAATTCGAGCAGGTTGAAATGTGTGAGCTGTTTTATGGGAAATGGATGAAGTATCTATACCTCCTCATTTTCATAATCTACTCTTTCTTAGCCCTATTGTCTTTCTCGACAGTTGCTGGGTCAGCCTGGGCCAGTAACATACCGTTTAACTTCAGTACAGTGCAACAATGTAAAGAGGACGATTTCCAACACGATTCCTTGCCATCAGAGTTTACTTGTCGAAATGCGTATCATATCTCTCTCGTGATTTTTGGGGTTGTTGTTATTCTACTATCTCTGTTGGACCTCAAAGAGCAAGCTATTGTGCAGATGGTTCTAGGTCTGCTGAGATTTATCACTGTGCTTGCCATAATCATATATTGCCTGGTGAATTTAATACAGTATGATTTTAAGAATCAATGTCTTGTAGATGCTCTGCCTGGTGTTAATGAAACCCCCTACTTGATAGCAAATGCTACGCATGTATCATCGATTAGAATATTCGATGGCTTCGGTTGGTTGTCTGCCATTCCCGTGTTCACGTATGCCTTTATTCTGCATCAAGGTATACCCTCACTGACTCACCCCATCAGACAGAAGCAGTATATGCGATATTTGATCATTGCTATGTTTGTCACGGCAGGTGTCTGTTATTTCAGTCTGGGTATTATTGTTTCTCTTTGGTTCAATGCTGATGTTCAGGAGACGTGCACTCTCAACTGGGTATGCAGTGCGTAGTGTGTACTATACACTAGGTACTGTACTGAGTCCACAGAACACTGTATTTGATAGGACATAAGTTTTTTTTTTTCTATCCACACAATTTTTGGCTATAATAAGTGGGTGAAATTGTTAGAATTGAATTGGGCCATGTCAAACATTTTTAGCTGAATAAAAATGTCTTTCAGATATTATATTCAGCTAAAAATGTTTGGCATGCCCCAAATTTTGACAATTTCACCCACCTATGTATTATAGCCCATGGTTTTAAAAAAAAATGATCTGAACTTGATTTTAATGCCCTATTTAAAACGCCTCCATTCAGTTATGGCACTAGAAACTCTTGAGTATGTGGTATTCTTGTCCATGTTTATTTATGTACACCGTGTGCTCACATTCACAGGGCTCTTTTACTGGTCCTTCATCGTCTCTGGCTCTGCGGATCCTCTCCTACTACATCGTTCTGTTCCCCTCCCTGGATGTGGTGTCTGCCTATCCTTTGTTGGTCCACACTGTGGTTGTTAGCGTCTACATGATAATCACTGGGAGCGATACGTCCAAGAAACCAACTCATCGATTTGCCAGGTTTGATTGGCTTCTTCGTCTCTTTTTGCGATTCTGGTCGGCTTTATTGCCTATTGTGATAGCTTTTGGTGTTGCTAACTTAATCACTGTACTTAAATTCGCCGGTCTATTTGGTTTCGCCATCTGCTTCGGATTCCCGACAGCTCTGCAGCTGGGTTCAATCTATGTGTGTAAGAGGAAGTTTGCCGGCTGTCTTGTCGATACCACGGGAGATACAAGCCCAGCTGCGACAAGAAGAGAGTATGTTGAGACGACTCCATTGCTGTCTGTACAACAGGCTCAGTTACAAGACATGCGAGCATTGTACATGACTCCATATTCTAGCAAACTGCTCAGTCATCCTATCGCAGCGTGCGTCATGGGTGTTTTGGGAATTTGTGTCTTCCTGATGACCTTTACTAGTTTGTTTGTGCCTCAGAATACAGAAGTGTGTTATACTGGATTAGAGGACACGTTATTTTACGATTATTAACTGTTTATTAATAATTAATGTTATTCATAAGCTCATTAATTACCCACAACAAGCGCATTAGCCTTGTCCCCAGGCCGATTTGTCTCTAAAATAACGTAGGTTCCTTTCCGTTCTCTTAGAGAAAAATCGGCCTGGGAACGAGGCTACAAGCGCATTTGAAAGGTGTCTTGCATGTAGTAAACACGCCAAGTTTAGTAGCGCAATAGCAGTAAAGTACCAGGAATCTCTGCGTATAATGGTTCTCCCGTGGAACAAGAACAAGCCTGAAGGCCCCAAGACAGTGCACATAGTGATGGGATTCTTCTATGTTGTTAACTTTTGCCTTGGTGTTGGATTTCTGGGCATACCATATGCTTTCTACTACAGTGGCTATGTGGCTGCCATCCCAACACTGTTGGTCATCATGGTAGCCAGTTGGATCAATGCTAACTACCTCGTGGAGTGCATGGCAAGAGCTCAGGTAAAAATACTGTGTTTTTCTAGGTATGTGGGATAACAGAATCAAGCAATCAACTTTGTAAAGGCTGGTTCACGATAATTATGACGATAGTCCTTCGTTGCTAAAAAACCATAGGCCACAAAAAAAAAACAGTACACGTAGAAGCTAGATCTTCCTGCCATGCTGCTACATGTACGTGGTTGTTTTTTGTGGCCTGTGGTTTTTGCCCAAACAAATGCAATTCTCTTTAGTGTACGTGCAATGTTAGCCTCAATCCCAGGCCGCCATGGAAAGGAGAAAGACGGCCTGGTATACGGTGACCGTATTACTGGCTCCGTTGTTCCGTGGTTTAGCCCGTGCTTCAGTGCCACAGGCTATATTCTAAGACCCACTCACAAACAGTGAATACTAGGCCATCTTTTCCGCTAAGGGACAAGGCTAGTGCAGTATAGGCTGTACAAAATTATACATATCATACACTGTTGTAAATGCACTTGCACTCAGGCATTGGAGTCATACAGAATATCAGAAACTATCCTTAAATATTCTGAGAGCAATAAGCTAAAAGATCAATCTGTCGTTCACCCAAAGTTTGAGATCACAAACAGAAAATTCGAGCAAGTTGAAATGTGCGAACTTTTTTATGGGAAGTGGGTGAAATATTTATACCTTTGTATACTAACTATCTACTCTTTTCTTGCACTATGGCCTGCTGGTACAGTTGCTGGATCAGCCTGGGCCAGTAACATACCGTTCAACTTCAGTACAGTGCAACGATGTAGAGAATATGAGTTCCAACATGCTATTCTGCCAACAGAACCTTGTCTCAACGCTTACTATGTCAGTCTGTCAATATTTGGTGTCATTGTTATTCTACTATCTTTATTGGATCTCAAGGAGCAAGCTGTTGTGCAGATGACACTGGGCATACTACGATTCATCACCGTAGGTGCAATCGTTGTGTACTGTATTGTGAACATTGCAGAGATTGGTAACAAGTGCATGGTGGATGGATTACCCAGTGTTAACCAGACACCTTATAATAATAATATTATAGCGAATGCCACTCACTCGTCACCAATTAAATTATTTGATTTTTTTGGCTGGATGGGCTCTATTCCTGTTTTTACGTATGCGATTATACTTCATTCTGGAATTCCCTCTCTCACCCATCCTGTCAGACAGAAACAGTATATTCACTGGCTAGTGGCTGCAATGTTTACTACAGTTGGAGCTTGTTACTTTGTGCTTGGTATTGTCGTTTCTCTCTGGTTCAGTGCTGACATTCAGGAGACATGCACTCTCAACTGGGTAAATTAATCATTGAAGTCAAATTGATTTGTGTTGAGCCCTCATTTTCTATTTCTTGAACCAAAGTTAAACAGTTAAACGAGTTAACCTATACCTGTACTAGTCAGAAGTTGGCTGCATTTTGAACCACTTTTGCATGTCTACTTCTTGGGCTCAACTCAGAAAGAAAGCTATGGTCCTGGCATAACTGAGCTTGATTGAGTGTAAACTAATTCCTAAAAATTAATGGGCTTGCTCTTAGCACCTATATAATAATGCATATCACACATGCCACACGTTTACAGGATGAGTTGACAACTGACCCTTCATCGTCTCTGGCTCTGCGGATCCTCTCCTACTACATCGTTCTGTTCCCCTCCCTGGATGTGGTGTCTGCCTATCCTCTTGGCGTGCATGTCATCGTTAACAACATATACGTTATCATTACTGGTAAAGACACGTCAGAGAAGCCAACTCATCGATTTGCACAATACGACCTTCTACTTCGATTAGCTCTACGATTAATCGGCGCCTCTGTTCCTATTTTTACGGCTTTTGGCATTGCTAATTTGATAACAGTTCTCAATTATGCTGGATTGTTTGGATTTGCCATTTGCTTTGGATTCCCCACAGCTCTGCAGCTGCGATCAATCTATGTGTGTAAGAGGAAGTTTGCTAACGTGTTAAGAAATCAACCAGTTGAAATCAAGGGGGGATTGCACTCAGTTCAAGAGACTACTCCATTACTGCCTACTAACAAAAGAAATCTGCAGTCGTTGTATATGACACCTTATTCTAACAGATTTCTCAGTCACCCAATTGCTGTGTGCATTATCGGAGCAGTTGGATTCATCTTATTCTGTCTAACATTTGCTAGTTTGTTTCTTCCACAGGATTCAGAAGTTTGTTACACTGGACTGGAGAGTACTCTTTTCAGTGATTATGACTATGACTATTGATTTATTTTTTATGCATAAATGCCGTTACTAACGGCGTTAGGCTCTTAACCTGTTTCTCTACACGTAAGTAGATATCTATGTCTAGTGAAGGCTCAGCTTCAATTTTAGCACACTAAGTTATATAATTTTTTCTACTTTTCTCAGCAGTTCTATTAAAAAAAAAAACGGCCTGGGGACTCCCTGAGTTGGGCAAAGGTCACCCATCCATAATCACAGTGCAGCTTGCATAGCAGTCAGCCTCGACCTCTCTAGCTCTACGGCCAGCCGCCGTCTCCGTGACAGTATAATCTGCTTATGGAACCCAAGAACAAACCTGATGACCTTAAGACAATCCACATAGCTGTATCTTTCATCTATGTCGTCAACTACTGCCTTAGTGTTGGATTTCTGGGCATACCATATGCTTTCTACTACAGTGGCTATCTGGCTGCCATCCCAACACTGTTGGTCATCATGGTAGCCAGTTGGAATAACGCTAACTACCTTGTAGAGTGCATGGCAAGAGCACAGGTATATAATTAAAATTATTTGTACATTCCTGATTCTAGCTTCCTACTACAATTTTGGGTACAGGGTACAGGGCTTTTGTAAAACATAGCGCATAAATCGTGATCCATGAAAATTAAAATCTGTTTGTCAATTGACTGCCAGAAGTGAACCGGAAGTCAATTTACAGAGTGAATAATAAATTTTCATTGTAGGACAGATAGGCAGAGATAACTTTTGACTGCATGGTAAGTGATCATCGAAGCTATATAGCTATTCCAATGCGCAGTCTAAATACAAAAACGACAGTACAAAAAATATCGAAATTGGTTGCAATAATATGAGCTAGTTATGAACAATGGTCAACTGAACACAAACATGCAGACATTACTACTGTTTATGGATCACAATTCATGCATGCTGCGTCAAAATCCCTGCCCTATATACGTGACACTAATGTCGTAATCTACTGGCATTCTTTTGAATTAATACCTTAGATTCCAGAAGACTGTAATTATTTTTGCAGGCATTGGAGTCCTACAGATATTCGGAGACACAATCTGAGAGTAAGGATAATTCTGATGACATTCAGCACCCAAAGTTTGAGATCGCACACAAAAAATTCGAGCTAGTTGAAATGTTTGAGCTCTTTTATGGCAAATGGGCAAAATATATCTTTCTTTTTTTTCTAACTATCTACTTATTTCTTGTACTATGGCCTTACTCAATAGTTGCTGGGTCAGCCTGGGCCAGTAACATACCGTTCAACTTCAGTACAGTGCAACAATGTGCAGAGGACGATTTCCAACATGCTATTCTGCCACCAGAACCTTGTCTCAATGCTTACTATGTCAGTCTGTCGATATTTGGTGTCATTGTTATTCTACTATCTTTATTGGATCTCAAGGAGCAAGCTATTGTGCAGATGACACTGGGCATACTACGATTCATCAATGTAGGTGCAATCGTTGTTTACTGTATTGTGAACATTGCTTTGAGTGGTAACAAGTGTATGGTGGATGGACTACCCAGTGTTAACCTGACACCTTATACAATGGTAAATACCACTCAGTCATCAGCACCGATTAGATTGTTCAATGTTGTTGGCTGGATAGGTTCTATTCCTGTCTTTGCGTATGCTATTAACCTTCATACTGGGATTCCTGCACTCACTCAACCTGTGAAGCAGAAGAAGTATATACACTGGATGTTAGCTACAGTGTTTTCTACAGTTGGAGTTTGCTTTTTGGCGCTTGGTATTTTTGTTTCTCTATGGTTCCGTGCGGACATTCAGGAGACGTATACTCTCAATTGGGTTAGTACTTCCATACATGCATGTATAGTATAATAGCTATAATTATTATAATTATATAGCTACCAGTAACTGTTATCAGCATAGACTAATTTTTCTTTTAGTTAAAAATTTAGGGTACTTATTTTGACGATTTTACCAATGAGCAATAGCGCCGTAATCATTATACAATTCGCTAAAAATTCGCTAAAATGAGTACTCGTAACAATGTTAATTGATAGAGGCTATAATACCGGTAGTGTATACTCTTATACCTTCCTGCACGTGCATGATTTAATGGATAGCTAGGGTGTATTGGGTTTGTACCTGAGGGCACTTGTATGTACGCCTGAGGGAATACACACAACTGCACGAAAGTACCACTGTAGCGGGTATATTTCGTAAGTGCAAATTTTCGAATGAAGCCCGATTTAAAAATTTCGTATTTTTAGTGTGTTTGTACAGCTCAGAATTGTGACGTACCACGTATTTTTGAGCATTAATATTCGCAGTTTTAATTTTCAGATGATGCTCTGCAATACGAAACATATTCGAAAATTTCCACCTTACGAAAATTACCCGCTATACGGTATAATTATACTTATAGCCCTAGCTAGTGTGTGAACATGCAACTGCGTATAGCTACAGTAGCTAGCTAGATATAGCTAGCTCTACATAATTTTTGCTTTTGCACAAATAAAAAAGTTTTAGCTATTTTATTATGCATGCAGGGTGAGCTGACAAAACCTACATCGTCTCTGGCTCTGCGGATCCTCTCCTATTGCATCATTCTGTTCCCCTCCCTGGATGTGATTGCTGCTTTTCCTTTAACGGTGCATGTGTTAGTAAACAACATATACGTGATCATTACTGGTAAAGACACGTCAGAGAAGCCCACTCATCGATTCGCACGATACGACCTCCTTTTTCGATTAATGCTGCGTTTAGTTGCTGCTTCTGTTCCCGTCTTAATGGCCTTTGGTGTTTCTAATTTTATCGCCGTGGCAAAGTACGTTGGACCAATTGGGTTGCTTATTTCTTACGGATCGCCCATTGTTTTGCAACTGCGATCGATTCATTTATGCAAGAAAACATTTAATAATGCACTATTAAAAGATCAGCCAGTCGAAATGAAGCAGGAAGGATTAGTCTCGGATCAAGATACCACCCTTCAGCAACCAAGTCGAAAAATTCAATCAAAAAAAATCCGGTCATTGTATATGACACCCTATTCTAACATACTCAGTCACCCGATTATAGTGTGTGTGTTTGGAGCTATTGGAGTCGTCCTTTTCTGTCTAACAGTTGCTAGTTTGTTTCTTTTTCAGAAAACAGAAGTTTGTAATGCTGAATTTGAAACTGATAGCATGCTTTTTGACAACTATCGAGAGGAATTTTGATTGAATATACTGGTATAATTATTGTTATACTAATGATACACGGTGTATAATGCTGATGTGCGTATAATGCTGATGCGCACTCGAGTGACTGGTTCCGCTGAGTTAGAGAATGGTGGAACAATCCACCATGTGTCTGTGACCAGACTATATGATACTTTCATGATACGAAGGTTAGCTACAGTAAATGCTAATGGTCCGTAATCTTACCCTGTAAACTAAATAATAACAATGTACACAGTAAAGTAACACCATGCAAATACCGTTCTTATTCGATTTAAACGATACCCTCGGTTGGGACACCCTTGTTTATAATGCTATATTTAGTTTGATGATCATTGCCACACGAATCATTTATGACACACCCATTTTATGGGCTGGCGCTGGCGCATGACTGATGATGCAACTAGATTCTAGCTGCAATAGCTGCTACTATAATAATGCCTTGGAAAGACAAGAAGTCTGATGGCCCCAAGACCTTCCACATTGCAGTGGGATTCTTCTACATCATTAACTTTATTGTAGGTACTGGGTTCCTGGGTATCCCCTACTCCTTCTACTACAGTGGCTATGTGGCTGCCATTCCCACCATGCTGTTTGCAATGGTGGCTTGTGGTGTCAATGCCAACTATCTGCTAGAGTGCATGGCAAGAGCTCAGGTTAGTAAGATTACTGACTCAGTGAAAAAATATATGTTCATATCTTCATGTATGTAGGCATTGGAGAGTTACGAAGAATCTACAGAATCTGTTACAAACAATTCTGCAGAGAAAAATGCGTTGAAAAATGACCTCAAACATCCAAAGTTTGAGATAACAATACATCGAAAATTCGAACTAATTGAAATGTGTGAAATATTTTTCAGCAAATGGATAAAGTATGTGTTTCTGGTTCTCTTTACTATCTACTCTACTCTTAGTTTATGGTCGTTCTCAACAGTTGCTGGATCAGCCTGGGCTATTAACATACCGTTCAACTTCAGTACAGTGCAACAATGTGCAGAGGACGATTTCCAACACGCTATTCTGCCACCAGAACCTTGTCTCAACACTTACTATATCAGTCTGTTCATATTTGGTGTCATTGTCATTCTATTATCTTTATTGGATCTCAAAGAGCAAGCTATTGTGCAAGTATTTCTAGGATTGCTTCGATTTGTGACAATTGGTGCGATTGTAATCTACAGCCTTGTGATGATATTTTACTCTGGCAACAAGTGTTTACTAGATGGAGCCCCTGATGTGAACTCCACACACCTCCAACAGTTTTCGTACCTAACGAATGCCACTCACTCGCCACCAATTAAACTGTTTGATTTCTTTGGCTGGATATCTGCTATTCCTGTTATAACGTATGCTTTTATGTTTCATTCGGGCATACCTGCTATGACTCATCCCGTGAGACAAAAAGAATACCTTCAATGGCTGCTGGGTCTAATGTTTGTGACTACCGGTGTCTGCTATTTCAGTATTGGCATAATTTTACCTCTCTGGTTTCGAGTTGAGATACAAGAAATATGCACTCTTAATTGGGTAAGTACACATGCATGTGTATAGACTACGCTCATTGTATATGGGAATTATAGAATTCATGCATGCTCGTAATTACATTGTCTTTATTAACAATAATTATAATAATTATTCATACGACTCCCACATGCACCATGCACACATGTGCACATGCACCACACACACCATGCACCATGCACACACACACCACACACACGATATTCAAAAAACGTGGGACCTCCGAGAAGCGATAACTGCTCTATAGTGGACAGGCAGCTTGCTACGGATTTAACTATTTTACTAGCTTGATCTAGAACGAACCTCCGAAAGTGGACAATCTCTCCAATGGACAGAAAAACTGTGGTCCCAACTTGTCCATTGATTTGTAGAGAGGTTCCACTGTACTAGCTATAGCCATATAGCTTTTGGCTTACGCTTGAACGTAATTATATGGTTCCTTTTGAATTTGTAGACCACTTAAATGACTTCAATCGTTTCTCACATTACAATCCCCCCCACCACACACACGCACACACATGCACACACAGGGTGAGTTGACAACTGGTCCTTCATCGTCTCTGGCTCTGCGGATCCTCTCCTACTACATCGTTCTGTTCCCCTCCCTGGATGTGGTGTCTGCCTATCCTCTCAGTATTCATGTGTTAGTAAACTGCATATATGTTGCTCTTACTGGCAAAGATACCTCAGAGAAACCAACTCACCAATTTGCACAATACGATTTTTTGCTTCGCATATTTTTGAGGTTTATATCTGCCATTATTCCTGTACTGGCAGCTGCTGGCGTTTCTAACCTGATCTATGTTCTCAATTATGCTGGACTGTTTGGATTTGCTTTTTGCTTTGGATTTCCCACAGCTCTGCAGCTGCGATCAATCTATGTGTGTAAGAGGAAATTTGCTAACCTAATAAAAACAAAAAATCGACCAGTGGAAATTATAGGAGAGCACTCTGTTCAAGAAACTACTCCATTACTGTCTAATGAAAATATCCAATTAAGAGATGTGCAGTCATTGTATATGACACCTTATTCTAACAGATTCAGTCACCCAATTGCTGTTTATGTGTTCGGAGTGTTTGGCTTCATTCTGTTTTGTCTAACGTTTATCAGTTTGTTCACGACTGTTTTTCATCCTCAAGACCTCGAAACTTGTTATTCGGGACTGAACTATGAGCTGTAGGCTAGCTGCCTCATATATCTATCAGTGTGTGCAGGAGTGCTTAATTATGTGATGTTTTTACTTGGTTTTCTATGAATATCTTCTAATAGGGGTAGAGTCATGTATGGGTGTGTCCAGGCTGTGACTAGTGCTAATTGCTATGTGACAAATAAAGGTGCTGCTGTTGTCGCTGTCAGCAGCAGAGCAGTTAACACTAGATATTTTCTACGGAGAAAAGGTGAAACTCTATAAATAGGCTGGTATATTGGTGTCAAGAACTTGAATTGAATGGTCCTCCCTTGGAGAGACAAGAAGTCTGATGGCTTCCACATTGCAGTGGGATTCTTCTACATCATTAACTTTATTGTAGGTACTGGGTTCCTGGGTATCCCCTACTCCTTCTACTACAGTGGCTATGTGGCTGCCATTCCCACCATGCTGTTTGCAATGGTGGCTTGTG
>VSKX01033386.1_pt1 | contig 10877 bp, 13 predicted proteins | sample 4799481 | NCBI WGS metagenome assembly VSKX01 (sample SAMN12179537, study PRJNA552185) | sponge metagenome | biome: deep-sea hydrothermal plumes; feature: spots directly above weak diffusing fluid; material: sea water; isolation source: sponge from the Swan site of a hydrothermal vent ...
TACAGTGCCTCCCAAGTATTCCTATTTTTACAGTAGATTATACAGATTTGTATTAGATTTACCAATGCACATACTTACTTAAGTATAATAATTATAGGTTAAAAACTACAGATATCTGACATAGTTAATACTGATGAGGATAAAGTTGAGTTAAGTGCGGTTCACATTATTACGCTGGAGCTTGCTTAGCGTCGTGAGCGTCCAAAACGGTCGATTTAGACCCGGGTTCTATTTGAGCATTTCCAGATGCTCGTGACGCTACGAAGCTCTATCGTGTTATTGTGAACCGGGCTTGCCTTTGTTCCCAATCAAAACTAATAGTGGATTGTCCACGCAGTGCAAGCCATGTTTAGCATCGCATTGACTAAACTGAAAATTGCATATTATTGTTCGTGAAAAACCATTGTGTTGAATTGTTGTAGTGTTACAATGACAAGCTTTTGTATCTTGTGTTTGTGTGTTAGTTCAAACGTTAGTAAGTGACTGCATAAAGCCTGCTTTACAATACAGTAATACAGTGCACACATAGAACTATGTTATTATATTCTACCCATATCCTGTGCAAGTCAGTGATGCAACGAATGCTGTTACGTACATCATGTTGTGAACTAGAATGTAGACCTCATAGTTATGTTTGTATGGTTATTTTTAAAGTCTGTCTTCTTATGGCAGACCCAGACGTACGTTCGTGTGTACAATCTAGCCAGACAAGAGCTGGTAAAGAAGCTGTTCTCTGGAGTCAAGTGGATATCCTCTATGACAGTGCATCCATCGGGCGACCATCTCCTCCTCTCCTCTTATGACAAGCGAGTGGTCTGGTTTGACATGGACCTCTCTGCTAGACCGTACAAGACTCTCAGGTGCTAAATCTGTCATGTACGAGTGCGGTAGACGTCAAAATGAAGTCGACTTTGAGAGCCTATTACTTGTGTTTGATTTTCAAAACTAAGTGTGCATTCAGTAGCTCTTTGAGAGAGCTTTCCAATGATGTGTTTTGCTTTTGGTCGAAATCTATCAAATTTTGACTAAACGTTAGGCTATACTATAGCATTGTGCAAGGTGTTTTGGCAGCCATCGAGAGCCTATAACTTGTGTTTGGATTGTCAAAACTAAAGTGTGCATTCAGTAGCTCTTTGAGAGAGCTTTCCAATGATGTGTTTAGATCAGTGCTTACTGGACTAAACGCTATAGCCTTGTGCTTTTTTCTAAAAATGAAGTGTTTTGCAGCTATCATGAGAGCCTATAACTTGTGTTTGAATTGTCTAATTTAAAAACTAAAGTATATATGCGTTCTAGAGCTTTTGAGAAGGCCTTTCCAATGATGTGTTTAGATTGGTGTTTTGGTACGAATCAAAACCCCTCGACACTATTTTTTGCGTACAGACATCACAAGGAGGCAGTTCGTTCGGTGTGTTTCCACCCTCAGCTGCCACTGTTTGCCTCGGCCAGTGACGACAGCTATGTCCTCGTGTGTCACGGACAAGTGTTCAAGTGAGTCTGCGTCACATCAATCAGAAGCTTCAGAGCTGTGTCTTATGTAGAAGTGTCTACACACTACCAGTGTGTCTACTATGTATACGTCGATGTGTATACACAGTATCCACACTACCAGTGTGTCTACTATGTATATGTGTAGATGTGTATACACAGTATCCACACTGGCAGTGTGTATACACAGTATCCACACTGGCAGTGTGGATACTGTCACCAATGGCAACAGATGTGTGTGTAGATTCATTAAAGGGAACCTATCCAATAGTAGATTGCTGTATAGTTTACTGTCCTAGTTTTGAAGGACGCCAATAGTGGTGAGTACTGACTTTGAAACAGTATAGGTGATTCGATCGTAGTGCGTCTATTGATAGTGGCTTCAATTTGTAGCTGTAGACTGGACTTTGCTCACTCTGTCTAGTGTCACTTTTAGTGTATGTCTCTCTTTTATCGATAATGATGTTGTAACCTCTAATGATTCTGTTCTTTAGTGATCTGATGCAGAATCCTCAAATAGTCCCGGTGAAGGTGTTACGTGGCGGACCAATCACAAACAAACTCGGTACGTCTTTAATGTGATTGGTCGATGTCACGTGTGTGTTGACTCCGCCCCCTTGTATAGGTGTGCTTGACTGTGTGTTCCATCCCGTTCAACCGTGGCTAATTAGCGCAGGGGCAGACTCATTAATCAGACTCTTCACTTGATTAATAAAATTATTTGCACAAATTGTTAATAATAATAATAGACTAATAATAATAGACGGACTATTAAGAGAAATATGGAAAAGTCCAACAATTGTTTAAACAGAATAGGATGACCGTTTGGCAATAATTATAGGAGCATGTGACCAGTATAGTGATTTGAAAAAAAAGAGTTTAGCAATGATTGCAAGCGTTAGATACACACACACACACACACACCAACACTTAGACAGATTCACGTGCACCAACACCATTTACTGCTTTCTTGAGACTCTGGTTCATCGTGTGTGGTTGGTTTGGGCTTGGGTTGTTGGTCTGTTAACACAACGACGCCTGTGTTCGGTTGGACAGTGTCTGAGAAATTGATGACTCTCTCTACTACATTTGCCAGCATGTCCATTACGTTTCTATGTGAAGTTGTGGTCGCGGAGAGGCGAATGTGAGTCGAAATTTCGTGTCGAGTAGCAAACTCGCTAGCTGTCTCCGTAGAGACCTCCATGTTATCGTCGGTGAACACATTTCCGACTAGTACGTAGGTAGCCTTTGGTGGAGCGTACGTCTGTGCCTCATCCTTCCAGTACTGTAGATTAGTGAGTGAGATAAGACGATCCGTTCGATAGACGAGGAATACAATGAGTGCTTTTCTGAAGAAATCGAGCGTGAGCGTTCTATATCTCTCTGCTCCTGCCGTATCCCACAGATGTAGCTACACACATAATCGAGGGTACACAATGTCAAGTGCAATGCAATGTAATGCAGTACAGTAGCACTTTTCTAGTTAAAATGCTGCAAGCCTGCATTATTATTGTCGATACACTAGCTACAGTGTGGTACACAGACTTTGTAACTGGTTGCATGTGTGCTTTATCTATTAGTAAGCCTTATCTTTATTTTGTAAGCCTTGCCCATCATACCTACCTGCACCTTTTTCTTGTCTGCTGTATTTATGGACAGGTTGCATAAATCCATCGATTGACTGCTCCAAGAGCTCGATCTGTTGCTCAATAATAACAACTCCTCTTCGCGTATCCTTTTGAAGAGTGTGGTCTTGCCTGCCCCATAGTCTCCCAGCAACACGGCTTTTATTGACGTCTCCTTTGCTCCTTGCTGTCTGCTCTCTTTTGCTCCTTTACGTTCTCTTACACGAGTATTGACTACAACTGTTCCAGGGGGTTGACTTGGAGTGGCCATTTGGATTTGAGCTTCTGTTACAAGTTGCTTTCTTAAAGTGTTGCTAATAATTGTTGACTGTATGTACACAGGTGTATGCACCAAGCTTCTCTATTAAATAGTCAATTGTCATATGACAAACAAAAAAACCCCTAAAGATAGGTTGTGTAAAGTTCGATTGTGTTTGGAGCACAATGCATAATCCATGCACACATCCGTAGTGTAGAGTACTTAGTTATTATAGCCCATTGTTCACCTCTCCAGTCTGGAAACAGGTTGCGTAAACTTAGGGTATCCCACTCTGATGTCAGCTAGGATTGTGGCAATGTAAACTGTTGCTGCACATTCATCATGTGCTGCATGGTGCAATTTCCCTCACATGGCCTTCATTTCCTTCTTCAATGCAGACACAGATCCTAAACACCTTTTGGTGGGGGAAATTCAAAAAGGTTACCTTTATTGGTGTGCAACAGTCCTCCAAGTTGTGGCTTGCTTATGTCCACAATTTGAAGCTTACATTACCAAACTCCCACAAGCGTATTGGCCAATCCTGAGTTACACGTAATATAGCGTTTGTTGCATCAGTTGCTGCGTTAGCCTCCTCCACAGGCCACCAATTAACAGGAGAGGAAGCTAGTGGGCATGTCCTCCACAGGCCACCAATTAACAGGAGAGGAAGCTAGTGGGCGTGTCCTCCACAGGCCACCAATTAACAGGAGAGGAAGCTAGTGGGCGTGGGGACGAGGCTACAGTTGCGTAGGATATTGCCGCCTTAATTTACACTGTACGAATATACACGTGATTATGGCGACTGTTGTGTTCTAATGGCCTCCATTTATTGTGATTTTCCGAAAGCCCAGCTCATTTTTTTCAAAACGGCCCAGTTTTGATAATTCACCCACTTCCAGTCCATGGTTTTTTCCCAAATGAGCACATTTTGACCCGGAAGAAATTGGTCATCTGAGCACACCGTCTGAAAGGTCTATGTTAGAGCTACTCAATACATGTTTTAGTTTTGAAAAATCGGACACTCCTAACTCAATTATGCCTGTATAATATGACAGTTTTCAGCTAGGTATACGTAGGTAATGTCGTGACTATGTCTCGATTCCAAGCCCCGCCTTTCTCCCTTCCTTGTGGCCTGGCATCGAGGCTACCGCACGTTGTGACATGACCAACAGAACAGATGGTACTATATCGATATCGTGTACTAGTACGTTGTTGAGCAGAGCATTATCATGCTGTTACAGTATTAGTAGTAGCTTCAATTCAACGCTGCACTGCACCCTCCTCAGGCAGAGTAACACAATTAATGTCATACTCAACAAACATCATCAACATTTCACATTTAGCATATACAAATACTGGTCTAACTAACACCTACAACCCCCACTATCATTGTTCGTCTCGGGGCCCTGTCCGTCTAATATTTCGTCCCCATAGATAACCGATTTGGTTCTCTGTTGGGCTGCATCCGGGGACTGGGGAGCGGAGTGAAGAGTCTTTGCAAGAGCTTCAAAAGCATCAGTAATGCCTTGATTGGATTTGCACGAGACTGTAAAATTCAGTTCAAACTCGTGAGCTTGTGCAAACGAATTGGCCGTCGTCGGATCAATCTCCGGTGGCTCCACGTCTATTTTGTTCCCCAGTAGCATTCGAGTGGCATGTGGAGCGAAGTTCTCTGCATCTTTTATCCACTGAGCGAGATAGTGTAAAGATGAGGCGTCTGAGACACTGTACACGAATACAGCTGCATGAGCGTTGCGGTAGTAGTTCCTTGTGAGGGTCCTGAACCTTTCCACTCCTGCCGTGTCCCATATACTCAACTTTGTGTGTGGAGGGGGTGGAGTTTGAATGTGAGGGTGAGTATGTGTGCGTGCGTGCGTATATCAATACTTTCGTATCAAATCGTACACTAACACGCACGATCTTTTTTAGGGGGGGAGCGAGCATTCGCCTCCCTTCGAGCATAGTGCAAACATTATTCATGCATACACTGCACTGACATATGTACTTTGCAGACGAACGGACAGCTATCTCTATTTCCCCCTCCCAACACTTTTCTCGTATAATTATGTACGTATGTCCCCTTCGCAGACAGCTAGCTATCTCTATTCACCCACCCCCCCCAACAAAAAAAAGACCCTGCACAGTAATACGAGCATGACATAGCTTCAATAAGATCTAGTCACCACGTGCTCTACTCATCTCACCATGATAGTCTGGCCTCCACACTTGACGACCTTGGAGCAACTGTCAATGCCAGTTGTAGCCGTTTGATACTCGTCAAACAAGTTATCCTTCACTCTCCTGAAGAGAGAGGTCTTCCCCACACCCAGCTCTCCCAGTAGAACCACCTTGTACGTTGGGCCTCGGCTAGGAGCAGCAGCCATCTCGACAACAACATGAACACTCTTTCTTGGTGTGTTTGGAAAAGGTTAAAGGGGGACTGAAGGGGGGGAAACCCGGGGGAGATTCCCTTAATCACATGGTCCACGGGCTGAGGGGCGTGGTGCCTTTGCTTGCTATTTCGGCTGTACTACATGTACTATACTATACTTGGTTTTGGTAAGCTATACTGAGCTAGCTAGCTATGTCTGAGGCTGCAAGAGAATATAAAATCATTCTAATCGGTGATCCAAACGTGGGCAAGACCTGCTACTTCCTGCGGATCAGAGATGGTAACTTTGTTGAGACAGATGAGCTGCGCACAACCATACTCAGTGGAGTAGAGTTTTTCCAGTACACCATGAAGATAGATGATTGCGATGTCACGGTGAGGCTGACTAAATATATATTCTGAGCACAGTGACTCAATTTTTGTTTCTACACGTACACAGGTCCGATTGCATGACACGGGTGGCGGAGAAAGATTTCGAACGCTGACGTCAAATTTCTACCGCAATGCAGATGCAGCTATACTCATGTACAGCGTCGAAGATCGTTTCACATTTGAGAACCTACAGGAATGGTACGAAAACGCTTCGGAAGTCCTGCCCGATATTGACAACTTTGTGTGGGGCGTTGTGGGCAATAAAGTAGACATTCCCATCGAAGTTGAAATGGAGAGCGTCGATCTCAAGTGTGAGAGCATTGGAACTAAACTAAAATTCTACACTTCTGCAAAGACGGGCGAAATGGTCCAAGAGTCTCTGGAAGAGGTCATCCGAGAGGTGCACAAGAGATCGTTGGCTCGAAGGACCACCGGGATGGATATAACCAGACCAAGCGGTGTAAAGATCACGCCAGGCTCAAACAGTCCCAAGAAGTCTCGATGCTGCTAAACTATATTATAGCCCAAGCTAATAAACTATTGTGTGCTTTGTCATATGTGGCTTTTTTATATAACTGTCTAGAGGACTGCATGTGTTCACAGTGGGTGTAACACACTGACTCACATCTGTATCAGCTACAATTATGTGCATGCATGTATGAATAGCTGAGAGACTAGCTACCAACAGTATAGTTGCAGTGCATGCAATAACTAGCTAATAAATAGTCTAACTGAATGGCAGCACAGGTACAAACTCCTCAGTGGTGTAAGATCCTGATAGTAGGTGACTCAAATGTAGGAAAAAGATCTTTCTTTCTGAGAGTGAGAAATGGAGAGTTTATCGATACTTCACAATTGCACAATATGACTGAGATGGACAACCACTTGGAGTACCCTATGAAAATTGGCAACTCTGAGATTATGGTGAGTTTGAAGTGTTTAACACTGTCAGAATGTGTTGAAAAATTGCAGGCGCTACTACACGTGGATCTACACAGTACAGATAGGACTGAACGGAACATGTTTCGGCACCTTCGTAATGCAGATGCAGTTATTCTTATGTACAGTGTGGAAGATCGGTACACATTAGTGAACCTCCCGGAGTGGCATGAAGAAATATCTTGTTGCGTACCTGACATCAAAAAAATTGTTATAGCCGTGGTTGGTAGCAAAAATGACTTGGTGGCAGAAATTGAGCCAGAAACTATCGAGTGCATGTGCCAAAACTTTGGGACCTCGCTCAGCTTTTTTACTTCGGCAAAGACTGGAGAAGGAGTGAAGGAAGCATTGGAGGGGATTGTCAAGGAAGTTCACAGGCTCAAGAAAGTGGAGTCTGAGGTCAATCTTACTCCGGAGATAAAACCAAGGGGATCTAGATGTAGTTAGTCTGCTCTCAATATGTCACATTTGTGTGTTTGCATAAGTATTGTTCAATGAATTCCAAAATTATTATCAAATACAACATTAATTATTATGCTTATGCACATGCGCAGAAAATAAGGGGAGGGGCCGATACAGTGGCCGTGGCCTGGGCAGGGCTAATCAGAGTTTTAGCCACGCCTATCTTAAGAGACTTCAAGATCAAAAGCAAGCTAGCCAGTATAGTACTAGACTGTGTAGCTAGTTAGTATAATACCTGGATTACTGAAGCTGAATCAGCTTGTCTACAGTCTAGCTGCTGCGCTATACTATGGCAGGGTACAATATCCTAGGTCCAGAGTATAAGATCATACTATTGGGAGAGCCAGGAGTGGGAAAAACAAGCTATTTCTTCAGAGTAAGGGAGGACATATTCCTCGCTGACAGCCCTACCACTGTATGTACTGGGATAGAACATCTAGAGCACAGAGTTGTCATTGATGGACAAGAAGTCAAGGTGACAATTTAATTACCATCAGTTTAGCTAAACAACAACTGAAAGTATATAGAACATTTATGAAAACATTGTGTGCACAACCATAAAGTTAGTGTGCTTATATAGCATTATCTTTATTTCCCTAAACTTTGATTTACTGTAGACAAACGTGTTTGACACAGCCGGAGGTGAGCGATTCCGAACTCTAACCTCTAATTACTTCACGAATGCCGACGCTGCCATCCTGATGTACAGCATTGAAGATCAGTACAGTTTCGAGAGAATTGAAGACGAAATTGAGAACGCATTGCAATTTGTTGACCCGGACAATTTCGTTTGGGCCTTGATCGGGAACAAAGCTGACCTCCATCTTGAGGTCGATGAGAGCAGTATAAAAGCCAAAGGAAAGCATTTGGAGACACCTCTTCTGTACTACACTTCTGCCAAGTCTGGTGCAAATGTGAGAGAATCGCTGAATGCAGTTGTGAAGTATGTACATAGAAAGAGGGCTGGCACACCACGGAAATATTCCGGCGCTGACAGTGACTTGCGACCTATTATTAGCACAGCCACAGCACCACGAACCAAGAGTGGGTGTTGCTGATAATGTGTTTTGTATCATTTTATCATTAATTTAACTGAATTCTTATCGATCTGTTCATGTAGTGCACCGTACATCAATGACCCTTGTTTAAAGTTGAACATGTACAAATGGAGTATACTTTGGGGTAGTTATAGAACCCTCTTCCCCTCACAAAGGCCAGGGATCAAGTCTGTGATGGTCAAACCCGTTACATGTTACATGTAGAGCTACCTTAAAGGTGCACAGGTAGATTGTGTTTTTACAGTTTTGTACATTTTGCCACTGTAAATGTTTGCTACCTAATTATCCGCGATACAATTTTTTTTTTTTTTTTTGATTTTGCAGAATTAACCCGCGAAAACGTCGCCGCCCTCGATCATAGTACCTTCGGGAACGGTCGAGGGCGGCGTCGGGCGACCTGGGTACAGGTGTTTCTAAAAAGATTTTAGGACAAGGCGCTATGGTTCCTTCTGAAGATCAAGAGTTCGTGTTCAGGGAAAGTCACTCTCATCAGTCCTCGTGGCGAAGGTACAGGTTTGACGGACGCACTGTGCGAAGGACAGGGGAAAGAAAACAGAGGGGCTGGCTAGAGTCGTGGGGAAACGTGGCAAAGGTAGTCAGATCTAGATCTGTCAATGTCAAAATTTACGATATACTGTAGAATCTACGTACATAAATTATGAATTTTGCTATTTCTATTTCTTCTTTTTTTCTTCGCTTGGTGCTGTTGGTTCTCTTGGTGTTGTGCTCGTAACCAGTTGACCTGCAGCAACGAGCAGACATTGTCATTGTATTGATAAACTGTGTACACGCAATGTGTAATACCATAAATAAATTACCTTCGGTTAGTCTAAAGAATGCTCTAGCAAAATCTGTAGCTCCTCCTTTGTTAAAAGTGATTGTGAACGAAGTAATTGAATCTAAACAGGAGAAAATAGTGAGATCCCTGATAGGCGGCTGAGGGACTCTACGAACCTGTCTCATTGTATGCTCCACTGATGTAGTTTGCACCAAATATCGGTTGATGGATCTCAATGGACCGAATGCAATTTAGTGGCAATGTCAGCTTAGTTTCTCCATCTTGGACAACACAAATCTGTTGCAAGCAAGCAAACTAGCTACTGTTCAGTTCATCACACAGCTAAAAGCTGCTTTATTATTCTGCCTTATTGGAAGGCTACAGTCGCGTCTATACATCATGCATTCTATCACATGCACAAAGTCAGACTTTTACCTGGGATGGAAATAGCTGTACTGAGCAGTCAGAGTGTGTAGCGTAGGGTAGCTGAAAGTGAACATGATCCACCTTGAATACACACCTGTAGAGACACATAGAAGTAGATGAATAAGTTGCAGTGCTCAGAGAAGAGAGCTGGTGCTCACGTTTGAATTTCTGCCATAGCTTCCACAAAAAGCTTTGCCTAGCCTCGATATCAGGCCGCGGGGAAACTTGGAATCGAGGCCGGCTATGTACAAGCTTGCTGTTTGAGGTGGGGCTCAATTTGCAGTCTACATTTTTGCAGGAAGCATTTTTACCTCAAGGCTACCCAGAGAGTGTCAGCTCTGATTATCTCTCCTACCAGCTATGGGACACTTTGCAGGTAAAGATATACTATAGTCTATCTATTATTTATTACCTATGTAGATATGTATTAGGTTAAACTATGGCCACAAGTGGTGTATGCATGCACAAGATTTAGTGTAGTTGTTTTTATCCCAGGCATTTTGTTCCTCCATCACTGGTACTCTGGCAACCCTGGCTGTACTGAAGGGTGTTGGGGTAGGGGATAGTACAGCCACTCCACTGGCAGCTACCATTACGTGGATGCTCAAAGGTGATATCCAACGGCTACAGTACTAGTGCATTTGATTCATAATATCCTTTTTTGTCTGGTAAAGTAACGAAGTACTATAATTATTATACAATGATGCTGCAGATGGTACTGGGATGCTGGGGAGGATTCTCTTTGCCTGGATGTGTGGGTAGGTAGGTACTCTCTTGCCTCGTCCGCGGGACGATAAGTAGAACACTGTCATTTCTACTTAAACAAAAATTGGCCTGGGGACGAGGCTATTGTAATTGCTTTGCTCTGAACAGAGACTTATCACTGCAGAACTGGTTTGGACTGTTTCTCAAAGCAGTGGAGGTGAGTGTACATGCATGCATGCATGAGTGTACATGCATGCATGCATGTTGTATACAGCTCTGAATACATGCATGTAATAATTATAGAGACATTGTTACAGGCTTGTGGCTGATACACTCAATGACATTGTTACAGGCTTGTGGCTGATACACTCAA
>VSKX01014733.1_pt1 | contig 10865 bp, 9 predicted proteins | sample 4799481 | NCBI WGS metagenome assembly VSKX01 (sample SAMN12179537, study PRJNA552185) | sponge metagenome | biome: deep-sea hydrothermal plumes; feature: spots directly above weak diffusing fluid; material: sea water; isolation source: sponge from the Swan site of a hydrothermal vent ...
CGAGCATTCGGGAATAAATAAGGTAGGTAATTTGCTCGATAACCGTAAGTGGATTGGTGATACCACCTACCCAAAATTCATTCCAAAGTTCGTTGATTTTGCTTTTAAGATCGCCAGTGATCATATTTGATTTTTGCCTTGATGAAACGAGCCAGCACCTTACTCTTTACGCTATGTAAACATAACGCCCATAAAGTGCAGCTAAAATGATGCCAGCATTATATCGCTGGCTTGCCAGTTGTCACGGTGAAACTGTCGACAATTTGTTTAATGGCCGTAACTTGCTCCATTTCAGGGAATAAACCTGTTATTCCTCCCCCATGTATTTGGGTAAATGGTTTTTCAAATAACTGAGCCATTTCAATTGTGCCGAAGTCTCTGATGTGGTTTTTCAGCATATCTAAGAATCGTATTTGCTGACTGCCGAGTTTATGTTTAGCAGCAAAACCTGCAAATGCTTTTGCGACTGATTTGCTGTCCATGCCTACTACTGTACGCAAAATTTGGTCTAGCCCTGATGACGCTTGTGGGTAGAAATCTTTTAATACTCGAATGTCGACATTGGGGTTTTGAATCAGTACCAATTTGGCCAGTTCATCCAGTTCTTTTTGATTTACTGGTTGGCAGTTGCGTATTTTTTGCAAAACAGGATTAGAGGTAAATAAAGGCTCTAATGCACCCTGTACATTTTGGCGGTAAATTTTAAAATCTACCGATTTAATATTACTGGTTCGGGTGTCTAATTCTATTTTATTTTTATCTTCAGTGATGTCGGTATATAGAGGCTCTGTAGGTACTGTAGTGGTATCTTCTTCCATTAAATGCATTATGCCGCGTAAGCGAGTACGTACATGTTCAAACTCACTAAAGTTGGCATTAAGCCACCAATCAATATCTCTTACTTGATTAATTACTTCACCTTGTTTTTGCACTTGAGCCATGTGTGGCGGCAGTCGGTCTAATTTTGCATTAACGGCTGACCATAACTCTTGCAGCTTATCTATGTTGGTATAGAGAGCCGTTTGAGTTTCGATAATGTCCATATCGAAACGCATGGCATTACCTTGACCTCTTACATCAATCCACTGCATTAACGGAGCTATGTCATCCATTAATTGCCGTTGGGCTTGTGGAGCAAATTGCTGCATGACTTTTTTATCACGTAGCCTTGCACAGGCTTGCCATTTTTCTCTCACTGCTATTGAGTTTTCATCTAATGCATCAATTTGATTGATTAGCTCATTGGCAACACTAGCAAGCGCATCTTGGTCAAACTTCTTTTGTGCTGCTTTACCTAATTCGGCCCATGCTTCGAGTCGTTTTTGAGCCAATGATTTAATGTTATTGGGTTTGGCTTCTGGTGGTTCTTGTTCGAAGTATTCGAAGTTACCCCAGTGATCGAAAATACGGAATTTAGATTTATCTTTTCCTTTGCCAAATAAATCTTCACACAAACGAGTTCCACGGCCAATCATCTGCCAGAATTTCACTTTTGATTTTATTGGTTTGGCAAAAACTAAGTTAACGGCCTCGGGTACATCAATACCTGTATCAAGCATGTCGACTGATATCGCGATGGTGAGTTCTTTATTTTTACAGTCTTTACTGCCTTTAAAGTCTTCAATTAATTGCTCGGCCCTTGGGTCGTAATTGTCGATAACTTGGCAAAACTTGCCTGCAAACTGCGGGTAAAGCTCATCGAATACGTTTTGCAGTAACACTGCATGTTTATGGTTACGGGCGAAAATAATAGTCTTGCCGGGTAACTGATTGTCTTTATCTTTAATGCCATCTTCCATTAGATTGCGAATAATGGCTCGATTGGTGTCTCGGTTAAAAATGGCTTTATCGACGGCTTTAGCATCAAATTCAAGGGTGTTTGGATCGATACCTTGTTCTTCAAGTTCAATGAGTTGCTTATCTGATAATCGATCTTTTTGAATGCCTTCACGCAGAAACTGAGTCGTATGCGTAAGAATTTCGTACGGTGCTAATTGTCCGTCAGCAATGGCTGTTTCTAACGAATATTCAAATGTTGGCACCCTGCCTTCGCAGCCAAATAATCCATAAGTGGTGTGGCCAATCATGTCTACTGGTGTTGCTGTTAAGCCAATTTGCAAGGCATCAAAATACTTAAATAAATCGCCATATATGTTGTATATAGAGCGATGTGATTCGTCGGCGATGACGAGGTCAAAATAACCTACATCAAACTTATCCATAATGTTCATCATCCCCGGATAAGTGGAGATATAAATACGGGATTTTTTTTGATATTTTTTATCGGTTTTACCGACTACAAAGATTGGATCATCTACGTATTCGTTAAACGCATTACGTGCTTGTTTTCTTAACTCTTTACGGTCGCAAAGGAATAGCACACGTTTTGCCCATCGAGCATCTAACAGCTTTTTTGCCAATGCAATTGAAACGCGAGTTTTACCTGTACCCGTTGCCTGAACAATAAGTGTTTTACGATGCCTATCACGGAAGCGTTCGCAGACCCGAGCAATGGCTTCAAGTTGGAACATCCGGTCTTTACCAGCGATATTCAGATCAACTTCAATATCAGCCAATGGTTTGCAGTTTGTGCGCTTTTGGATTAGATATTCAAGGCTTTCTTTGCTGTAGAATCCAAATATTTTACGAGGAGGATAACCACGTTTTACGTGATCATCCCAAATGAAAATATCGTGGCCATTGGTGTAAAAAATTACAGGCCGTTGACCGTGTTTTTTTTCTAACCAATCAGCATAGAGTTTGGCTTGATGACGGCCTTTTTCAGCTTCGAGAATACTTTTCTTTGCTTCGACAACCGCGAGCGGTTTTGTTTTTTCTTCATCTGCCCAGAGTACGTAATCAGCATAACCATCACCTGTTGTGGTTGGTTGCTCTTTTACTGGTTGCTCTTGGGTAACAAAATCTGTTTCTTTAAGGTTTTCACCTACATCCCAATCAGCTGCAACTAGCATTGAATCAATTAATCTTCGGCGAGTTTCAGCTTCATCCATATTAAGCTGATCGGCGATATGCTCGCCCTGCTCTAGTTTTTTGGCTAAACGTTTTTCTAAGTCTTTTGCTTTTTCTTTAGTTAGTTGTAGATCTCGAAGAATTGAAATTTCTCTTTTTCGAATTTCATTTAATTCTTCTTTCGCTTGATCAAGTTGTTGTTTTTTCTTCTCAAGCTCTTCTGCTGATATTTTATTTGACGATGTTTTTTGTGCTTCAGGGAGTTTAAAGTCTTGCAAGTCATCGGCATGACCATTGGCATAGGCCATATATAGCCATGCACCAAGGTAATAGGCTTCTTTGATTATCCAAGTTGAGTCAGTATGCTTTATTGCATCGCCATGTGCAGCACGATTACCGTGAATTCGAAGTACATCCATTTTCATGGTGATTGGTTTGGGTATTACGCTTTTAAATACATCGGAGCTAAGAAGGTCATAAATACTTGCACGATAGCCTTCTGGTAGTTTTTCTTCCCTGTAAAGCCAGCGAACGGATAACTCAAGATAGTTCCTGAGTTTGACTAGGCAGCTTTCGGGATCTGAATGGACATACTTTTCGGCCATTGCGCCTAAATTAGCCAACTCTGGCCAACGACTGCGTAGCATTTCGAAATTCACTGACTGCATTTAACAACATCCTGTTAGGCAATTAATTAAGCCATTATTGGTATTAACTGATACATAAATCAAGCAGAATCAGGTAGTACACAACACCACCGGACAATAAACAACCAAAGCGTGTTTAAGTTGATTGATTTATGAGAGTTGAGTCACAAAATTGTTTTGGTTTTTGCTTGGTTGGAATATGAGACGAAAACATTTTACGCCTCATATAGATACGTATAATTGTGGTCAAGATTCTACTGATATTGGAATAATTGGAACCAGTGTTTCGTCAATTATTTGCATAATGGCTTCAACGGTTTCTTTATGTAACTGAATTTGACCTGCGGATTGTTGACTACTTGAAATGCCAGGCTCAAGACGCACTATTCTATATGATGGCACTTTAGCAAGTGCTGCTTTTAAGGTCTGTGTGTTTGTGTGTAGATTCCAATAATTTTTGGGGAATGAAAATACGTTATATCTTAGTGCTGCAATACCGATTGACTCCCCATTTTCTTTAGAATCGTACATTAAAGTATTGCTACTTTTCCTCCACTTCAATCCCAAAGCCACTAGTTTATCGTGTACTAAACCGAGCGTTCTGGTTGTATCTTGACGTTTAAGGTCTTCCAGTAACTCCTCTTTAGCTCCCATCGCTTCATCTCCTTATTGTAAGCTTCTATAACAGAATGAATCCGTTTTCTGTCTGCTGTGAAATTGTCCTTTTCCAGTTTGATTACTTTATCGGGCTACATCGTCTCGCTTAAAAGCAAGTATTGATTGAGCGATTGAGATACAAAAGTAAAATACGAATCCAATGGTTAAAATATAAAGAAGTGCCGAGCTATCCGTTAGCAGGTGCAGTAGTTCTCTAAATTTTAAAAGAGCTTCTGAACCATCAATAGTCAAACAAGCCACGCCAATAAGACTGATAATGAGACCTAACACTGCGTAAATCCCTTCCAAAATAGAAATTAGCTTTCCTTGCATTTTCATTTCCTCTTCCGTTATTTAAAATTAGTTACCGTTCAAATAGTGCTAACTCTTCTTTCTTGAGATACTTTCTACTCCAACACGTAGGGAATGTTGAGCATCCCCAAAAATAGTATCCTCGACCATCCCTTAGGCGCATTTTACTTCCGCATTTTTTACAATCTGGTGTTTGCGCACTTAAAGTACTTATTGCTGATGCAACAACTTGGCTGACATGTTTTTCTTTAGCGTTAGGTAGTTGTTTTCGCTTAGTCGCTAATTCTCTTATTTCTTTTAATACCCGCTTCGAAACAGCAAGCCCTTCGGTTTGTTCGACAACGCTATATAAATTAGAGATTGTTTCGTCTACGTCCTCTTGCGTTTGTAGATAGGGGAATTCATCGAGTTCTTCGATGAATGTATCGACGTTTGAAATTAACTGACCGAGATTCTTTAAATCCAATATTATTTCAGAAGAAAAATCATCTTTGGCAACGTGCCAGTGTTTTCGTAATTGAGTAAGCAGCACATTGCCATTTTTAACTATGTTACTTTCGTTTAACTCTGTTTGAGTGAGCTGCTTGAGCTCTGCGACTGTCTTATCCACATCCATATGGCGACTCCATTTATATTAAACGGACAAAAGTTAGTTTATATCTGTTATATCAATAAATTAACTTATCACCACATTGATGAAGAAATCAACTTTAGAGTTTTTACATCTAGATTCAATTACGCTAACGCCTGACAATAAACACTGGCTACAAAACATGGCTAATATCGATTTTGTATTAATACATAAATACCATTTCAGCACTAACCATTATTATTTAACATTCACCATATATTCTTCAACACCATATTCAAAGTCTCTATTTTTTGGCTTGTTTTTATTGTAATCAAAAAGTAGGACATTTATTTTCATTCTAATTCTACGTTTTTCTTTATTTAAACTTGTTCTATTTATTTGCTCGGCGAAATTTTCATAAGTGTCATAAAGTTCGTCATTAATTCTCTGTTGCTCGTTAAGCCAATAGTCAATTGTCTGAACCTGTCGTTCAACTCGATTTCTTTTTTTTCGTCTTTTGCTGATAAATCGTTTAATTCCTGCTGTAAATTTTTCAATAAGTTTTGAAACAAATGATGGTCTTCTTGTAGTTCTTCTATTTGTAGTTGAAATCCCTGCTCTTGATCCAGCAATTGTTGAGTTAAATTCACCATTTGCTGATCCAGCTTCGTTATCACTTCTGATAATTTCTTCTCTATTTGATTCATTATTTCGTTCTCCATTTTGTGATATTCTTTTATTAGTAAGTAGTACATCAGCATTGTTTATTTCATATCGTTTCTTGTTAAATTTTGCTCGTTTTAAGATAGCTTGATTTACCTTAACCAATAACTCAGCCAATTCTTTTTCTCGTTCTTTTTCATTTAACTTTGCTTCTATTGTATTTGTAATATTTAGTTTCCCAACATCTGTGAAGTCTTGACGAAATAGAGCACCTTTCAGCTTTATTAATTTATTCTTACCATTTGATTTTTTAAATTTCAAACGAATAAACTCAGGCTTAACATCAATGTTTTCAATATTAAACTGGTTTTTTGCTTTCTCAGACTTGAGCCAAAAAATGACATCCAGCCTTTTTTGCACAATGTCTGAGGCTATCAACAAACGTATTTCGCTCAACAATTTCTGTTTCAATTTTTTATTTGGATCATATTTATTGATTCTAATTAGCGAAGATCTACGTCTCGTTTCATAAGGGCTAGCCAAACTATGTTTCAAATTAAGGTAATCTCGCACAGCATTAAAATCATGTTCAGAACCAGGATAATGAGGGTTGAAATATTTCCCGGTTGAAAGATTAATTCTAGGAATAATAAAATGATTTTCAATATTTTCCTCATGAGTGTGTTGCACCCACTCGATCAACCACTGATAGCTCGGCAAGCCTGCAAAAACCAATGACTCAAATAACTCCCGATATTCCACTTCTATTGCTGGCATAGCATTTAAATGTGTTGTGTCTTCCTTCGCGTGCGCAATAACGCCGGATGCATATTTTCTTTTATGCTGTGTAACTGATATGGCATATTCAACATTTTTTGTATTCATTGATAATGATACAGGTGGTGGCTCGCGTAGTTTCCCTTGAATTTCATTCCGTTCTATTTTAAGTAACTCTGCCAATTCAAAATCACCAACTTCTTTCGCAAATTTAATACCGCTTGTTTGCAATTCATATTGTCTTTTAAGCGATTGCGTTAATGCACTATGCGATCCCAAAAGATAGTCAGTTGCTTCGCTAGAGTTTTGGCTATCAATACCACTCGTTTTAAAAAATATAATTACAGCCATAACAACTACTCCACCATGTGATCATTAATATGAATTACATTTAAACCGATATAAGGATCTATTTCAGCAGCTTTTGCATTCTTTCTAATTATACTAATCATATCTCTAAAATGATTTTCAATACTTTGTAAAATGAGTAATATTTGTAATTGTTCACTATTATTTTTGTTTTTATCAATCCACAAAATTAACTTATTTAATTTACTATTCTGTTTTACGCTCTCGCCGACCAATCTATTTATATTATTTTCTAATACGTTCAATTTTGGTCTAATTACATTAGACTTTAACATTGCTAATGAAACCAGATCTGACAATGATATGTTTGCTTTACACGCTTTATTCTCCCATGATATTTTTTCATAAACAGTACAACGAACTTGCACTCTCACTGTCTTGACACGAATAAATTGTGGTAATAGTTTTTTGACTATTAGATAATCACATCCACTTGTTTTCGACACAGCCTTAATCGTAATTTTTTTATCACTCTTTACCAATAATTCAACGGTTGACTGAATTAATTGATAGCACTCATATTCTTCTATTAACTTTGAATCTACAGTGTCACTTTTTAATTGTTTTTTTAATTTGTCGATATAATTCATAATGGTATTCTCCTATTCGTATTTTTTTATTTTTAATTTATATGTGTGACACTGGAGTGACCTTGTTCTTATGCTTTCACTCACTCTCACCGACTGCGACTATATTTTTTATTTCATCCCAGCCTCTGGCTGAATGATGTCCACGCGACATTGCATGTTATTAAAACGGAAGTTCATCAGGCAGTAACTTTATTAAGCTTATTGGTTTCACTGTTTCTTTGTTTTGCACCTCTGATGACAAATAATTTATTCCACTATATTGAGCTAAACATTGCCCTTGGATCAGGTCTGCTTTTTCTAAATTATCCTTTAAAAATTTCACTTCGACCTCGTATCTAACATTTGATATTTTCATTAGTTCTATTTTAGCTTTTAAGTCATTGTTACTTTGTTTCAGATCGATTATCACAACCTTTATATTTTCACACTCAAACTGCATTTTTTCTGCAAAAAATATAGCATCTTTCAACTGCTCTTTATTCTGCTGTTTGAGATATTCATACTCTTGTTTTTCTTTTTCTACACTTTCTTCAGCACTACTTTTCGCTACAGACCATATTTGATTAGCAAAAGATGATAGTGATTTTTGTAGCTGATTAGGAATATTAATAGGAAAAGAACTATCGCCTAGTTCAACATCAATATTTTCTAAATCATATTCACGTAAATATTTCGTTATTGTTGTAAAGCTACCGCTACCTATAAAATCCAAAATCAATTTGCTTGTTGGTTTATCTCCATTTTTTTTAATCATTTTTATTGCATCAAATACTTGATCTTTTGTTAATCTTGCCATCTTTTGCTCCTGCTGAATATTTAAGCGATGTGTAATGTGTAATTACACATTACACATTACACATTACACCCCGCAGTAAATACCCATCTTGGTTTTAGTTATGATTGTTTTTTGATTAAAAATTTACGAACAATTTCAAGAGCTAATTTTAAGTATTCTCATTAGGAAAATTATCAGTAATCCAAAGTTCAACAGTAGATTCAGACCATACTTGTATTGTTGTACCTGCAATATTTTTTGGTGCTGGAAATTTATTGGCCTTTCTTAGTCGCCAGAAAGTTGTTGTAGAAATATTTAATATTTCACAAATTTCTTTTCTTCTTAATATTTTTGTAGTCATGCTGTAATATCCTGTATGTTCATGGAATTTCATGAAACTAGAATAATTTATTTTACAAAGTCAGTAATAGCCAGTTTGGGACAAGTTTTAAACTTTGCGTATTTCGGGATCATCCGAACACTGATTTACGATTTAAACGGAGCTTAAATACATTGTTTATCCACAATCATTATTCACAACGTCAGATCAATACTTTAAACGAACTAGCTGATTATGCTGACAAAGCAGGTGTCGCTGAAGGCAATAGGAAGTCATATATGGGAAGATTCACTTGGTGGGTTTTTCTTGAAGATATAGAATTAATACCGGCAAATACCAAGCTTGATTCAAATAATTTATTGAATCAATATCCAAATAATCTAAAAGAATTTGTTTCATTGAATTGCGCTGGAAATATTGACAAGTCTGTTTTAGAAATTGATTGCATAACAAGGCATATTTCACGAGATGTTGAATCAACTAAACTATTTGATTTGCTCGACCACTTGCAAGTGATGTGCTCTTTCATACGTGATTTAAGTACAATAGTGAAACGTTCAAAGCACAGACCAGAAAGGTATGTAAAAAATGAAGACACAATCAATGCTGTCGTCAACAATAGACCAATAGGACCAAGAACACCAACTCCAATTTTATCTGGTTTTTGTTTAGTTTGTCACCGTATTTGTTCAAGTGAAAAGTACTATTGTGAGTTACATACAAGCTCAACTGGCCCTCAACACGAGATCAAAAAATCTCAACGAATGATAAATAATGCGTTTAGTAATCTAGGATTGAAACTTTCCTTTGAACATTCTATTGATGAAACTAACTTAAGCACAGATAGTTACCATCAAGAAGTTAAAAATATACAAAAAGATCTAAACATATCTAAAGAGATGGCATTTCGTAATAAAAGTTACGCACTTGAAGGCTGGGCTAAAAATCATTCTGACCATAAGAAGTTTCATCTCAAAATGTTAGAGAACATTAAAAAACATAAAATGGTTCTAGACAAAGAAGTACAATGGGTTAATTCACATGTTGATTTCTTTAATGACGTAATTCAAATAACAAAAATGATTCCCCACCTGAGTAAAACATTTCATATGTCATTTATATTTAAAGAAAAACATGGCGATATTGCTAGTAAACTATTAAAACAAGTTTTCTATATTGACTCAATTATATCTATAACACCAAGTACAGCAATTACAATGTTATACAGAATGAGTCAAATGAATTTGATCCGGCTTGCGTCAACTAAAAAAGGAACAAAGCAATTTTTGAATGAAGCAAGTTGATAAAGACCTCCTGCCGCAGTTAGGTGCTAGATCAAGAAGTAAAGGTGGAAGTAAAAGATGGGCAGAATACATAGCGATACAATCTCAGGGCTATTAAGTAGTGGTGTTAGAGTAAAACCTAATCGCACGCATCAAAGATCGGCGTGAAAATCCCGAAAGCCGCCTGAAGTTATGGTTAAAATCAGCGGGTTTGGCTACAACAATGTTCACACTGCCAACCACTTTGATCACATCAGTCGCAATGCTAAGTTGGAGATAGAAGACGAAACAAGTTTAGTTTATCAAGTGCATATTCCGGTCTCAAGTGAACAGTAATTCTGGTTTGACGTGAACACCTATTCCGGCTAAAAAGTGAACACTGATTCCGGTTTTTTCGTGAACACTTTTTAGTCAAAACCGGAATCGGTGTTCACGCCGTTCCAGAATCCATCAGCGCATTGTTAATTCAACTACTACCATCTGCTTTTCAGTTAAGGAAGATGGTAATGGCTAAGAGAGTAACAATGCGAAATATTAGAGAAGTGCTTCGACTTAGCTTGAGTGCTAAGTTAAGCGTTCGAAAGATAAGCGCCAGTACAAAATTAAGTGTTGGTGCAATACAAAACCTACTGAACAAAGCTAAGACCTTCAAACTTTCTTGGCCACTTCCTGCTGAATTAGATGACGCGGCTTTGGCGAGCAAATTCTATCCTAAAGCCAATACCCAGCCATCTTCAAAGTTCCAAATACCCACTTGGCCTGACGTTCATCTTGAGTTAAAAAAGAAAGGGATCACTAAGCAATTACTGTGGGAAGAATATACTGAGCAATATCCCAATCGTTGCTACAGCTACTCACAATTTTGTGATCGTTATTTGAATTGGTTACAAAATCAAAAGCGTTCAATGCGC
>VSKX01032190.1_pt1 | contig 10853 bp, 12 predicted proteins | sample 4799481 | NCBI WGS metagenome assembly VSKX01 (sample SAMN12179537, study PRJNA552185) | sponge metagenome | biome: deep-sea hydrothermal plumes; feature: spots directly above weak diffusing fluid; material: sea water; isolation source: sponge from the Swan site of a hydrothermal vent ...
CCTTGGCAGATCCCTTGGGAGCCTGGCGTACCAAGAATGCCTCACAACCCTATCAGTGGCACTCGTTACAAAGGCAACAATGCGATTTGGCTTGCAATGCAAGGCAGAAGTGATCCCCGCTGGATGACCTACAATCAAGCCAATAGAATTGATGCTCAGGTAATGAAGGGACAAAAAGGCACGCTTGTTCAGTATTGGAAGCTGTATGAGAAACTGGATAAGAAAGATGAAAACGGTAATGTAGTCAGAGATAAAGACGGCAAAGCGATTCAGGTTCGCCATTACTATGACAAACCTAGAGTGTTTCAGTGCGTTTTGTTCAATGACGTCATTATAAATGTACGATCATGCATGTTTTACAAAACCAAACACGGAATAAAATATACTGGCTAAAATATCTCGACCCCCCAAGATTCTTGGGGTGATTGACGCATGCGCAGACAGTGTATACCAGGCCGTCTTTCTCCTTTCAATGCGGCCTGGAATCGAGGTTACTACACTATAAGCACCCCGCACCTGCACACAGTCACATCACCAACTGCACACTAAGCCAAGTTTTAGTGGGATGGTGCATATATGAATGATGTTCACACGCCTATTACCTCATTCTTTTTCGTACATGTACATTATTTAGTGTCGCTCCAAATCAAGGCTATATGGTAGCTATGCATGATAATTCAGTGGAATTGCACTGCTGTTAGAGATAGACATGCACTAGATAGCACTGCAGCTAGACACTGACTATACAAGTAGAGGAGCAGCTCACTCCACATCAAGCTGCAACAATAACTAGTCAAGCAAGCCACTACTGATAACTCAAGACAATGAACAAATTGCTGTGCTCCTGGTGTGTGCCCTCGCTGGCCTGGTCTACAATACTCCTTTTAACAAGGTGGAAGAACAAGATCAAACAGAGCAGGTTATTCAACTGTTCAACGCTATCCAATTGATGAAAGAAATGGAAGTGAATCAGCAGAGTGTTTAAAAGAGACGAGGACATGCAAGCGCAGATCATAATGCGTACTGGGCAAAATTCATATGCCGGAGTAGGATATACTAAATATAGCAATCTGCACACGACCTCCGCACACTACAGAAATGGCAAGTCCGTGACGTTTACTGGCGTATTTTTAAACTGGGGTTTGAATTTTGCTTGAACCGTATTGCATGCTCTCTACGCTCTTGATAATACTATGCCTCGGTGCGCATGCGCAAGCGAAGTATACGGTAACAAAAGTATATAAAGGAGAGAGAGTGTCAAACTATCGATAGCGCTGCACAAACACTGTGCACAAAGTAACTGACTTGCACGTGATCAAATATCGTAAACAGCTAGTAATCTGCTAGTAAAATGTGTTGCTGGTGACCACGCCCCTATGTACGTCATGATTATACTATCCTACTACCCAATTACAAGCAGTTTACAATATTTAATCACGTGCAAGTCAGTTACTTTGTGCACAATGTTTGTGCAGCGCTATCGGTAGTTTGAAACTCTCCTCTTTTATATACTCTTGACGGTAGTCTGTTAGTCGGTTTGTGTGTTTGTGTACTACCGCTGTATCTGCATCAATGATGTTTTCATTGTTACGGCAACTCACGTAACCATCTTTCTCCTGGTAATGTCTAGTTCATCGTTGTTGGCAAACTGCAGCTGATAAAGACCTATCCCTATCAGTGCACTGATCTCCATGTTGAGTGTCTTCTCCTCCTTGGACTCAGATTGTTTGAGCTCCACCATCAACAGTCCCTTCTCTCTTTTCTCTGCTCGCCACGACTGTATGACCCTAGCCGTCTGACTGAAGTGGGGCTAAGGAGCAGTTCTCACAGAGGGGGTATCAGAAGGCAAGAAAATCTAAGAACTGTTCACTAAAATGAATTTAAACAGAGAGAGCATCAATGGTGCTATAAATGGTGCTATAATATCTATTGTACTGTAAACAAACATAATTATAAATGCTAGTAAGAGTGTTTAATAATGATCAAAATCTCCAAGGATACAATATCTGCTGCTCATCGTACAGCTCATACTTGTTTTTGTTGATAGTATATGTGAACGTAAAGTTCGCTGGGTCCCACAATGTACCTGTGTCCTCCACCGACAGCCCTGCCTGCTCTCTGTACATGAGGAGGGGGCGGTGGGTACGTGGGTGCGTGGGGTAGTGGGTGTGGTAGGGGTAGTGGGTACATCGGGGTGGTGGGTAAATGAGGATAGTGGGGGTGGTAGGTACGTGTGGGAAGGTAGGTACATGGGGGTAACAGGTATGTGAGGGTGACGAGTATGTAGGGGAGGGAGTATGAAAGAGGGGAGTATGAAAGAGAGGGAGTGGGGTGTACCTGAGATAGCTCCAAAGGTTGTCTTTGATCTGTCCAACAGTAAAGTCACCTGTGAAGATGCACAATCCATAAATACAGAACATCGCCTGGTGTTATACAGTAAGAGTTGATCTATTGTACTGCTGTGATCAGTACGGGCTCATTTCCACACCAACCTCTAATCTCCATCTCCACAGAGATGTCAGCAGTGGGGATCTCAAACTCAACAGTAAAGGTTTTGATGTCTCCAAAAACTCGACCAGGGAAGAATACGGACCCCTGTCGCTCCTTGGAGTAGAATGTCTTCTTGTGCCGTCGGCTAGTTGTTGAGGAGGCCGGTGCCTGTGTGTGAGGGTTTGGTGTGTAGGAGTGTGGTGTGTGGCGTGTAAGAGTGTGATGTGTGAGGGTTTGGTGTGTAGGAGTGTGGTGTGTGATGTGTAGGAGTGTGATGTGTGAGGGTGTGCTGTGTGAAGGTATGGAATGTAAGAAGTGTGTGACGAGTGTGAGGGTTGAGGGGCTTGTGTAGAGTGAGAGGGCAAGTATGTGTTGTGACAAATGAGGTCCAACAAGTGAGTGAGTTTGATTGGCACACTGTGCATTGATTGATCAGGTGAACAATTATAATTGTACAAGTGCCTGTCAAGAAGCGCACGGTTTTCTAACCACCTCTGGCGCGGTGAGCCTATACACACAAATGTGGAATGCTTTTAGACAGACAGCCTATTGGTGTATGGACACCTCCAAACAGAAAGTCGCACACTGATAACTTAAAACAGCAAAATTGTTTTCAAATGTACATATACGTAGGCAGCCATGTAGGAGGGTATACTATAACATGACAACAGCAAGCTCTAATTGGTCAGGTGCCACTGTTGCAAGCAGACTATAAACACAAACAAGCCCCACGTAAATCCCCTTCATAGTAGAAGCTCACACAAACTCAATCAGTAAACTGAGAAGGATTGATTTGCAAAATTTAGATAAAAATGCAATTATACATGTATACGAATTCAGTTAAACCAGTGGGAGAGCGCTTTCAGTATCAGAAACCTGTAAACTGTAATGTGGAATATCTATGGGTGCTCTAGTAATAATGCTAGATACAACCGAAGGAGGCCTGCAAAATGCTGCGCTAACAATACTCACTCATTCACCTGTTGTTGGTCTGCAGATGACAGACTTGTTTTCTCCTCCACTATGTGTGTGGATGTTTGTGTGAAGGGGAAAGAGAAGCAGGTACATGTATATATAATACACATTATACATACACACACTCATGTGGTGGTTGCAGAAACCTTCAAAAGTCAAACCAAACACACGACCTAACAAAAACAGGGGGAAACAAACTATGTGAAATGGCCAGCTCAGGCAAACCATTGAGCAAACTAAAGCCAACAAAGGATATACTTCACAGGTTACAGTACACACACTACTAAGCTCTCATACACACAAACACTGCTACTGCATTCTGCCTACACTTATAGTCTCTACTAAGAAAAATACACCTACACTACTCAGGCATGAGACTAACTTCACTTCACAATTGTCAACATTGTCTGGCAACACAAAGTTCAATGGTTTGGCAAGTAAAATAAATAGAGTAATTAAGTTATACCTAGAAGCCTATAAAGCACAAACTTACGTGACCCTCCCTTTCTAGCAGAAGGCCTCCCAGGTCCACTCTTTGAAGCAAGTCTTATCTTTCGAGAGCTACTTGAGGCCACTTTTCTTGTGGGGGAGGTGGGTAGATCTAAATGGGGCAACTCTCGCTCCTGACTGGCCCGGGGGCTAGCAAGTTCCTCTCCTTCCTTGATCTCCGTGAGGCCAGGTTCCGTCTCCCCATCCTCCTCAGGCCGAAGGGGAAGTGATTTTGTGCTCCTAAGTGATATGTGTTTTCTCACTTCAAGATCAGGCTCTTTAACACTTGTGGTGGGGAGGTCTGGAGACTCAGAGCTTATGGCAGACTGGGCCACCGCCAGCCCTGGGCTTCTGGTACGAACAAACTGTCGACTGGTCCCGCCGTCTGATTCAGCTGACATGCGAGAGAGTGCGTCTGAGGCTGTCTTTGCCAGACCCCTATGCAGCGAACCAGAGCCTGGTCGACCTACACTAGAAGTTTTTGAGGCCATGGAAAACACTGACGTTGCATCGTCCGAAGTAGAGGTGTCCATAATTTTACCCATGAAATCTTTAACACCCATAAAATCAGGACTACTGGAGTCTTGCGATGCATCCGCTGCTGCATTTGAAACATAAGGCTTGCGTCCAACAAGATAAAGGAGGTCTTCTTCCGGAGTGACATTATCTGTACGAGAGGAGGTGCGGTCTGGCGCAGGAGGCGGAGAGACTGGTTGAACCACACTCACTCCAGGTCTATAGGAAGTAGGAGGGTAGGAATTTACAAGAGACAGCATACGAAATAATATGAGGGTACAATGAAGACCTATATACACTCCAAGTCAGAAACTCAAATAACCACACCTTTTCCATGCCCCTCACCTGCTTCCCACAGTGGTTCTTCGTACTGCTGTGTCAGCACGTTGATTCCTGTCTACCTGGTCAGCATTCATGAATATCTCGGACACCAGTACTAAGTCTGGGGTGTCTCCAGACGCCTCACATTCCATAAGGTACACCTGGTCAGCCAGTTTCACGGATAGGTCCAACTGGGTTGACAGGTTTGAGTCACAGAATACTCTGAAACGGGCCGGATCAACCAGGTCTTCGTCTGTGTCTGGCAACTGTATTCTCCTCTCATTCTATACGTGAATGTATACATGTGTGTGCACAACAAATCGTTACAGGAAATACACTCCAACAATAGAACCTCGGTTATCTGAACCGCTTTGGCCACTGAGTCACTATTTGCCAGGGTTCAGATAACTGAATTTGTTCGGATAAGTGAAGTGATGGATTTAGGGGGGCATGGATAAGAACATAAGTCATAAACTAGTCTAGATAGCATCTATAGTAGGAGAACAGATAACGTGAAGTGACTGGAAGAAGGAATAGCAGTAATGGACTGGAGGTTGCACGCAGTTAATTTATACATACAGGGTATAACAAAGAACTTGTGGATAAACTCAAAACTCACTTGACTAAATGAACACACGCAAACCTTGATGTATATATAGCTAGGCAGACACACTCTTATCTCTTGTGTATTAACTTTATCGTAGCGTCAAAAAGCTGACTCATCAGTCAACTCACGCTACGCTGTACAGCCTAGTCGACGGCAGATAGTCTACTGATTCGTACTGAGTCACTGAGTCCACGGTAGGCGCACATGTATCGTGTAATTAAGGGGCAGAATCAGGAACAACATGATTCTAATTAAGCGAATTGACGTTCTCGCTAGCCATTGTCGGATAACCGAGGTTAAATTATAATGTATAGTGTACATACGTAGTATAACAGAAGAACGGGTTAAAACGTGCAAAATTTTTGACTTTTCATTCAAGCTGCCAATGCAAGAAGACTATAGAACTAGTTAATGCAAGATTTGGTTGCACTCCATTCCCAACAATTTGTCATAAGGCAGTCGCGAAGGCTACATTACAGGGCCCATTTCATAGGTTGCAGAAGGAGGTTATGAGGTTATCGAAGAGTAACGATCAGATCAGGTGGTGTGCATGGTGTTAATTATACCTGTACATGAAAGAACTACTAAAGTTAATGGAGCTGCACCAGAGCAGATCTCAAAAGGTAAGGGAACCTCCCCAAATTAGAAACATTTTTACATCAGTCGGTACCGCAGACAAGCAGTCTCTAAGCTACAATCACCCAATACCATTGCTCAAATTACAGGCCAACGTTCCCAAGGGGTTAGAAGCATTATGATAGTAACACCCACACCATACCATTAGGGTATTCAGAAAACTATCGCGGTGACAGGAAGCAGCAATGACTCATTGCTTGTGTGTGTGTGTGTGTGTGGTAATGACAAAGTTGTGGCAAAACCGTTCATTGTACAGTAGAACTTCGATTATCCGGACATTATATTTGGAGCACTCCAGATAAGTGAAGAAAAGTCTGGATAATCGAATGGTCAGCCACAACGACTCTCCTTCACTCAGTTTCATTGTCTTTTGACTGGCTACTACTCAATATCAATAGAATATGACTTGTACTTGCTCTGAATGCGAAGAGCAAACGCATACAATCGTTTGCAAGCTCCAGGAATAAGGAGCCACGTGTCACCACACATGCGCACTTGGTGCCCCGCCCCTTTTTGCAGCGTTTTATGAATCTGGATAATCGAGGTTCCAGATAATGGAGCCTGGCCAGATAACCGAGGGTTCTACTACTGTATTTGTACGGTTCAATAAATGGAATGCACAATAATAATATATCTGATTACATGTCATACACTTGTATAATCAGATTATCCTGCCATAGTAAGTTGATGACCTTGTCAACTCAGCTAACACCACTTAGGTAGAGGTGAGCTAATAGATAACCTCTCACCTCTAAATCTTTGAGAACTTTATCCAGAAATTCACCCAAAGTTAGGTCTTTGTTTTCTATTGGTACACAGTCAAACCTTTTCCCTTCATGGAGTGTTATAGACAAGAAGGTCGCGTCTTTGTGGCTCATCTTCAATTCTTGATTATCTACATACGTACGTACATGTACACGTACAAAGTCATAACACGCTTTTTCGTTGGTTGTGCAACCACGCCCTCTAATTTAAGCGAATCATGGGGTATTATTAATAATTTTTCTAATATAAAAATCCACGAATGTATGATGATGACGTTTCTCAGAACGAAAATAAGACCACGACAACGCTTTCAGCAAAACATTCCCGCTAGGTATTTAATGGCTGCATGATTGAGATGCCTCAGTAGATCTTAGAGGAAGATAAAACATAACTAGAATAAGCTAGCTAAGAATAACTGTGTCTCTCGGTACACCGTACCGTCTATATACATCTACCAAGATGTCACAAGAAGGGTTAGCTAATTCATTTATGTATAGACTAGAAAATTAGCTAGCAGAGTTTCGTACCTTTGAGATGCACTTCAATGCAACTATTCCTTTAGCTACTCAGTGTGCTCTGTTGATGCAGATTCCCTGTTGAAGTGTGCTACTTCAACATCGGTACCGATGGATTTATGGAGAGGGAAGACTTTCCGATTGTAGTTCCTTACGATATTCCCTTGAGAGAGAGCATTCTCAAGATTCCTCTATTAGCCTCACATGCAGAAAGCCAAGCCACTGGGCACAAGCTTATCTGTCAAGGAGAACACTCCAAAGCAAGTGAAATATTAGAAGTAGCTACTTTATATAATTATATTATATATAGGGTGAAGTTATTGACTTGGATCAAATGCCAATTGCTGTGGACTACATTATCGAGTCGCTTCGCTCCAAAACAACTCCAATTCTGTTTATCACTAGGTAATGGTCTGGATATGCATGCACTTGCTCTCTGTTATCAAGCATGCACACATTTATGCATGCAGTGCCAGTCGAAGACACGATAGTGGTATCTCTGTGGATCTGGAGCGTAGTGGCCTGACCATACACAGAAGGCCGTCTAAATCAGCTGCCATGCTCAGGTCTGTCCTCAAATGTCGAAGCACCCTAAACTCAAGCTCATCAGAGTCAGAGTCAGACACTGAAACTGGTTCAATTCGACAAACAGTCTCAGCTGGTCCAAAATCCATATCCATCAGCCCTGAACCCTCAACACACAGCAGTGAAGCTGAGGATATTTTTGATGTTATGACTAATAGCCAACCCAATCTTTTGAGCAGGCAACAAACGGCAGGACTTTTGGATTCTCCCAAGAAGCACCCACTGCTCAAAGCAGGAACTAGTGTTACTTTGATGGAGAAAAGAAGCAAACATCTGCATGAAAGAAGAAGTGTCAGCGTGAGTTGTAAGGATCCTGACCCTGAGATACACGGGCCTGCTACGTTAGGCCGCAATACCACAGGACTCACTCCACTACCTACTGGCCCATCTGGAAAAAAGAGGTTTGTTGAAAGGGCACAATCTCTTGACAAACGAAAATTTGCTCTCAGAAGGGTCAGATCCTCCACACTCAATTTGAACATTCAGCAGGTATGCATACTTACAGAGCAATAGTTAATGATGTGTAGTGTATGTTACAGCTCACTGTACGAGTTACTACTGAGAGTGGCTACCAGCTGGAGATATTCTGTCACAGTGAGTGTGAATTATTAATGTGCACAAAACGATGACACACTCACACACACTGTGACACACACTGTGATACACACTGTGACACACACTAATTTTGCAGGTCATCAAACTATAGGTGAACTGAAGCATTTGATCAGTGATGAGCTATTGTAAGCATTTAATTGCAGGTATTTGTATAACAAAGTCTTGTGCCCAATCTGCAGGAGTGCTGGGCAGCTGTTAAGAGGTAATGGCCTCACTCTTACCTACACTACATCCCCAAGCAATAACGAGGAGGATGAGAGCACACCTCCAACCCCTGTCAAGGAGTATGAACTGGTAGATGATTTGCAGCTACTGTATCCTCAGTCACTCACTAATGCAATAGAGTGTAACCGTGTGGCCATCTTGGAGCGGTGTATTTCTCGAACATTAGCTTGGTTGTTTGAGAGTCCATTACAATTATAGACGTAAAAGGTACTTCCAGTGATTTATAGACCTTTGAGTTTCTGGTAGTGTAGTTAGCTATAGAAGAACTGCATATACATGTGAGTATGGGCTATGTCAGTTAAAGCGAAATCAAAACCCTTTTTATACAGAATTACTAAGCATTTCAGTTCTGCACGTTTCCTTGACAGCCTTCCAGTACAAACACTCTGTTTATAGAACAGTGCCACTCCTCACAGGGAGTAGTGGATGGGTTGAGAGTGGGTCCAGGTCTTCTCCCAGTGCACAAAGATTTGGTGACTCTCTATCGAATCACACAATTAACAGGGGTGATTCTTGACGAGAGAGTAGCTGAGCTAGGTGGAGCTGACATTAATAAATGCACCAGTATTGCTCAGCCAGACAGAGACGAAATGGAAGCAGCTAGGCGTACTCTTCACAAGTAAGCAATTCTTTATGTGTGCATTTGTATGTAATCATGTTAGCTGTGTGTTGTGTGTGCATGTAATGATATCATGTACAACCGTTTAACTCTTGTATGTGCTTGCAGCTATGTATTGCAAGTGACCAGTGAAAGGTCTATTGAAGACTATGTACTATCCGTGGACACTGCAAAAAATGCCGCTCCAACAACACTCATTCTGAAAGTACATTTCAATTGACAAGTTGACTGCATAAGATTACGAACTTCTGTGTGTGTAGGTGCCATTCAACAACTATATACTAGTGGTATTCCATTTCAAGAAGGTGTTTTCCCTCACTAAGAGAGTTAGCAGTAAGTAGTCATTGTTTATGTTTCAGTTCTATACTCTGCTTAATAACCACACTTACTTTATAGTTCACCAAACTGCCAATTCGATTTTGAGTGTGATCCATCATTGCCTCGTGGAGTGTGATCTAATCGAAGACAGGTGGAAGGCTAATTGAATAATGTGATAGCATGCATACCTTTATACTTTATACTTTGCTACCTCAACAGTGTTGAAGCATATACCATGCAAATATCTGGCGTCAACAGCTATATCCATGGAAACCATGAGCTGATTGCATTTGCTGATATTAGACGGTTTGTTTGTTTGTTATCGTGCAGTATTTATCTTTCAACCCTTCTCTTTCCCACTCTTGTTTATAGGTGCATTATAAAGAAAGAGATCATTCACCTATCAGTTCTGGATAAACCGTCTCCTTTGATGTACGAACCGTTTGACATTAGCGTAAGTTTTTTATTACGCTGATGACTATAATAATGTTTGTATGATCATTCAGTGGTTTCCAGTGGACCCCCACAGCTACAAGCCCCCCAGCCAAGTGGACGTCAGTGAGGCATACAGAAAAGAGACAGTCTCTATCTGGGAGTGCAATGAAGCTGAGGTATTCAAGTAAGTTGTACCCAAATTTGTTCTTTCAAGTTTTTGATTTCTTTCAGACTGAAACTGGTCAAAGTAAAGAACTTGCCATTTGAAGCAAACAAGTTGCTGGTAGTTGAACTGTCTATCCACCATGGCTCTAATATGATTCATGGTGCACGAACTACTGGACTCAAGACTCAAGACAGCTTCACAATGGTATGGAATGAAGATGTTGACTTCCTTACTCCACTCAAGGACATGCCAAAAGTGAGTAGCATTTTGTATTAGGAATATTTATATTTTTTGTTCTGTAGGCTTCAAAGGTGCTCGTGACAGTACGCAACAGTTATTCAAATATCTACTACTGGGGATTGATCAATATATTTAATCATCAGTAAGAATATCAAACAGTAGAATCACTGTAATGAGCACTCGGGTGTTTGCTATGTTAAGCTGAATGTTCGTACCCATCGAGTTCTTCTAGATTTCTCGCAATTGTCAAATTTGTCTACATGTTTGCTGTTTGGTTAAATGAGGCTGGTATAATTATTGCAAATCCTGTTATAAACCTATAGTATTCCTCGTAGA
>VSKX01007503.1_pt1 | contig 10846 bp, 9 predicted proteins | sample 4799481 | NCBI WGS metagenome assembly VSKX01 (sample SAMN12179537, study PRJNA552185) | sponge metagenome | biome: deep-sea hydrothermal plumes; feature: spots directly above weak diffusing fluid; material: sea water; isolation source: sponge from the Swan site of a hydrothermal vent ...
AAAATACTGTGATAGAACATCACAATAATGATTACAGGGCACACAAAGCGAACATAATTCGGCCATAATTTCCAAAAAAATGACGACTCTATTTCTGGATAGCCTTGCATCAGTTCTTTTAATACGACATCACGACGCCACACCCAACCTCCATACAAACATAAAATCAATCCAAGAATTGGTTGACTGTATTGAGTTGTTAATGTGATTACGAAGCCAAAAAGTTCTTCAAAGTTAAAGATAAGCAAGGTGCTAATTAGCATGATAAAACCGCCAATTATCCAAGAAGCTTTAACTCTTGAGGTTCGACTATTTTCAATCGTGTAGGCGACTGGTACTTCAAGCATAGAAATTGACGATGTTAAGGCAGCAATAGACATTAGTATGAAAAAGACAAGTGATATAAAAGGACCTACCGCTCCCATAGCATTGAATAACTCGGGGATGACAGTGAAAATAAGTCGATCCCCATCAATCAATACTCCTGCATCAGTAAAAATAGTCACGCCGTTGTGCTGTGCTACGTACATCGCAGGAATAATTAACATACCAGCTAAAATAGCTATGCCAATATCTACACAAGTGACTTGAGCACCCAAAGACGCAAGATTCTCTTTTTTACTGATATATGAACCATAAATAAGCATGGTGCCGACACCAAGAGACAACGAGAAGAATGCTTGTCCCATTGCACTGATCAATAAATCAGAATTTAAAATCTTTGAAAAGTCAGGCACAAGATAAGCTTGCCAACCAGCACCAGCACCATCCTGAGTGGCAACAAACATTATCAGTAATACAATTAATACCAATAGTAGAGGCATCAATCTAGAAGACCAACGCTCAATGCCGTCACTCACTCCACGGCAAACAATATTGATCGTTAATAATAAGAACACGAAACTAAAGAATAGATTTCTTGGAATGGAAAATGTTGTCAACCATGATGAAGCCGCATGACAGCCAAAAAAGTCTGTGACTGATTCAATCGAATAAGCCAACATCCAACCAGCAACGATTGAGTAAAAGCTTAAAATTAAACTCACTACTGCCAATGCCCAAAAACCAGATGTTTTACCTATTAACTTACTGATATTTCCGCGCGATATTGTCTGCAGCGAATCGATCATATTGGATTGGGAATAACGCCCAATGACTAATTCCACCATTAAGATGGGATAAGCCAACATAAAACTCAGTATCAAATAAACCAATACAAAAGCTCCGCCACCATTACTTGCTACTTGAGTTGGAAAGCCCCAAATATTTCCGAGCCCTACAGCAGAGCCCGCCGCTGCGAGTACAAAGCCTAATCTAGAAGAAAATTGTCCGCGATTTGCCATATTGAATGCTCTTAAGTTTGTGTGTTGTTAAAAAAACACGACCAAAGCAATAACTTATTTTTCTTGTCATTTTGTCAATGCTTCGTTGTCTTTTTGCTATTCATTTATTGTCACTTTGATACAGAACAACATTCATAATACTGATAATGACAATGCTGACTAGTGTTTTATTGCATCTAACAGTAACAATATTGAATAACTGCTCATTGTTAATAATCGTGAAAATACAGCCAAACATGTATGACACCTAGGTTGAAATCAAATGTCGCACATCAGATACATTCATTTTTTGTATCTAAAGCTAAGATTTATAAAATTATTGTTATTATTTAAAAGGCGATAACCTAAAAATATTCCTAAGTTTGAAAATAAGTTGTTAAGCCAAATGTCTGAATTACCAGTGTTAAGCAATTACATTGATGGTGAATTTGTCACTAGCGAGCTTTATTTTGACAACATTAACCCAGTTAATGGGCAGCCTATTTCTCATATTTCAGAAGCGTCAATTGAAATGATTGAACGTGCAACGGTTAGCGCAAAGGCAGCACAAATTACCACTTGGGGTAAAATGACCGTTAATCAACGTAGTGCTTTACTGCATAAAGTTGCTGATCGCATGGCACAACGAGAAGATGAATTTATCGCTGCTGAAATTGCAGATACAGGCAAGTCGTTATTTCAGGTAAAAACCATAGACATTCCACGTGGTACAGCCAACTTCCGTTTTTTTGCTGATTTGGTTAAATTCAATTCTGGCGAAACGTTTATTACCGAAACGCCATCAGGCGACAAAGCACTTAATTACAGCGTAGATAAACCATTAGGCGTTGTAGCTATTATTTCACCTTGGAACTTACCCTTATTGTTAGCGACATGGAAAATAGCCCCTGCGATGGCTTGCGGTAATTCAGTGATATTAAAACCTTCTGAAGAAACCTCTTCAACCGCTTTTTTACTCGCACAGGTGATGGATGAAGTCGGTATTCCCAAAGGCGCTTTCAACTTAATACTGGGTCGTGGTAAAGCCGTGGGTGATGCATTAACTAGTGCCAAAGGTGTCGATGCCGTTACTTTCACAGGTGCTTCTTCCACGGGTAAACAAATAATGAAATCCGTCGGAGACACCGTTAAACCAATTTCATTTGAACTTGGCGGGAAAAATTCAGCCATAGTGTTCGCCGACGCCAATCTAGAAAAAGCAATAAAAGGCGTTGCACGTTCAACCTTCACCAACTGTGGTCAAGTGTGTTTATGTACTGAGAAAGTCTTTGTTCATCGTTCTATATATCAACCATTCATTGATGGGCTCAAGCATGAAGCTGAACAAATTAAAATTGGTTATCCGACAGATAAAGACGTTTTTATGGGGCCTTTGGTTTCTAAAGCCCACCAGCAAAAAGTACTCTCATATTACAAACTCGCTGCCGATGAAGGTGCTACTTTTATAACGGGTGGTGGTGTACCAACTTTTAGTGATGAACGTGATTTGGGCTGTTATATCCAGCCCACTGTTATCACAGGACTTGCTGATAGTGCACGAACCAATCAAGAAGAAATATTCGGGCCTATTTGTCATGTTTCAATTTTCGATGATGAAGATGAAGTCATCAATCGAGTCAACAATACTGACTATGGCTTAGCTGCCTCGATTTGGACCGAAAACTTATCCCGCGCACATCGAGTTTCACCGCAGATAGATGTGGGGCTCGTTTGGGTTAATACATGGTTTTTACGTGATCTACGCGCACCATTTGGTGGCGTTAAATTATCAGGGATTGGTCGAGAAGGTGGTCAACACTCACTCGCTTTTTACAGTGAACCCGTCAATATTTGTATTCATATTGATCAATAAATTCACTCAGGAATATCAAAACAATGAATTCAAATAAATTGGAAATTGCTCGAAAGTCAGGCTCTGGAAAATTAGTCGCAGGAAAAGCCAAACCAAGAGGTACTTTCCCTCATGTTAAGCGAGCTGGTGATTTTTTATATATCTCAGGTACAAGCTCTCGATTGCCTGATAACTCGTTTGCCGGTGTCGAAGTTGATGAAATGGGCACTACGAATTTGGATATTAAAGTTCAAACTCGCGCCGTCATTGAAAATATTAACGACATTCTAAAGTCTGTAGATGCTGAATTGAGTGATCTGGTCGAAATCAGCACTTTTTTAGTCAACATGAATGATTTTGCTGGTTACAACCAAGTGTATTCGGAGTTTTTCGACTATGACGGCCCAACACGCACCACTGTAGCCGTGCATCAATTGCCCCACCCTCATTTATTGATTGAATGTAAAGCCGTTGCCTATAAACCAATTTGAATAAAACGTGATCGAATAGAATTAAGTGACAAAGGAACATCATGACAAAACTAGCAGCATTTAACTTTAAACAGTGGATTGATGAACATCAGCACCTTTTAAAACCACCTGTCGGCAATGTTCAGATATGGGAAAACACAGACATGATGGTCACTGTTGTTGGCGGCCCAAATCAACGTACTGATTTTCATGACGATCCAGTTGAAGAGTTTTTTTATCAGCTTAAAGGTGACATGGTCCTTAAAATCATTGAAGAAGGTATATGCCGAGATTTGATTATCCGTGAAGGTGATATTTTCTTTTTACCTGCTCATGTTCGTCACTCACCACAACGTCCTATGGCTGGCAGTATCGGTTTAGTCATTGAGCCTAAACGTCCTGAAGGCTTGAAAGACGCCTTTGAATGGTATTGCTTTAATTGCGAGGCTTTAGTTCATCGTGTTGAAGTGTCACTCAAATCTATTGTCGATGATCTTCCTCCTATTTACGCTCAATTTTATCAAGATGAGCAAGCCAGAACTTGCCTTAACTGCAATGAAGTTCATCCGGGAAAACAAGCTCCTGATGGATGGGTTTCCTTAACCGAGGCAACAGCATGAAAATTATTGATATCCATTCGCATTTTTTTCCAAAACAATGGGAAAACTTACAGAAAAAATTTGGCGGTGAAGACTGGCCTTGGCTTAAACATGAGCCTAATTCAGACCAAGCCATGCTAATGAAAGGCGATAAAGCGTTCAGACCCATTTACTCAGCCTGCTGGGATGCAAAAGTTCGCTTAGAAGAAATGGACAGAGATAGCGTCGATAAACAGATTATCTCAGCAACGCCTATTTTATTCAGCTATGAACGCCCCGCTGAACAAGCACTTTATGGTGCACAGATGTTCAATGATGCAGCCTTAGAAATATGTGCTCAGGGTGAGAATCGTTTATTCGCTTTAGCCCAAGTGCCGCTGCAAGATATTGATGCTTCATGCGCAGAAGTCAGTCGCGCTAAAGCAAGTGGTCATGTCGGCGTTCAAATTGGCAATCATGTTGGCGATAAAAACATGGATGACCAAGGTGTACTTACCTTTTTGCAGCACTGCTCCACCGAAGATATTCCGGTATTTGTCCACCCTTGGGACATGATGGCGAGCGAGAGAACAAAAGACTACATGATGGGTTGGACTGTCGGTATGCCGGCTGAAACTCAACTTTCTATTGTATCTATGATTCTAGGCGGTGGTTTCGACCAAGTCAGCGACAAACTGAAGATATGTTTTGCCCATGGCGGCGGTTCATTCGCATTCCTGCTTGGTCGACTCGAAAATGCTTGGCATCACCGAGATATTGCTCGTGGTAAATCGAACTTTCCACCAAGCCACTATTTAAATCGTTTCCATTTAGATACAGCCGTATTCGATCATGATGCGTTAGATATGTTAGTGAAAAAGATGGGGCCTGACAGGTTGATGTTTGGTACTGACTACCCCTTCCCGCTTGGTGAACAACAGATGGGTAAGTTGATCATGACAGCTCCAGATTTAAATGACTCAACCAAACAGAAGTTACTGGCATCAAATGCCGAACGATTTTTTAGTATTTAGTTAATTAAAACTTCCCTGAAAAACTTAAGTGGTAAAAGGTAACAAATATGCTTATTGATTTAGCCAAAAAACTCGACCAAGCCGCAGCAAATGCAAACAGTATTGAGCAATTATCTGCTGACACTCAACTTACACTTGATGACGCCTATCAAGTACAAAAACTCAGTATTGATCAACGCCTCGGGCGTGGCGAAAAGTTAGTCGGCTATAAAATGGGATTTACCAGTCGAGCCAAAATGCTGCAAATGGGTGTTGATGATTTGATTTGGGGTCGATTGACCGACGCGATGATTGTCGAAGATGGTGGCGACATGAACTTAAGCCGCTATGTTCACCCAAGAGCTGAACCTGAAATCGCCTTTCGCTTAAAAAGCCCACTTTCTGGAAATATTACAAAAGAGCAAGCACTCGCAGCTATCGATGGCATTGCTTGTGCAATCGAAGTTATAGATTCGCGCTATAAAAATTTCAAATTTTCACTCAGCGACGTTATCGCTGATAACTGTTCTAGTTCAGCTTTTATCATCGGCTCTTGGCTTTCTCCAGATACGAATATCGACAATCTAACTATGAAGCTCAAAGTCAATAACGACATTGTTGCTGAAGGAACTAGTCAGGCTATCTTAGATCACCCGATAAATTCGTTGATTGAAGCTGCTCGTTGCATCGCCCAATCCGGTGAGTCGCTTCAAGCAGGACAAGTTATTTTAGCCGGTGCGGCTACAGCAGCAATCGCACTTGAGCCACAGCAAAACGTATCAATAGAAATTGAAACGTTAGGCAGTTGTCAATTCAACACAATTGTTTAGCCGAAAAGGAATAATAATGAATTACGAAAACAGCCTAGTGTTTGCTAAGCAGCAAGATTTAAACGACCCATTAGCTCATTACAAAGATCGGTTTTATCATCCTGTAATCGATGGGAAGCAAGTTTTGTATTTCACAGGTAATTCATTAGGGTTACAACCTAAATCAGCGAAAGAATACGTTGAAACTGAATTGAATGATTGGGCTAAATGGGGTGTTGAAGGCCACTTTAATGCGACAAACCCTTGGGTGAGTTACCACGAAATTCTTACGCCAGCGTCAGCCATGTTAGTCGGAGCTAACGAGTCAGAAGTAGTTTGCATGAATTCGTTAACCACCAACTTACATTTGTTGTTCGTCTCATTTTATCGCCCTACACCGCAACGATTTAAAATAATCAGCGAAGCGAAGATGTTCCCTTCTGATCGTTATTTGTTAGAAACTCAAGCCCGCCACCATGGATTAGAGCCTGATGATGCCATCATTGAAGTGTCACCACGAGAAGGTGAACATTTGATCCGAGAAGAAGACATCATCAAAGTCATTAATGACAACGCGGATGAAGTCGCTTTGGTCTTTTTCGGTGGCGTTAACTATTTCACGGGTCAACTTTTTGATATGGAAAAGTTAACTAAAGCGGCTCATCAAGTCGGTGCTTTAGCTGGCTTTGATCTTGCTCATGCTGCTGGTAACGTGCCAATGAAACTTCATGACTGGGATGTCGACTTTGCGGCTTGGTGTACCTATAAATACATCAACTCCAGTGCAGGCAACGTAGGCGGGATTTTTGTCCATGATCGTCATGGCAATAATACTGAACTGAATCGTTTCGGTGGTTGGTGGGGACATAACAAAGAACGTCGGTTCTTAATGGAAAACAGCTTCGAACCTATGACTGGCGCTGAAGGCTGGCAAATCAGTAATGCTCCGGTAATGGGAATGGCCGTTTTAAAAGCCTCACTAGACATTTTCGAAGAAATTGGCATTGATAAGCTCAGAGCAAAAAGTTTGCTGCTTACTGGCTATCTTGAATACATATTTAACCAAATAGTCGCTCAGTTTCCTGATATTCAATTAGAAATCATTACGCCAAAAATTCCGTCTCAGCGTGGTTGTCAGCTTTCAATAAGATTGGTTGGCACTGATAAAACCTTTTTCAAAACACTTACCGAATCTGGTGTAATCGCTGATTTTCGTGAACCTGACGTTATTAGAATGGCACCAACACCTCTCTATAACAGCTATGAAGATGTCTACAGATTTGGACAGATCTTAAAATCATTACTAGCGAACTCGTTACTAGAGAATAGGGGGTAAAATGGATAAGCAATCAAAAACGATCACTGTTGCTGGTGCAGGTCCAGTTGGCGCTTTGCTTTCTGTTATGCTCGCCAGAAAAGGCTATAAAGTTGATTTATTTGAGTCCAGAGCTGATTCACGTAAAAGCAGTATCTATCAAGGTAAATCAATAAACTTGGCATTGTCTGAACGCGGTTGGTTAGCATTGCAAGCAATTGGTATTGACGACAGCATTCGAAAACAGGCTATCCCGATGTATTGTCGTGTGATGCATGATATTGAAGGGAATTTATCTAAGCTCCCCTACGGCAGTGATAATCAAGCGATTTGGTCAGTTTCTCGCTCTGGTATTAATGAACATCTTATTTCGTTAGCTGAACAAGAATCACTTATCGATGTGCATTTCGAGCATCACCTCGCTGAAGTAAACTTTAATGACGCCAGTTGTGAATTTGTCACCAAAGACAAAAAAACTAAAAACCATAAAAGTGATTTACTCATCGGTGCCGACGGAGCATTTTCAAAAGTACGAAGACTCGCACAAAACCTACCAAAACAGCGTGTCAGTTACAGCCTTGAATATATGCCCCAGAGTTATATTGAGTTGTCGATTGCAGCTAATACTGATGGTACGCACAAACTTGAAAAAAATGCGCTGCATATTTGGCCGCGTAAAGACTTTATGTTGATTGCATTACCGAACACTGATGGCTCGTTCACTTGTACTCTATTTTTAAATCAGCAAGGGGAAGTCTCTTTCGATTCACTCGATAATAAAGACAAAGTCACCCAATTCTTTAAAGATAATTTTAGTGATGCAATGGACTTACTTGAAAACCCTGTCGACGAATTCATGAAAAAAGCCGCCTCTCCTCTTTGCTTAGTCCACATTTACCCTTGGATCATTAATAACAAAGTGGCTCTTATTGGTGATTCCGCTCATGCTATGGTGCCTTTTTACGGTCAAGGCATGAACTGTGGCTTTGAAGATTGCCGTATTCTGAATGAGTTAATCGAACCGAATAATCATGATTGGGATGCCATTTTGGAGGCTTATCAAACCCAAAGAAAACCCAACGGTGACGCCATTACTGAGCTGGCTAAACGAAATTTTGTTGAAATGAGTGATTTATCAGGCGATAGTAACTTTCTGTTGCGCAAAAAGATTGAACGAAAATTTAGCGAGATGTACCCGAAACTTTGGATCCCATTATATTCGATGGTCACTTTTTCTCCCAACATCCCTTATTCAACAGCGTTAGCTACGGGTGATATTCAAAACGAAATCATGGATGAAATAATGAAACTAGAAAATATCCATCAACACTGGGAAGCGCCCTACGTTTATCAATTACTCCATAAACTAGCAGTAGAAAAACTGTCTGTTGACGAACTATCGATTAACAAACTCCCTACCGGAAAAGAAGAGGAGCAATCATGAGCTGCCCATTCCATAAAAACGACACGGCAAACAAGAATGTTCGCGAGATGGAAGACACCATACACACGGATTTCAAAGATGACATGTCTTACAGTGATTATCTGGGACTCAAACAAGTTCTATCAGCCCAGAACCCATTGTCAGATGTCGAAGACGAAATGTTATTTATTATTATCCATCAGACCAGTGAGCTCTGGCTTAAATTAATGGGAAGCGAGCTTAATCGTGTGGTAAAGAGCATTCAAGAAGGTAATTTAAGTCACGGTTTTAAAGCGATATCTAGAGTTAAACAGATCTTAAATCAGCTCACTCAGTCATGGAATATATTATCAACATTAACACCTGTAGATTACTTAAAGTTTCGTGATTCGCTTGGGCATTCATCTGGATTTCAATCCCATGGTTATCGAAAAATTGAATTTTTATTAGGCAACAAAAATGCTTCATTGATCAAAGTGCATGAAAGTGATCCTGAAGTACATGAAGAACTCAAAACAATACTTAATCAACCGAGCCTTTATGACGAAGTGATAAAAGTATTACATCAACGTGGTTTGCCGATAGACGATGCGGTATTAAATCGTGATTTTAGCCAAGGCTATAAAGCTAATGAGTCTGTGTTGCAAGCTTGGCTTACCGTTTATCGTAATGCTGATGAACACTTCGATTTATACGAGTTATCAGAAAAACTCGTCGATATCGAAGATGCCTTTCAACAATGGCGCTTTAAACATATGTACACCGTACAACGCATCATCGGTAATAAAATGGGAACAGGTGGCTCTTCGGGCGTCAGTTTCTTAAAAAAAGCGCTCGACATCAGTTTTTTCCCTGAGCTATTTGAGTTAAGAACGCATCTTTAATCTTGCGTTCAATACTTCAAGAAAAATGGATTTTTGAATATGTACAAGCAATTTGATAAAGCGACATTAGAGCGCGAATATTCACCAAGTAGCTGTGTCGACGATATCAATGTCTTCATACAGCAGTATATTGACCTAAGTGAATCGGCCACCAGCCAAGCAATAGCCGAAAGATCCGCGTTATTGGATTTACAGTATGGAAGCCATGCGGATGAATCTATTGATCTTTATCTTCCAATTAAAAAGAGTGATGTGCTTCCTATTCGCAATACTAAAAAATTGCAGGTTTATATTCATGGTGGATATTGGCAACAACTCACCAAAATAGAGTCTTCTTTTGCAGCCAGAAACTTTCAACAACAAGGCTGTCATTTCGCTGTAATTAACTATAGCCTCGCGCCTAACGCAACATTAACTCAAATTGTTGAGCAAAACCGCAAGGCAATCGCTTGGCTTGCTCATTTTGCTGAAAAACTGGGTTTCGATGCCAGCGAAATTTACCTATCCGGCAGTTCAGCTGGCGGGCACCTAGCACTCATGATGCTACAAACTGATTGGCAATCTTATATAGATGATTCAGCGCTCACAGATACCAAACCATTCATTAAAGGCGTTTGCGCTGTCAGTGGTATTTATGACATCGAGCCCATTACACAAACATCAGTCAACGATGCATTGCAATTAACGGCTGAAGAAGTGCAAGTTAATAGCCCAATACGACATAACACTATCAATAAATGCCCCGTGATTATTGCTTATGGTGATAATGAAACCAGCGAATTTAAACGACAAAGCATGGCGATGAAGACTCATCTAGAAGATGCTGGATTCTCTGTCCCATTTAAAGAAATTGCACATCGTAATCATTTTGATGTGATCATAGATTTGAGCGATTCAGAATCATGGTTATCCCAACAAGTATTTAAGCAGATGAAGCTTTAAGTCAACGACTGAATTTTTACTTAAATTTCGTTGAAAAATCAAAACGGAACATACATATTCCTTTTAAAAATATATAAAAATCATTATGATGAAAGAATAACAATTAATTGTAACTTCTCAATAACCCGTGGCAAAGCATCGGAATTGTAACAATAAGTAACGATCGCATAATTGTACTTGAACGATCGTTCCATGCTTTCATAATGTCTTTAATTTAATCCAACACGTGCTTAACTTG